>Ga0164241_10001281_pt1 | contig 32309 bp, 24 predicted proteins | sample OricomyardsoilBY_FD_108780 | JGI IMG/M metagenome (GOLD analysis project Ga0164241, IMG submission 108780) | Backyard soil microbial communities from Emeryville, California, USA - Original compost - Back yard soil (BY) | ecosystem: Environmental > Terrestrial > Soil > Unclassified | place: USA... | reverse complement strand
TGCCAGCTTCGACTACGAACAGATCGGCCACCGCCCGGGCGACCTCGTCAAGATGGGCATCCTCGTCAACAACGAGCCGGTCGATGCGCTGAGCATGATCGTCCATCGCGGCACCGCCGAGGCGCGCGGGCGCGGCATGTGCGAGCGGCTCAAGGATTTGATCCCGCGCCACTTGTTCAAGATCCCGATCCAGGCCGCGATCGGCGGCAAGGTCATCGCCCGCGAAACCATCGCGGCGATGCGCAAGGATGTCACCGCCAAATGCTATGGCGGCGACATCACTCGCAAGAAGAAGCTGCTGGAGAAGCAGAAAGAGGGCAAGAAGCGGATGCGCGAGTACGGCTCGGTGCAGATCCCGCAGGAGGCCTTTATCGCGGCGCTCAGGATGGGGGAGGAATAGGGCCTAGCCCCGAATGACGTGCGGCATGAAGCGCGCGCGGTTGCCGGTGATCAGACCGTCCTCGCGGATGCCCATGCCCGCCGCCGCGCCATCGACCACCCAGCTGCCGATCACCGGATAGCCCTCCCCGAAATCGCGCATAGGATAGAGCTGCTGGTAGAGCATCCGGCTCTCGTCATAATCGCCCAGCGTCCGCGCGAGGGTCTCGCCCGCGGCGACGATCGCGATGTTCGCGCCTTCGCGCGCTAGGAAGGGCTTGGCGACGTAACTGGGCCCGATCTTCTCACGAACCGATGAGGCGGCGAGCAGGTTCGGATGGCCGGGGAACATCTCCCACAGCACCTCCAGGATCGCCTTGTTGCTCCACAGCATCTTCCAGATCGGTTCGAGCCACAGCGTTTGCGGCATGTGCTCGACGATCTGGGGGCCATAGGCTTCGCGGACGATCCATTCCCACGGGTAGAGTTTGAAGATCGCGGTGATCAGCTGATCCTCGCTATCGACGATCCGCCCGCCGGCATCGACGCCGATATCGTCGATCACCACCGCCAGCGTCTCGATCCCGGCCTGGCTGGCCAGATCGCGCATGTAGGTGGTCGTGATCGTGTCCTCATGCGACGGATCGTCGCTATGCGTGAACCACGCCCGCTGGCCGGGGAGACAGGGCGCCAGCTCGGCCCAGCGCGCGATCAGCTTCTCGTGCAGGCTGTTGAACTGGTCGAGCTCGGGGAACAGCGCCTCTTTCCAGTCCCACTGGATCACCGCGGCTTCGAGCATCGATGTCGGCGTGTCGCAATTATACTCGAACAGCTTGGGCTCGCCGGTGCCGTTATAGCCGAAATCGAACCGGCCATAGTTGAGCGCCGCCGGTTCCTCGTTCCACGCCTCACGGATCGCCGCGTGGCAATAATCGGGGATGCCGAAATCGGTCATCATCGCGGAGTCGTTGACCACGCGCTCGCCCGCTTCGACGAAGAGCTGGTGGACCGTTTCGGTCGCCTGTTCGATCCGCTCGATTTCCTCCGCGGTGAAGGAATAATAAGCGCGCTCGTCCCAATAGGTCTCTTCGCCGTCGCCGTGCCAGATCAGGCCCTGCGCTTCGACTTGGGCCTGCCAATCGGGCCGAGGCTGCGCCCCGTGACGTTGCATGGTCTAGGACCGGCCGCCGCCATAGCCATGGCCGCTCGAGCCGAGGCCGCCACGCGAAACAGCGGCCGAGCGCGTCATCCGGCTGGACGCCGGCGCGGAGTCGTAATGGGTGTTCGGCTGAGCCTTGTACGAGCCGCGCGCGAAGCGCTGCTCGCGGACCGAGTCGCCATAATAGGGCACCGCCGAATTCCGCCCGATATAGTACCACAGGAACCCGTTCGACATGCCGCCGCCATGATAGCCGCTGGCCGCCTGGCGCGGGGCGCATTGCGAATCGTCGACGCGAACCCCGTCCTTGTCGACGCAGACCGCGGTGTCGCTATCGGCGACAACATCGTCATTCCAGTCGTCGCCCGACGAACAGCCGGGCAGTGCGAGCAACGCCGCGGCCATCGCGGTCGTCATGGTCAGATGCTTCTTCATCGCGTGCCCTCCGTTCGGCGGCTCAGGGGACCATGCAGGCGGCCTGGAGGATCCCGATGCCGAGCCCCATGCCTCCCACGAACAGCCCCGATGCGACGCAACCCTCGGCGATGCGGCCGGCGATCGCCTTGAAGAACAGCCGGGCGATGACGAAGAACACCACGAGCTGGACCAGCGCCGCGACGGCGCCCCACAGCAGCATGTCGGGGATGCTCACCGCATTGCCGGTGACGATGGCGACGGGAATGGCGAAGCCGAGAAAGGTCCCGATCAGCTGGATCGCGGCTGCGCTGTTGCCCTCGCGGATCAGCGCGAATTCGCGGTGCGGCGTGATCGCCACATAGAGTGCGAGGAAGCCGATCGCGAGCGCGATCGTCGCGCCGAAATAAGCGAGAAAATGCGGAAGTGCGTCGACGAAATATTCGAACATGGGGGGCCCCCTCTCCGGTCCGCGGTTCGTGCCGCGATGCATTAGTATCAAGCGCTTGGGCAGGCGGGAAGGGGCTTGGGCCCTCAGGCCATCGCCGCCCGCAACTCCGCCATCCGCGCATCGATCGGCGCCAGCCGCGCCTGATCCTCGCGTGAGAAGAGCGGCAGCACGTCCATCCCCGGCTTCCAATAGGTCCGGGTGATCGCGCCGCGCTGGTCCACGAGCGCGATATATTCGCGCGCGAATTCGTTGCCGGCGTCGGGCGCCATCACGTTCGCGCGGTAGGTATCGGGATCGTAGATGGCGTCCGGATCGGGCAGGAACAGGATGCGCACCGGATCGCCCGCCTGTGGCGTCACGTCCAGGAAGCTGCCATCGGGGCGTCGCCAGACCGCATGATGCTCGGCTTCGAACCAGCGGCCCGGCCAATGCCAGATCGCCCAGCCATAGGCTGCCTCGCCGCCATGGAGCATCGCCTGCTTCACCGAATTGTCGAAGCAATAGGCGACTCGCGTATCGGGCGCGGGATCGACGGGCACATAGAAGGGCGCATGCGGCGAAATCGTCGCGCAAAAGGCGAGGGTGGCCTCGTCGATCGTTGAGGGTGGGCCGAGGATCATCGCGGCGGGCTAGCGCGCCTGCGCGTCCGCGTCCACTGTTCTATTATCCCTCTGGAATCAATGCCTTGCGGAGTGGTTCGACCCATTGGTCTTTGCTCATGTCCCACAGCACAAAATCGCTGTCGAACTGCCAATAGGCCCAGGAAAAGCCGCGCTTTTCGGCTTCGCGGCGGACCGTGGCGGTGTAGCGGGCGCGATCGGCCATCGGGATGCCGCCGCCGTCATAGGCGCCGAATTCGCCCATCAGGATCGGACGGTCCTCGGCCTTGGACCAGGCCGCGACCTTGTCGTAATCGGCCGCGATACGCGCCTCGTCCTCCAGCGTGAAGGGGATGCCGCGCAGGTCCTTCACATCGCCGGCCCAGGACGCGCCTTGATGGGTGAAGCGGAACGGCTCGTAGCTGTGGAAAGTCACGATGATGTTGCGGTCGGCCTTGGGCAGGACGAGGTTGGGGAGTTCCTCGAGATTGTTCCACCGCGCCGGGCCGATCACGAGCGTGCGGTTGGGGTTGGTCGCGCGGATCACGGGCAGCACCTTGACCAGCATCGCGTTCCAGCGCGCGGCGTCGAGCTGGCCGTTGGGCTCGTTCAGCGGCTCGAACAGCACCGAATTGGGGGCATCCTTGTAGCGTTCGCCGACCTGCTGCCAGAAGGCGATCAGCTTGGTTTGGCAGGCATCGGCATTGGCCGCGCAGAAAGTGAAATCATGCTCGTCGAGGATGACGCTGAGTCCCGCCGCGCTGGCCTCTTTCACCACCCAGTCGAGCGTCGACAGCCACTGCGCGGAGAGCTTGTTGTCCGCGTCCATATGGCGGAAGCCCGACAGGACGACGCGGACGAAGTCGAAGCCTCCCGCCCGGATCGCCGCGAAATGGCGCGTCTTGAAGCGCGCCTTGGCGGGGTCGTTCCACAGCGGATCATAGCCGATGATGTTCACGCCGCGCTTGAGCGTGGCGGCGGTCGTCCAGGCCGGCCCGGCCTTTTGGGCGGACGCGGCGGCGGGCAGCAGCAGCGCCAGCGCGGCGGCGATCAGCGTGATGAAGCGCATAGGCTTTCCTCTCCGGTTTTGGCGATGGGCTAGGGCCCGCCCGAACCGGTGTAAAGCGCGCCATCCTCAGCGCGGCATTTACCGTTTCAAAACGCCCCGCGTGCCAGTGTGCGCCGAATGTCCGCGCTGGAGAGAATTTGAATGGATCGGCTGCCGCTGATCTCGCCGCGACCGCCGCGGCTGAGTTTGATGAGTGACGCGCTTCGCGAGATCGAGGCGCGCGGCATCTATTCGAATGGCGGACCGGTGGTGCGCGGGTTCGAGACCGACATGACCGCGAAGCTGTTTGGCGGGCAGGGCGATTGCCTCGCGGTGGGCAATGCCACGCTGGGACTGATGCTCGCCATCCGCCACGCGGCGGGTCCGCGCGCGAACAGCGGGGCGCTCGCGCTGATGCCCAGCTTCACCTTCGCCGCGACGGCGCATGCCGCCGAATGGGCCGGGCTGACGCCTTTGCTGTGCGATATCGACCCGAACGATTGGTCCGCCGCCGAAGCCGCCGAGGCTGCCGCGTTCGAGCGTTACGGCAAGCAGATCGCGGTCGTCGTGCCCTATGCCACTTTCGGCGCCTCGATCGATCTCGGTCGCTACCGTCGCTATCAGGAACAGCACGGCGTCGGCGTGGTCGTCGATGCCGCCGCGTCGCTCGGGACCATCGACGCCGATGGCAAGACCTTCGGCGCGGGCGCGCCCTTCGCAATCGTCTATTCGATGCACGCGACCAAGGTGTTCGCGACTGCCGAGGGCGGCGTGATCCATTCGAGCGACACCGCGCTGATCGAAGCACTGCGGCGGATGACCAATTACGGGTTCGCGGGTAATCGCTCGGCCGAAGGGCCGGGGATCAACGCCAAGCTCCCCGAAGTGCTCGGGCTGCTCGCTCGCGCCAAGCTCGACGAGATCGACCGGATCGCCGATCACCGTTCCGCGCTGGACCTCATCTATCGCCAAAAGCTCGGCGGGTTCGCCAGCGAGAACGGCTTCGAATTCCAGGCGCAGACGGGCAAGCGGCAGGCCCTGCAATGCCAGTCGATCCTGCTCCCGCGCGCCTTTGCCGGGCATCGCAAGGCGATCATCGCCGCGCTGGACGCGGCCGGGATCGGCGCGGCGCAATATTTCAGCCCCCACCTCGCCGAACAGCCCTGGTTCCGCGCGCATGGCGTGATCGAGCCGGTGCCGGTGAGCGACGATATCGCCGCGCGCATCCTGTCGCTGCCGGTCACCGATGCGATGACCGAGGCCGATGTCGAGCGGGTGTGCGCGACGCTGATGGAGGCGTGCAGCCGTTCCGGGCACGACGCGATCGGGCGGACCCGGCGCGGGACCTTCACGCATTCGGCACTGGTTGTCGGGGGCGGACCCGCAGGAACCGCGCTGCTGACCGCCGCGACCAAGCAGGACCGGCTGGGCGAGCTTGCCCGCGCGGGGCTCGCGATCGTCGAGCGCGATGCGGTGCTGGGGCGCGGCGCGATCGGCAATTACGCGATCACGTCGGACAGCACGGCCGAGACTTTCCTCACTGCGGTCAAGGACAATGCTCATGGCGAAATCGCGGCGCTCGCCGATCATCTGAGCGGGCAGGAGATCGCGCTCTACAAGGGTGGGAAGATGGGCGTGCCGCTGGCGCGCAGCACGCCGTTCCTCGAAGCGACCGGCGCGAAGCTGGGCGAGATCGTCGCGGGCAATGGCGGCATTGTCGCTACGCGCAGCGAAGTGATTGACGCGCGGCGAACGGCGGACGGCATTTGGTCCGCGCGCGTCCGCAACCTCGTGACTGGCGAGGAGCGCGCGATGCGCACCGCGAGCATCGTCATCGCGACGGGCGGCTATCAGGCGCGCGAGCATATCGCGGCAGAGGAGGTCGCGGGCGCGAAGCTGGGCGATCTGGCGGGCGACAAGCTCGTGCTTGGCGATGATTTCCTTGCACTCGGCGGAGTCGAGCGGCTGCGCGAACGCATCGCCAAGACCCCCGCACCGCGCATCGCCATCGTCGGCGGATCGACCAGCGCGATGGCGGCGGCGGCGTTGATCCTCAAGGCGGCCCCCGCGCTGCCGCTGGGGGCGGGGGCGCTTGCGCTCTATCATCGCCGGCCGCTCCGGCCCTTCTATCATTCGGTCGAAGCGGCGTGGGAAGATGGCTTCCATGATTTCACGCCCGACGATGTGTGTCCGGTGACTGGCTTCGTCTATCGCCTCGCGGGCTTCCGGCTGGAGGCGCGCGAGCTGGTGCTGCGGATGCTCGGGGTGGGCGGGCGGGCGCCCGATCCGCGCATGGCGCTGCGGCTGATCGACGCCGATGCCCGCGCCGAGATCGCCCGCGCCGACGTGGTGATCGGCGCGCTCGGCTATCGCCCGCGCGCTTTGCCTCTGTTCGACGTGGATGGCAGCCCGATCGCGCTGATGGCCGACAATCCCGGCCGGCCGCGGTTGGTCGATCAGCAATGCCGGGTGATGGACGCCGAGGGGCGTCCGGTTCCCGGCGTCTATGGCATCGGGCTCGCCTCGGGGCATGTGCCCGACGGCAAGCTGGGCGGCGAGAGCAGCTTCAGCGGCAAGGCGAACGGCCTGTGGCTGTGGCAGAACGATATCGGGCTGATGATCGTCGAACAGCTGCTCGACCGCGCCCATGCCGCGAGCGAAGCCGCATGACCCTTCGGCAGGCTCAGGGCGGGACGGCGACGATCTCGGTGATCATGGCGGTCTATAACGGCGCGGCTTTGCTGCCCGAGACCATCGCCAGCCTTCAGGCCCAGACCTTCGGCGACTGGGAGCTGATCGCGGTCGACGACTGTTCGAAGGACAATAGCGTCGACGTCCTCAAGAGTTTCCGCGATGCGCGCATCCGCGTGATCGAGAGTTCGCGGAATGGGGGGCCCGTCGTGGCGCGCAACCGCGCCTTTGGCGAGGCGCGCGGCGCCTATGTCGCCGCGCTCGATCAGGACGATGTCTGCCTGCCCGAGCGGTTCGCGAAGCAGATCGCCTTTCTCGACGTCAATTCGCATGTCGTGCTGGTCAGCACCGCCGCGCGGCTGCTGATCGACGGGCGCGAGAGTTCGGGGAACTGGCTGCGGGGGCTGACCCCCGGGTTGATCGACTGGTTGATGCTGGTGCAGAACCCGATCGTCTGGTCCACGGTGATGTTCCGGGCGCAGGCCGCGCGCGAGCTCGTCCCGTTCGAGCGGCCCGAGATGCGCTATGTCGAGGATTTCGACTTCTATCACCGCATCCGCGAACATGGCTTGCTTGCGCAGATCGACGAGGAGCTGCTGCTCTATCGCAGCCATGCGGGCGGCGCTTCCCATATGTTCAACGGGATGATGCGCGACCATGCCGAGGCGCTGCTGAGCCAGCACGCGCCCGATATCGCGCCGCTGCTGGTCCGCCATGTGATGGCGCGCGATCCGGTGCCCGATGGCGCGACGCTGGAGCGGCTGTTCCGGGGCATCGCGCACCTGCGCGACGGGTTCGAAGCCGATGCGCGCACGCTGGCGCTGGTCGATCGCGAGATTTCGCGGCTGTGGTGGCGGCTGTGCCGCGCGGGGGTCCGCTCGGGCCGCATCGCGCTGCCCCAGGCGCTTGCCGGACGCCCCGAAGCCGTGCCGCTCTCGGACGCCAATGCCGCCGACCTGATGGTCAGCCAGGTGATCGGCGGGGTCCGCGCGGTGCGGCGCAGCCTCACCGGGTAGTAATAAGCACGCGGGCCGAATGGCTAACGCGCCGCTGAGAATAGTGCTTAACGCCCGCCCGCTCGCCTTGCGGCCCTCCTGCATCCGGTCCATGATCGCGGCGTCCATTGGAGGGGTGTGGCTTGAACCTGATTCCTGACGTCGCGCTTGCCGAGAATACCAGCCAGCGCCTGCCGTGCGTGGTGGTGCTCGACGGATCGTCCTCGATGGCCGCCGACAATGCGATCGGCGCGCTCAACGAGGGGCTGAAGCTGCTCGAGGCGGACCTGAAGGCCGACGATGTCGCCCGCCAGCGCGTCCGCATCCTGGTGCTGCGCGTCGGCGCGCCGAGCGATGTCGAGGTCGTCACCGACTGGGTCGATGCGATCGAGTTCGAAGCGCCCGAGATCGAGGCTAACGGCACCACGCCGCTGGGTGCGGGCGTGCGCCGCGCGCTCGACGAGATCGAGACCGAAAAGGCGCGCTACCGCGACCATGGCATCCCGTACAACCGGCCCTGGCTGTTCGTGCTCACCGATGGCGAGCCGACCGATCCCGATTGGGAAGCCGCCGCCGACGAATGCCGCCGCGCCGAGGAAACCGGCCGCGTCTCGGTCTTCTGCGTCGGGGTGGGCGACGCCAATCTCGCCAAGCTCGGCAAGTTCAGCCCGCGCCAGCCGCTGGCGCTGAAGGGGCTGGCCTTCCGTGAATTCTTCCTGTGGCTCAGCCGCAGCGCGCGCGCGGGCTCCAAGTCGGCGCCGTCGGAGCATATCCAGATGGCCGCGCCGTCCGATTGGGCAGTGGTGCCGGGCCGCGCCGGATGAGCGCGCCGATGTGGCGGGTCGCTGGCACATCGGTGGCCGGGCCGTGCCACGCGAATGACGATTGCCAGGACCGGCACCGAGTGCAGGTGACTCCCGGTGGGGTGCTGATCGCGGTGGTTTCCGACGGCGCGGGCTCGGCGAAGTTCGGCGGCGAGGGCGCGGCGCTCCTCTGCGAGCATGTCGTCGATGCGCTTGCCCGGCACATCGGCAAGGGCAAGCTTCGCGGCGTCGATGCCGATGCGCTGAGCTTCGCGGTCGAGCAGGGCGTTTCCACCGCACGGGTTGCCGCGGAGTCCGCCGGAGCCGCCCAGGACGCCGGGCTCGAGGCTTTCCACGCCACCTTGGTCGGCGCGGTCGTGGTGCCCGGCAAAGGCGGGCTGTTCTTCCATATCGGCGATGGCGCCGCGCTGGCGGTGTCGGGCGAGCGCTGGGCGATGTCTTCCCCGCGCAACGGCGAATATGCCGACACCACTTATTTCTTCACCGAGGCCGACTGGCGCGACAATCTGCGCTTCTCGCCGATCGAGCCGGGTTTCGACACGGTCTTCGTGATGAGCGACGGAGTCACCGAACTCGGCCTCAAGGGCGCCGAGCCGCACATGCCCTTTTTCGAGCCGATCGGCCGTTTCCTGGCCGGGGCCAGCCGCGAGGAAGGCGAGCTGGCGCTGAGGGCCACGCTCGACAGTGTCGCGGCGCGCGAGCGGACGGGGGACGACAAGACATTGGTCTGGGCCCAGGCCAGATGAGCACCGCCTATCTCGGCCGCGGCAAGGATGCGCGCGAGCTGAAGCTGGGCAAGCTGCTGGGCGAGGGGGCGGCGGGCAAGGTCTATGCGATCCCCGATATGCCGGGATCGGCCGCCAAGCTCTATCACGGCGACAAGGAATCGAAGCAGCACGAGGCCAAGATCGCGGCGATGATCGCCAATCCGCCCGATCTGCCCCCGGCCGAGCATAACGGGCTCAGCTATCCGCAAATCTCCTGGCCCGACGCCAAGCTGTATGATCGGGCGGGCAAGTTCATCGGCTTCCTGATGCCGGAGATCGATTTCGGGCGATCGACCAGCCTGGTCAATCTGCTCCAGAAGAACAGCCGCCGGATCGAGAAGCTCTCCGACTATTACGGCTATCGCGTGCTGGTGGCGCGCAACCTCGCCTCGGTCTTTGCCGAGCTGCACCGCGCCGGCCACCATATGATCGACATGAAGCCCGCCAATCTTCGCTTCTATCCGCTGGTCTGCTGGATGGCGGTGGTCGATACCGACGGTTTCTCGATCCAGGGCCGCAACGGGCGGATCGCGGCGGACGTGCTGTCGGACGAATATATCGCCCCCGAAAGCTGGAAGAAGAAGCCCGCCGAGCTGGGCGAGCAGCAGGATCTGTTCGCGCTGGCGGTGATCATTTTCCAGCTGCTCAACAATGGCGTGCATCCCTTTGCCGGTTCGGCGGGGGGCAGCACGCAGGCGACCGACCTTCAGGCGCGCATTCTCGAGGGGATCTATCCCTATGCGATGCGTCCCCGCGCGGGTCTCGCCCCCAGCGCGGCCAGCGTCCACCGCATGTTCCGCCGGGGTACGCGAGTGATGTTCGACTGCGCTTTCCTTCAGGGCAATCGCCGCCCGAGCGCGGAGGAATGGCGGGACCATATCGACGCGCTGCTCGACCAGCTGACCCCCTGCACCGCCAAGCCCGCCGAGCATGTCCATTTCGGCGCGGGCTGCGGCTTTTGCGGGCATGAGGCGCGCGTCGCGGCGGCCAAGGCGCGCCCGGCGGTCGCGGCGACCGCGCCCGCACGCAAGCCCGCGCATGCACCGCTCTCGCGCCAGCCGGTCCGCGCCGCCGGCCGATCGATGGGCCCGGCGCCACGGTCGGCTTCCGCACGGCACACTGCGCCGCACATGGCCCGCCAGTCGCCCCGGCGGAAAAGCCGCGGCTGGGGCGGGCTGCTCGCGGCGATCGCGCTGTTCGCGACGGGCGCGGCGACTCAGGCCTGGTGGCGCGACTTGCTCCCCGGGGGCAGCATCGCGCAGGCGGCGGACAGCGGCGGCATTCCGGCGCTCGCGCTCGATGCGCCCACGGCCAAGATCGCTTCGTTCGATAGCCCGCGAAACTATCTGATCCTGCCCCCCGGCGGCGAGTCGAGCGTGGCGCTGCGCGACGGGCCGGGCGATGGCTATGACCAGATCGCTCGCTTCGGGCTGCAGGAAGCCGTGATTGGACGGGGGACGAGCAATGCCCCCGGCGCGGGCAATTGGGTGTGGGTGACGCGCACCAGCGACGGCCTGTCGGGCTATGTCGACCAGAGCGGGCTGTTCGACCGATCGAGCGCCAAGGTTCAGGTCGCGGCGGCGGAGGTCCCGGCGCAATCCGCTCCGGCCAAGAGCGCGGTCGATGCGCGCTATCAACAGCTGCTCGGCAAGGCGACCGGGCTCGACCGCACCTATCTGACTGACGGCCAGCATTTGTGGGAGGCGCAGCGGCGGCGCTGCGACGACGGGCCCGACGCGCAAAGCTGCCGCCAGCGGCTCGACACACGGCGGATGACCGATCTCGACGACTGGCGCTCGGCGGGGGATAGTGGCGGCGCGCCGACGCCCGCGATCACTGAAGCCTCGCTCAGCGCATTACGCTAAGAGGCGCGCGTGACTCGCCGAATCCTGATCCTCGCCGCCGCGTTGCTGCTCAGTGCCTGGACCTTCGCGCCCAGGCCGCCTTTGGTGCTCGCCGCCGCCAGCCTGCAGGAATCGATGAGCGCCGCCGCCGATGCCTGGGCGGCGAAGGGGCATCCGCGCCCGGTCATCTCGTTCGCAGCGTCTTCGGCATTGGCGCGGCAGGCGGCGGCGGGGGCGCCCGCGGACCTGTTCGTCTCGGCGGACGAGGCGTGGATGGACGATCTCCAGAAGCGCGGGCTGCTGGTGCCGGGCACGCGCGCGGATCTGCTCGGCAATGCGCTGGTGCTGGTCGCGCCGGCGGGCGACCGGCGAGCGGTGCCGCTTGGTCCGCGCACCCCATTGGTGGCGATGCTGGGCGATGGCCGGTTGGCGATGGCGGACCCGGAATCGGTGCCCGCCGGGCGATATGGCAAGGCCGCGCTGCAAAGGCTGGGCCTATGGGGCGCGCTGTCGCCGCGCGTGGTGCGGGCGGAGAATGTCCGCGCCGCGCTGGCGTTGGTGGAGCGCGGCGCCGCGCGTTACGGCATCGTCTATGCCACCGACGCACGGGCGTCGGCGAAGGTGCGCGTAGCCGGCACTTTCCCCCCGGGCAGCCATCCCCCGATCCGCTACCCGATCGCCCGGCTCAGGGCCTCGACCAGTCCCGACGCCGAGGGTTTCCGCCGCTTCCTGCTCTCGCGCGAGGGCAAGGCGATCTTCGCGCGCTATGGGTTCGTGACATTCTAAGTCCCCCTCCCGCTTGCGGGAGGGGTTAGGGGAGGGCATGTCCGTCTCCGTGTTGCCCGAAATCTCACAGCCCCTCCCCCGACCCCTCCCGCAAGCGGGAGGGGAGAAGAAATGCTGACCGCCGCCGAATGGGGCATCGTGCTGCTCTCGCTCAAGGTGGGCGGAGTGGCGGTGCTGGTGACGCTGCCGGTGGCGTTCGCGCTGGCGTATCTGCTCGCCCGGGCGCGGTTTCCGGGCAAGGTCCTGGTCGACGCGGCGATCCATTTGCCGCTGGTGGTGCCGCCCGTCGTGACCGGCTGGCTGTTGTTGCTCGCCTTCGCGCCCGCCGGGATCGTCGGGGGCTGGCTGGAGAGCTGGTTTGGCGTCAGCGTGCTGTTCCGCTGGACCGGCGCCGCGATCGCGGCGGGCGTGATGGCGCTGCCGCTGATGGTGCGCGCGATGCGGCTGTCGATCGAGGCAATCGACCGGCGGCTCGAAGCGGCGGCATCGACGCTGGGGGCGGGACGCGCGCGAGTCTTCTGGACGATCACGCTGCCGCTCAGCCTGCCGGGCGTGCTTGCCGGCGCGGTGCTCGGCTTCGCGCGCGCGCTGGGCGAGTTCGGCGCGACGATCACTTTCGTCTCCAACGTCCCCGGCGAGACCGAGACGCTGCCGCTCGCCATCTATGCCGCGCTCCAGCAGCCGGGCGGCGAGGCGATGGTGCTGCGGCTGGCGGCGATCTCGGTCCTGCTGTCGCTGGTCGCGCTGGTCGCGTCCGAACTGCTCGCGCGGCGGGCGGGAAGGGGGCTGCATGTCCTTTGACCTGAACCTCACCAAGCGGATCGGCGAGACGGATATCGCCTGCCGCATCGAGCCGGGCGAGGGCTTGACCGTGCTGTTCGGCCCGTCGGGCGCGGGCAAGACGAGCGTGCTCAACATGGTCGCGGGGCTAGTGACGCCCGATGCCGGCCATGTCCGCGTCGGCGGCGAAACCCTGTTCGGCGAAGGAGTGAATCTGCCCCCCGAGCGGCGCCACGCGGGCTATGTCTTCCAGGAACCGCGCCTGTTTCCGCACCTGCGCGTCGGGGCGAATTTGCGCTATGGGGCGAGCGACGGAGCGCCGCTCGACGGAGTGGACTTCCTCGGCATCGGCCATCTGCTCGACCGCTGGCCGCGCACGCTTTCCGGAGGGGAGGCGCGGCGTGTGGCGATCGGGCGGGCGCTGCTCTCTTCCCCGCGCTTTCTGCTGCTCGACGAACCGCTCTCCTCGCTCGACCGCGCGCGGCGCGAGGAAATCATGCTGGTCATCGAGCGGCTGCGCGACGAAGCGCGGCTTCCGATCCTCATGGTCACGCACGACCGCGGCGAGGCCGAACGGCTGGGGAGCCGGATCGTCGAGATGTGATCAGGCGCTCGCCGCGAGCAACGCCGCCAGCGCGCGGTTGAGCGGGGCGTCGATACCGTGCTTTTCGCCCAGCCGTACGATCACGCCGTTGCGCGCGTCGATCTCCATCGTGCGACCGGCGAGGCGGTCGGCGTGGAGCGAGTTCACTGACTCGGGATGCGCGCGCTTCGTCCATTCGACGACCTTGCCGGCGAGACTGTCGGGCAAGGCCGCGCCCTCGGCCCGGCCCACCGCGATGCATTCGCGCACCAGCCCGCGCATCACTTCGGCCACGCCCTCGTCATTGGCGATTTCGGCGGCGCGCAGCGTGATTGCGCTGACGATCCCCGAGCAGTTGATCGCGAGCTTCTTCCACGCGGCGGTGACGAAATCGCGCGTGGTCGCGGCGGCGATGATCGTGCCGTCGAACAGCGCCGCGAAGGCCGCTCCGTTGGCGTCGTCGGGCACGGCGATGCTGCCGTCGCGGCGCTGGACGATCCGCCCCGGCGCGGTGCGCTCCACGGGCAAATCGATGATGACGGGCACGGTGCGGTCTTGCGGGACCATCGGGAAGCGGTCGCGCTGCTCGACGCCGTTCTGGATCACCGCCAGCCGCGTGCCGGGCCCCATCAGCCCCGCCAGCCAGATCGCCGCACCCGCGCAATCATAGGTCTTGGTCGCGCACAGCACCCAATCGACTGGCCGCGCATCGGCGGGATCGGTCAGGATCGGCGGCGCGGCGCGGATCGTGCCGACGGGCGTCTCCACCTCGAGATCGTCGAGCGGCGAGCGCGCGCACACCGTAACGTCATGCGCCTGCGCCAGCCAGGCAGCGAGGGTGCCGCCGATCGCCCCCGCCCCGATGACCGCGATGCGCATGTTAAATCCCGCCGAGGAAGTCCATCTTGCCCAGCGGCACGCCCTTGGCGCGCAGGATCGCGTAGGCGGTGGTGGTGTGGAAATAGAAATTGGGCAGCGCGAAGTTCAACGCATAGGCGCGGCCGAGCATGTGGAAGCTCTTGTTGGGCGTGGTGATGGTGATGTCCGCATCCTCGCGCCCGTTGATCGCCGCCGGATCGACCGATTCGAGGAAGCCCATCGTCGCCGCGATCCGTGCCTGGAGTTCGTCGAAGCTCGCTTCGGTATCGGGCATCGCCGGGCCGGTGATCTGGCCGAGCCGAACCGCGGTGAATTTCGCCGCGTCGCTGGCGCGCTGGATCTGCGCGGTCAGCGGCGCCATGTCCTCATAGAGCCGCGCTTCCAGCAGCGCTTCGTCGGGCAGTTCATGCTCGGCGGCATAGGCGCGCGCCTTGTCGAGGAACTTCGCCATCGCCGCGAAGCCCCGGAGGAAGACGGGGACAGTGATATCATAGAGTTCGGTAGCCATGCAGCGGCAGATAGGCCTGTGCGCGCCGCGATGCCAGTGGCTTCGGGCCTGAGGCGAATTGTCCACTGGCGCGCCCGGCCGATCCCGCTAAAGCGCTCGGCGTGAACCGCACGCGCGCATCCATCGGCAACCGCGTCGCGCTCGCCCTGATCGGGCTGGCGCTGGCGCTGCGCGTGCTGGTGCCGGCGGGCTGGATGCCGTCCGAACGCGGCGGCTTCGCGATCACGATGTGCTCGGGCTCGGCGATGGAGAGCGCCTGGATCGATGCCGATGGCAAGCTCCACAAGCAGGCGCCGTCCAGCGGCGGCGAGCATTGCGCCTTTGCCGGGCTCGGCGCGCCGATGCTGGCGAGCGATATTCCCGCGCCCGCGACTCTCGCCCCGCGCGCGAATGAGGCTCCCGCGCTCAGCCAGGCGCTCGCATCGGTGGGGCGGGGCCTCGCCGCGCCTCCGCCACCCGCCACCGGCCCTCCCGTCACCGTCTGAACCCTCCGCGTCCGGCTGCGCCGGAATTCGATCCTGCGCGTTCCCACGCGCGAAGAGGCTGTTTCAGATGAAAAACCGTTATTTATTGTGCTGCGCCATCGCGTGCGCGCCCGCCGCGGCTCATGCCCAAAGCACCCCGGAGATCGTCGTCACTGGCAAGGCCGGCGCCGACACGGCAGCCCGCCCGGGCGGCGCCGACAGCGTCCCCGCGACCGACTATGACGACAGCCTCGCCGTGTCGCTGCGCGACGCATTGGCGCATTCGCCCGGCATCTATGCCCAGCCACGCTTCGGGCAGGAAGTGCGGCTGTCGATCCGCGGATCGGGGATCAGCCGCGGGTTCCATATGCGCGGGCTGACGCTGCTGACCGATGGCATCCCGATCAACCAGGCCGATGACAATGGCGATTTCCAGGAGCTGGACCCCCAGGCTTACGAGCGGATCGACGTGTATCGCGGCGGCAATGCGCTGCGCTTCGGCGGATCGACTCTGGGCGGGGCGATCAATGCGGTGTCGGCGACGGGGCGGAGTGCGCCGGGGCTCGACCTGCGGCTCGATGGCGGCGGCTTCGGCACGGTGCGCGGGCGAGTCGCGATGGGGTTTGCCGATGCGACAGGCGATGCGCTGATCTCGCTTTCGGTCGATCGGTCCGACGGCGACCGCCAGCATTCGCGGCGCAGTTCGGTGCGCCTGGGCGGCAATGCGGGGGTGCGCATCGCCCCGAACATTGAGACACGCTTCTACGCCTCGGTGAACCATATCCGGCAGGACCTGCCCGGATCGCTGACGCTGTCGCAGGCGCTCGCCACGCCCGAGCTGTCGCTCCCCGCCAATTTCGCGCTGGATCAAGAGCGCGACATCGATTCGATCCGGCTCCAGAGCCAGACGACAGTGACGCTCGGCGGCGGCACGCTGCGCTTCGGCGGCTATTTCAACGCCAAGCAGCTGTTCCACCCGATCTTCCAGGTGATCGACCAGAAATCGAACGACCGCGGCGTCTTCGCCAGCCTCGATCTGGATGGCCGCCTGGGCAGCGTGCCGGTGTCGCTGACCCTCGGCACGCAGGCGCGGTTCGGCATCGTTCGCGCTCGCCAATATGTGAACCTCAGCGGCGAGCGGGGCGCGTTGACCGCCGATTCCCGCCAGCGCGCGCGCACGATCAACACCTATGCGGAACTCCGCATGACGCCCTTGCCCGGGCTGACGCTGACCGGCGGCGGCATTTATACCAACGGCCAGCGCGCCGTGACCAATCGTCTGGTCCCCGGCAATAGCGCCGGCATCGCTTACGACCAGTTCGCGCCGAAGTTTGGCCTGTTGTGGGAGCCGGTGAAAGGCGTCCAGCTCTACGCCAACGCCAACCGCTCCGCCGAACTGCCCGGCTTTGGCGAGCTGGTGCAGGCGCCGCTCGCGGGCTTCGTCCCGGTGGCCCCGCAGACCGCATGGACCTATGAAATCGGATCGCGCGGGGAGATCGGGCCGGTGCGCTGGGACGTCAGCGTCTATCGCGCCGATCTGCGTGGCGAGATGCTGCAATTCGCGGTCTCGCCCAATGTCCCCGCCGCGACCTTCAATGCGGGCGCCACGCGGCATCAGGGAGTCGAAGCGGGTCTGGACCTGCGGCTGGGGCGCTTCGGGCAATTGCGCCAGACTTGGCTCTACAGCGACTTCGCCTTTCGCCGCGACTCACAATATGGCGACAACCGGCTGCCGGTGGTGCCGCGCAACCTCTACCGCGCCGAGCTGGTCCTGGGACGCGAGGGCCTGTCGCTGACCCCGCGCTTCGAATGGGTGCCGCAAGGCGCCTGGGCCGATTACCGCAACACCCTGCGCGTGCCCGGTTATGCGTTGTTCGGGCTGCGGGCGGAGGCACGGATCGGGCGTGCGACCTTGTTCGTCGACGCGCGCAACCTGACCGGCAAGCGCGCTGTCGGGGACATCTCCGCCGCGGTGCAGGCGACCCCGGCCACAGTCGCCTTCTATCCGGTCGAGCGGCGCGCGGTATATGCCGGCGTGCGGATGGGGTTCTGAGCATGGGCAGTCTGTATCGCGCGGTCTGGCGCTGGCATTTCTATGCGGGGGTGATCGTGCTCCCCGTGATGTTGTGGCTCGCCGCGACCGGCGGGCTCTATCTCTACAAGCCCGAGATCGAGAACTGGCTGTACCGCGACTGGAGCGTCGTGCAGCCGACGGGGCAAGTGCAGCCGATCGCGGCGATGATCGCTTCGGTCGAGCGGCAAACGGGCGCCAAGGTGACGCAAGTCTCGCGGCCCGCCGCGCCCAACGAAAGCTGGCGGATGACGCTGGCCACCGGGGAGGGCAAGCGCACCGCGTTCGTCGATCCATATCGCGCGACCGTGCTCGGCACCGCCAGCGGGGGCGGAATGATGGCGACGGTGCGTGACTTGCACAGCCTCGCGATCACCGGGCCCGTGGGCAACGCGCTGATCGAGATCGTGGCGGGATGGGCGGTGGTGCTGGTGGTCACCGGGCTGATCCTGTGGTGGCCGCGCGGCGGTTCGCCCGTGCTCGGCGCGCGGGGCAGGGCCTCGGGCCGCCTGTTCTGGCGCGACCTGCACGGCTCGATCGGATTGGTCGCGGCGGCGGTGATCCTGTTCCTCGCGGTCACTGGCATGCCGTGGAGCGGAGTGGCGGGCGAATGGCTGGGAAGTTGGGTCGATGCGCAGGGCTGGGGAAGGCCTGAACGGCCTTCGCCAGGCGCGCTGGCGGCGCGGCACGAAGGGCATGAAGGCCATAATGAAGGCCCCGAGACCTTGCCATGGTCGATGCGGCACGCTCCGGTTCCGGCGGGGAAGGCCGGCTCCGTCACTCCCGATCTCGCGGCCGAGCGCGCCGAATGGGCGGGGCAAACCCGGCCCTGGACGATGTCGCTCCCCGCCCGGCCCGGCGCGCCGTACCTCGTCTCCGCCGTCATCGTCCGCGCGCAGGACGCCCATGCCGTCTATATCGACGCCGGAACCGGCGCGGTGCTGCAGGATGCCCGTTACGGCGAGTTCGGCGGCGGCGCGCGGGCGATCGAATGGGGGATCGCCACGCATCAGGGCCAGCAATATGGCGAGCCCAACCGGCTGGTGATGCTCGCCGGTTGCATCGCGGTATGGCTGCTCGCGATCACGGGAGTCATCGCTTGGTGGAAGCGCCGCCGCGACGGCCGCCTCCGTGCCCCGCCACCAGCGCTCGACCGGCGGCGAACGCTGGGCGTGGCGGGCGCGATGGTGGCGCTGGGGGCGATCTTCCCGCTCACCGGGCTGACGATGGTCGCGGCGCTGGCCGGGGAGGCTGGGTTGCGGTTTATTCGCCCCGGCCGCGGCGGCTCTTCTCCATCGCGTCGCTGAACGCCGCGGCGAGGATGCCGGTGGGCATCGCGATCAGGCCGATCCCGCAGATCGCGACGAAGGCCGCAACGATCTTTCCACCCACCGTCACGGGATAGACGTCGCCATAGCCGATTGTGGTCAGCGTGATGATCGCCCACCACAAAGACCGTGGAATGCTCCCGAACTTGTCGGGCTGGACGTCGCCTTCGAGCAGGTAGAGCGCGGTCGCACCGAAGATCAGCAAGCCGGTTGCGATCCCGGCGGTCAGCGCCAGTTCGAGCCACCGCGATACCACCGCGCGGATCAAATGCTGCATCGCCGAGGACATGCGCCCCAGCTTCGCCATGCGCAGGATGCGGAACAGCCGCAGCAACCGTAGCATCTGGCCGTTGGCGACGACGAACGGGGCGAGGGTGATGACGATCACCAGCAGATCGATCATCGTCCAGGGCGAGAGGATGAAGCGCAGCCGCGTCTTCCACACCGGCTGGTCCCGTGCCTCCTCGGCAATCACCCAGACGCGCGCGGCATATTCGGCGACGAAGAAGGTCCCGAAGACCAGCTCCAGCGCGTTGAAAATATGCTCGCTGCCTTCGCGGACAAGCGGCTCGGTCTCGACGATCGCCATGCCGGTGGCGGCAAGAATGGCGATGCAGATCAGCGCGTTGAGCGGCGACAGGCCGCGCCCCGGCCAGGTCGGCGGATCAAGTTGCGCATGGAGCGCACGGCGCAGTTTGGACACTCGGCAAGGCCCCCCTTGCGGGGAGACTGCCCGATTGGGGCGGCGAAGTGAAACCCCCAAAAGAAAAACCGCCGCCCGGTCTCCCGGACGGCGGTCTTTTGTTCGGCTACGAGAGCCAGAACCCGGCGATCACTCGCCTTCGTTCAGATACTCCCCCGCATCCGCATCGGTGCCATGGCCGCTCGGGACCACGCTCGCCAAAGCGTCGTCGCCGGTGCCGCCCGCGTCGCGAGTGGTGCGGGCGAGTTCGGCGGCACGTTCTTCAGCGGCCGAGTCCGGTGCGATCAGCGAGGCCGCGAGGGCACGCTGCTGCACGCGGAGCGCGGCATCACGGCTGGTGGCCGCAACCCGCAGGCGGTTCATGCCGGCGCCGGTACCCGCCGGGATCAGGCGGCCGACGATGACATTTTCCTTCAGGCCGTTGAGCTGGTCCTGCTTGCCCTGGACCGCCGCCTCGGTGAGGACGCGCGTGGTTTCCTGGAACGACGCCGCCGAGATGAAGCTGCGAGTCTGCAGCGACGCCTTGGTGATGCCCAGCAGGATCGGCTTGCCCTGAGCAGGGCTCTGGCCCTTCTCGAGCTTCGCGTTCTGCTCGTCCATCTCGTCGCGGTCGAGCTGCTCGCCCACGAGGAGCGTGGTGTCGCCGGACTCGATGATCTCGACCTTTTGCAGCATCTGGCGAACGATCACCTCGATGTGCTTGTCGTTGATCTTCACGCCCTGCAAACGATAGACTTCCTGGATTTCCGACACGAGATATTCCGCGAGCGGCTCGATGCCGAGCACCTCGAGAATGTCGTGCGGATCCGGGCTGCCGCCGATCAGATTGTCGCCACGCTTGACGTAGTCGCCTTCCTGAACGTCGATCACCTTCGACTTGGGAACCAGATACTCCACGACCTCGCCGCCGTCCTCGGGCTGGATGCCGATCTTGCGCTTGGCCTTATAGTCCTTGCCGAACACGACACGGCCCGAGACCTTGGCGATGATCGCATTTTCCTTGGGCTTGCGCGCTTCGAACAGCTCGGCGACGCGCGGCAGACCACCGGTGATGTCGCGAGTCTTCGCGCTCTCACGCGAGACACGCGCGAGCACGTCGCCCGCCTGCACCTGCGCACCGTCCTCGACCGAGAGCACAGCGCCCGCGGCAAGCATGTAGCGGCCTGCCTCTTCGTTGCTCTCGCCGGTCAGGGTCAGGCGCGGACGGAGGTCTTCCTTCTTCGCCGAAATGCCGCGGTTTTCCGTGACGACGCGCTGGGTGATGCCCGTGGCCTCGTCGGCCTGCTCGGTCATCGTCTTGCCTTCGATCAGCTCGACATATTTCACGATGCCCGGATTCTCGGTGATCACCGGCATGGTGAACGGATCCCATTCCGCCATGCGGTCGCCCTGCGTGACGATATGGCCGTCATCGAACAGCACGTACGAACCGTAAGGAATGCGGTGCACCGCCAGTTCGCGGCCGTCCATGTCGACGATCGCCAGCTCGGCCGAACGCGAAGTCACCACGCGGCGGCCACGCTGATCGACGATCACGCGGACATCACGGAACTCGACCTTGCCGTCCGACGTCGCCTCGAGGTTCGAGGTTTCGTTGAGCTGCGCCGCACCGCCGATGTGGAAGGTACGCATGGTCAGCTGGGTGCCCGGCTCGCCGATCGACTGCGCCGCGATGACGCCGACGGCTTCGCCGATGTTCACCGGCGTACCGCGGGCGAGATCGCGCCCGTAGCACTTGCCGCAGACACCGATCTTGGCTTCGCAGACCAGCGGGCTGCGGATCTTCATGCCCTGGACGCCCAGCGCTTCGATCTGCGTGATCATCGCCTCGTCGAGCAGCGTGCCCGTCGGGATGACGACATTGCCGTCCTTGTCGACCACGTCCTCGGCCGTGGTGCGGCCCAGGATACGCTCGCCGAGCGACGCGATGGTCGAGCCGCCCTGGACGATCGCGCGCATTTCCAGCGCACGCTCGGTGCCGCAATCCTGCTCCATGATGACGCAATCCTGCGACACATCGACCAGGCGGCGCGTGAGGTAACCCGAGTTCGCGGTCTTCAACGCGGTGTCCGCGAGGCCCTTGCGAGCGCCGTGAGTCGAGTTGAAATATTCAAGGACGGTCAGGCCTTCCTTGAAGTTCGAGATGATCGGCGTTTCGATGATCTCGCCGGACGGCTTGGCCATCAGGCCGCGCATGCCGGCAAGCTGCTTGATCTGGGCCTGCGAACCGCGGGCGCCAGAGTGGGCCATCATGTAGATCGAGTTGATCGGAGCCTCGCGGCCGTTCGGCAGCTTCTTCACTGCCTTGATCTCGTCCATCATCGCCGACGCCACCTGGTCGCCGCAACGGCTCCAGGCGTCGATCACCTTGTTGTACTTTTCCTGCTGCGTGATCAGGCCGTCCTGATACTGCTGCTCGTAATCCTTCACGAGCGTGCGCGTCTCATCGACCAGGCCGATCTTGGCGTCCGGAATGATCATGTCGTCCTTGCCGAACGAGATGCCCGCCTTGAACGCATGACGGAAGCCGAGCGCCATGATCGCGTCGGCGAACAGCACGGTCTCCTTCTGGCCGGTGTGGCGATAGACCTCGTCGATCACGTCGCCCACATCCTTCTTGGTCAGGAGGCGGTTGACGGTCTCGAAGGGCACGCGGTGCGACTGGGGCAGCGTCTCGCCCAGCAGCATGCGGCCCGGAGTCGTCTCGTAGCGCTTGAGGTACTGGTTGCCCTCGGCGTCGGTCTGCGGGACGCGGCTGATGATCTTGGTGTGGAGCGTCACCGCACCGGCGTTGAGCGCCTGATGCACTTCGCTCATGTCGCCGATCATCATGCCCTCGCCGGGCTCGCCTTCCTTGAGCATCGACAGATAATAGAGACCCAGCACCATGTCCTGCGACGGCACGATGATCGGCTTGCCGTTGGCGGGGGACAGGATGTTGTTGGTCGACATCATCAGGACGCGCGCTTCCAGCTGGGCCTCGAGGCTCAGGGGCACGTGGACGGCCATCTGGTCGCCGTCGAAGTCGGCGTTGAACGCCGAGCAGACCAGCGGGTGAAGCTGGATCGCCTTGCCTTCGATCAGGACCGGCTCGAACGCCTGGATGCCCAGGCGGTGGAGCGTCGGGGCGCGGTTCAGCATGACCGGGTGCTCGCGAATGACTTCGTCGAGGATGTCCCAGACTTCCTTGCGCTCCTTCTCGACCCACTTCTTGGCCTGTTTGAGAGTCATCGAGAGACCCTTGGCGTCGAGGCGGGCGTAGATGAAGGGCTTGAACAGCTCGAGCGCCATCTTCTTCGGCAGGCCGCACTGGTGCAGCTTGAGCTCCGGACCGGTGACGATGACCGAACGGCCCGAATAGTCGACGCGCTTGCCCAGAAGGTTCTGGCGGAAGCGGCCCTGCTTGCCCTTGAGCATGTCGGACAGCGACTTCAGCGGACGCTTGTTGGCGCCGGTGATCGTGCGGCCGCGGCGGCCATTGTCGAACAGTGCGTCGACGGCTTCCTGAAGCATGCGCTTTTCGTTGCGAACGATGATGTCCGGCGCGCGCAGCTCCATCAGGCGCTTCAGGCGGTTGTTGCGGTTGATCACGCGGCGATACAGGTCGTTCAGATCCGAGGTCGCGAAGCGGCCGCCGTCCAGCGGCACCAGCGGGCGCAGCTCGGGCGGGATGACCGGGATCACGTCGAGGATCATCCACTCCGGGCGGTTACCCGAATCGATAAAGCTCTCGACGACCTTCAGCCGCTTGATGATCTTCTTGGGTTTGAGCTCGGACTTGGTGACCGCGAGCTCGTCGAGAAGGTCCTTCTTCTCGCCCTCAAGGTCGAGGTCCATCAGCATGGTCTTGACCGCTTCCGCGCCGATGCCGGCCGAGAAGGCGTCCTCGCCGAACTGGTCCTGCGCGTCGAGAAGCTCGTCCTCGGTGAGGAGCTGATACTTGTCGAGCGTGGTCAGGCCGGGCTCGGTGACGATGTAGGACTCGAAATAGAGCACCCGCTCGAGCTGCTTGAGCTGCATGTCGAGCAACAGGCCGATGCGCGACGGCAGCGACTTGAGGAACCAGATGTGCGCGACCGGGGCAGCCAGCTCGATATGGCCCATCCGCTCACGGCGGACCTTCGAGACGGTAACCTCGACGCCGCACTTTTCGCAGACAATGCCCTTGTACTTCATGCGCTTGTACTTGCCGCACAGGCACTCGTAATCCTTGATCGGACCGAAGATGCGCGCGCAGAACAGGCCGTCACGCTCGGGCTTGAACGTGCGATAGTTGATGGTTTCCGGCTTCTTGATCTCGCCGAACGACCACGAACGGATGCGATCCGGCGAAGCGATGCCGATCTGGATCTGGTCGAAGGTCTCCGGCTTGGCCACCGGGTTCGCGAAGTTGGTCAGTTCGTTCATTTCTTTTTCCCTCAGGAGGGTAAAATCTCAGGTGCGAAGGAGGGAGGGGCGCCGCGCGGGCGACGCCCCATCCGATCATTCCGCCGCGATCTGCACGCCATCGGTGTCGAACTCAGGCTCATTCTGCTTGAGTTCAACGTTGAGGCCGAGCGAACGCATTTCCTTGACGAGCACGTTGAAGCTCTCCGGGATGCCGGCCTCGAACGTGTCGTCACCCTTGACGATCGCCTCATAGACCTTGGTGCGTCCGACAACGTCGTCCGACTTCACCGTCAGCATTTCCTGCAGCGTATAGGCGGCGCCGTACGCCTGAAGCGCCCAGACCTCCATTTCGCCGAAGCGCTGGCCGCCGAACTGCGCCTTGCCACCCAGCGGCTGCTGCGTGACGAGCGAGTAGGGACCGATCGAACGGGCGTGGATCTTGTCGTCCACAAGGTGGTGAAGCTTGAGCATATAGATATACCCAACCGTGACCTTGCGATCGAACGTGTCGCCGGTGCGTCCGTCGAACAAGTCGACCTGGCCCGACGTATCCAGACCCGCCAGCGAGAGCATCGCCGAAACGTCCGCCTCACGCGCGCCATCGAACACCGGCGTCGCCATCGGCACGCCGCCCTTCAGATTCTGCGCCAGCTCGATGATTTGATCCGAGGACCGGGCATCGATTTCGCCGTGATACTGTTCGCCATAGACGGTCTTGAGCCGATCCTTGACCACTTCGGGCATCTGGCCCGGCTTGGCGTCGGGATTGGCTTCGCGCCAGCCTTCCAGCGCTTCGGTGATCTGCCGGCCCAGGCCGCGTGCGGCCCAGCCCAGGTGAGTCTCGAAGATCTGTCCGACGTTCATGCGCGAAGGCACGCCCAGCGGGTTAAGCACGATGTCGACCGGGGTGCCGTCCTCGAGGAACGGCATGTCTTCCTGCGGCAGGATCCGCGAAATAACGCCCTTGTTGCCGTGACGGCCGGCCATCTTGTCGCCCGGCTGCAGCTTGCGCTTCACCGCGACGAAGACCTTGACCATCTTGAGCACGCCCGGGGGCAGCTCGTCGCCGCGCTCCAGCTTCTCGCGGCGGTCGTGGAACTTGTCGTTGATCCGCTTGATCGCCTCGTCATACTGCGCGCGGACGGCCTCGAGGTCGCCCTGCATCCTGTCGTCGGCAACCGCGAACTTCCACCATTCGTGGCGATCGACCGAGTCGAGCAGGTCGGCGTCGATCTTCGCGCCCTTCTTGAGGCCCTTCGGCGTCGAGTTGGCGGTCTGGCCGATCAGCATTTCCTTCAGGCGCGACCAGGTCGCACGGTTCAGGATGTTGCGCTCGTCGTCCGAGTCCTTCTTCAGGCGCTCGATCTCCTCGCGCTCGATCGCCATCGCGCGCTCGTCCTTGTCGATGCCGTGGCGGTTGAACACCCGGACTTCGACGATGGTGCCGGCAACGCCCGGGGGCAGACGGAGCGACGTATCGCGCACGTCCGAAGCCTTCTCGCCGAAGATCGCGCGGAGGAGCTTTTCCTCCGGCGTCATCGGCGATTCGCCCTTCGGCGTGATCTTGCCGACCAGGATATCGCCCGGCTCGACCTCGGCGCCGATGTACACGATGCCGGCCTCGTCGAGGTTGCGGAGCGCCTCCTCGCCGACGTTCGGGATGTCGCGCGTGATGTCCTCTGGCCCAAGCTTGGTGTCGCGGGCCATCACTTCGAATTCCTCGATATGGATCGAGGTGAAGACGTCGTCCTTCACGATGCGTTCGCTGATGAGGATCGAATCCTCATAATTATAGCCATTCCACGGCATGAACGCGACGAGGCTGTTGCGGCCCAGCGCCAGCTCACCGAACTCGGTCGAAGGACCATCCGCGAGCACGTCGCCGGCCTTCACCACATCGCCTACCTTCACCAGCGGACGCTGGTTGATGCAGGTGTTCTGGTTCGAGCGCTGGAACTTCATCAGCGTGTAGATATCGACGCCCGATTCACCGGCGCCGACATCGCCGGTCGCGCGGATGACGATACGTGCGGCATCGACCTGATCGACGATGCCCGAGCGGCGTGCGCCGATCGCGGCGCCCGAATCGCGCGCCACGGTCTCTTCCATGCCGGTGCCGACGAACGGCGCCTCGGCCTGGACGAGCGGCACGGCCTGACGCTGCATGTTCGATCCCATCAGCGCGCGGTTGGCGTCATCGTTTTCCAGGAACGGAATGAGCGATGCCGCGACCGAGACCAGCTGCTTGGGGCTGACGTCCATCAGCGTGATGTTGTCGGGGATCGCCATCAGGAACTCGCCCGCCTGACGCGACGAGACCAGATCCTCGACAAAGCCCTTGTCGGCGTTCAGTTCGGCGTTCGCCTGCGCGATCGTGTGCTTCGCCTCTTCCATCGCCGAGAGATAGACGACGTCGTTGGTGACCTTGTGGTCCACGACCTTGCGGTACGGCGTCTCGATGAAGCCGTACTTGTTGACGCGGCTGAAGGTCGCGAGCGAGTTGATCAGGCCGATGTTCGGGCCTTCCGGCGTCTCGATCGGGCAGATGCGGCCATAATGCGTCGGGTGAACGTCGCGGACCTCGAAACCGGCGCGCTCACGAGTGAGACCGCCCGGCCCAAGCGCCGACACGCGGCGCTTGTGCGTGACTTCCGACAGCGGGTTGGTCTGATCCATGAACTGCGAGAGCTGCGACGAACCGAAGAATTCGCGAACCGCGGCAACCGCCGGCTTCGCGTTGATCAGGTCGTTTGGCATGACCGTCGACACGTCGACCGACGACATGCGCTCCTTCACGGCGCGCTCCATGCGGAGCAGGCCGACGCGGTACTGGTTCTCGAGGAGTTCGCCCACAGAGCGAACACGACGGTTGCCGAGATTGTCGATGTCGTCGACTTCGCCCTTGCCGTCCTTCAGATCGACCAGCGTCTTCACGACAGCGAGGATATCCTCGGTGCGCAGCGTGGTCATCGTGTCCGGCGCGTCGAGTTCGAGGCGCATGTTGAGCTTCACGCGGCCAACCGCGGAAAGGTCATAGCGCTCCGGATCGAAGAACAGGCCGGCGAACAGCGATTCCGCGGTCTCGAGCGTCGGCGGCTCGCCGGGGCGCATGACGCGGTAGATGTCGCTCAGTGCCTGCTCGCGCTCCTCGGCCTTGTCGGCGGCGAGGGTGTTGCGGATCCACGGACCCGTCGAGATGTGATCGATGTCGAGCAGTTCGAGACGCTCGATACCTGCCTTGTCGAGCTTTTCGAGATTCTCGGCCGACACTTCGTCACCGGCTTCGATGTAGATCTCGCCGGTCGACTCGTTGATCAGGTCGTACGCCGAATAGCGGCCGAAGATTTCCTCGGTCGGGATCAGCAGGTCGGTCAGGCCGTCCTTCTGCGCCTTGTTCGCGGCGCGCGGGCTGATCTTCTGCCCGGCGGGGAACATGACTTCGCCCGACTTGGCGTCGACGATGTCGAACATCGGCTTGGCGCCGCGCCAATTCTCGGCCGCGAACGGAATCTGCCAGCCATTGGGCCCGCGGACCCAGGTCACGCGGTTGTAGAAGTAATTGAGGATGTCCTCGCTGTTCATGCCGAGCGCATAGAGCAACGTCGTGACCGGCAGCTTGCGCTTGCGGTCGATGCGGACGTTGACGATATCCTTGGCATCGAACTCGAAGTCCAGCCACGAGCCGCGATACGGGATCACGCGCGCGGCGAAGAGATACTTGCCGCTGGCGTGAGTCTTGCCGCGGTCATGGTCGAACAGGACGCCCGGCGAACGGTGCATCTGCGAAACGATAACGCGCTCGGTGCCGTTGATGATGAAGGTGCCGTTGCCCGTCATCAGGGGCATGTCGCCCATGTAGACGTCCTGCTCCTTGATATCGAGGACCGAGCGGGCTTCGGTATCGGGATCCACCTCGAACACGATGAGGCGCAGCGTGACGCGCATCGGCGCCGCATACGTGATGCCGCGCTGGCGGCACTCGTCGGTGTCGAACTTGGGGTGCTCGAGCTCGTAGTTCACGAAATCGAGCTCGGCGGTGCCGGCGAAGTCGCGGATCGGGAACACCGACCGCAGCGTCTTTTCCAGGCCCGACACATAGCCGATCGAGGAATCGCTGCGCAGGAACTGTTCGTAGGATTCGCGCTGAACCTCGATCAGGTTCGGCATCTGCACCACTTCGTGGATGTTGCCGAACACCTTGCGGATGCGGCGCTTCAGCGTGCCGCCCTCGATTGCTTTGGTAGCCATGTAGCTTTTCGCCTCGTCGTTCGAATTACCGGACGCAGGAAAAGACGCGAAAAAGCCGCGCGATTCCCTCCCGGGCTTCGGCAGCTTTCAGCGTCCTGTGAAACCGCAACCCCCATTCGATCGACACGCTGCGCGACGGCGCGTCATTTCCCGGAGCTGTGGTGTGAGTGCGCATATAGGCGGCGTGTTGGATTTGTCAAACAGCGCGGCGGGCGGCGAAGGGTGCGCGGACAGTCGCCAGCGCCTTCACGGTGCGGTGCGGATCGGGCACCACCATGGCCGCGCAAGATATGCTGGAGGGACAGCCAATCGTTTCGATGATGTTGCAAATCGTTCATCCGGCGGAATCTGCCGAATTAACGGTCATGCGGCAGACGTCGCAATTTTGACGCCGACAACCACAGTATAAATCAAGAACGTGCGCATCATACGCGCGCGGGAATCGTTGAACCATCGGAATGAAGATTGGTTCCATTGTGGCTCTTGGGCAACGATTTACGCAGTTCATCGTCATTTGCGTTCGCTTCATCGAGATTGGCCGGAGCTTTGCGTGGATTCCACTCATTGAACCTGCGATATGACGCAGAAACCCATCCGCCCGACCCGCGCCGCGCTGTTTATCGGTGCCGCGCTCCTGTCCACTCCAGCCTTTGCGCAGGATACGCAGGTGACTCCGCCCCCGGTCGTCACCACCGCTCCCGCGCCGGCCCCGGCGCCCGCTCCCGCGCCGACGGTCACCTTCGCACCTGCCACTCCCACGGTGCAGAGCGTCCCCGAAACTCCCGCCGAGGCGGCGCCCGTGCGCGCCGCGCCGCGTGCCGCGACCCGTACAACCACCACCACGGCGACGCGCCAGGCCGCGCGTGGCACGACGCCTGCGCCGGCCCCGGCGCCCGAAGCCGTAGCACCACCCGCCGCCGAGCCTCCGGCCCCGGTCGCCGTTGTGCCTGCCCCTGAAGCCGCCGCACCGCTGACTCCGGCCGAAACCGAAGTCGCGGCCACCGAAACCACCGCCCCGGCACAGGCCCCGATGCCGATCTGGCCGTGGCTGCTCGTCGGCGCGCTGATCGTCGCGGGTGCGGTGATCGCGCTGCTGATGCGGCGCCGCCGCGACGACGACCTTGTCTATGACGAATCGTATCAGGCCCATGAGCCGGCCGGTGAGCCCGTTGCCGCCGCGCCCGTGGCAGAGCGCGTCTATCGACCGCGCCACGAGCCCGAAGTCGCCCCGCGCGTCGCCCCGGCGATGGCCGTGGGCGGGCTGGGCGACACGATCGTCAACGCGCCCGATCCGAACTTCGCCGAGCCTGTCGCCGAGGCCGAGCTGGCCGACGCCGAGAAGGAGGATCTTGCCGGCCTGACCGCGAGCGCCCCGGTCGCCAAGCGCCCCTGGCTCGAATTCGGCATGCGTCCGGTTCGCGCCGGCACCAGCTCGGACGAGGCTTTGGTCGAGATCGAACTGACCGTCGGCAATGCGGGTGACATGCCCGCCACGGACGTCCGCATCTCGACCTTCATGCTGGCCGATGGCGATACCAGCCAGATGGAGGAGATGCTGATCGAACGCGGCAGTGACACCGCCGTCCCGCCGGTGACGATCAAGCCGGGCGAAGGCACCCGCGTCGACGCCACGCTGGCGGTCCGCAAGGACACGCTGAGCGAACATGAATTCTCGCCGGTGGTGGTCGCGGACGCCCGCTACACCATGGCCGACGGGACCGAGGGCCGCACCTCGGCGACCTTCCGCGTCGGCCTGTGGGGCGAGAGCGAGCGGCTCGAGCCGATCGCCTTCGACCGGCCGGAAATGCACCGCGACGTGGCCGCCGAGCTGGTCGGCAAGCCCGCTCACGCCTGAGCAGCTTCCCCGCCGCCATTCAGGGCCCGTCCTTCCTTCGGGAGGGGCGGGCCCTTTTTGCTGGAAATCTGGTAGCCACAGCCTAGCATCACAGTCAGGATTCCATGTTCAAGGGACACATCATGAACAGATTAATCGTTGCGGCGCTGGGCGTTGCAGTGGTCGCCGGGGGCACCGTCGCCGGCGCACACCCGCAGAACTCGCGCGTCGACAAGGGCAAGATCGGGCTCTTCAAGGGTAATAATTTCGACCTGGATTATTACGACGCCAAGGGCGCGCGTCCGTCGATCTCGCTCGATTTCGACGTCGCCTCGATCGCGGTCTTCCCCGGCGAGAAGTGGCAGGTCTGCGCCAAGCCCCGCTTTCAGGAGCCCTGCATGACGATCGACAAGGACACGCAGAATCTGGGTGGCGTCCCGGTCCTGTCGGCGCGCCCGATCAAGGACGCCGCGCCGAAATAAGGCTCCAGCCGGAAGCGGCCCGCACTGCCCCGCGAAGGCCGGGGTAGAGCAGGTCGTTGCCGGCGCCGCTCAGATGGTCGCCGTCGAAGAACAGCGGCGTGCCCCCCGGCTGCGCGTCGCAGGTGTCGTGCGGGCAGAGTGCGGGGAAGGGGTTCCAGACGAACAGCCCCGGCCGCCCGGCCGCGAGCAAGGCGATGGCGTCGCTCACCGGCTTTTGCCGCGCGAGCAGCACGGCGCGCGGGATGGTGAGCCCGTGGCAGATCGGGTTGGCGCGGTTGAACCAGTCCGAACAGCGGAAGGGCGGGCTGCGGAACAGCGGTTTGGGGGCTTCGATGACCATCCCGGCGCCGCTCGCCGCCAGCGTGGCGAGGATGCCCCGCGCTTCGGCCATGCTCTCGGGCGAGACATGGTCGGGATTGGCCAGCCCCGCCTTCTTCTCGATATCGCGGTCGCCCTCGAACTGGTTGGTGAGGCGCGTCAGGCGGAGCGAGGGCATGAAGATCACGTCACCGGGCCGGGCGGTCTCGCGCAGATGCGTGGTCAGCGCGTCGTAGAAGCTGGCGCAGCGCGGGCGAGAGGCGTGACTCTCGGTCAGCTTGAGCACCGGGCAGCCCGAGCGGAACCAGGCATGGACGGGCACCCCCAGTTCGGTGGCGAGCTGGCGGTAATCGGGTGCATAAGCGAGGTTGTGCGAATCCCCCACCGCGAACAGCGTGAACCCCGCCGGGACCTGCTTACAACCCTCGGGAATCCACGCGGTTTGCTTGCCCCCGGCAAAGGCGGTCACCTGTTCGCGCACGGTGCAATTGGCGAGGGCCGGGTTCAGCGGGTGGCGCGCATCGGCGTACCAGGCGGCGTGGTCGCGCGTGACGCTGAGGCTCAGCGTGTCGTGCATCATGAACATCGCCGTGCCCGCGAGGGCCGAGAGCGCCACGCCGCTCAGCGTGAATGCCACCACCCGCCCGCGTGGCGCGGTGGCGATGGGCTCGCTGGTCCGCAGCGGCTGTTCGACCGCGACATAGGAAAGGACCGACAGCAGCACCGCGATGCCGAGCGCGGCAAGCTGGAGCGGCAGCGTGTCGAGCCCGACGGTCCAGCGGAACAGTACGAACACCGGCCAGTGCCAGAGGTAGAGCGAGTAGGAGAGGCGCCCCACGCTGACCATCGGCCTGGCCGCCAGCGCGCGGGTCACGGCGGCGGTGGGGAAGGCGCAGACCGCGGCGATCAGTCCGGCGGTGCCGAGGACCGGCAGCAGCGCGAAGGGGAAGGGGGTGGTCGCGATGCGCGGGATCACCAGCCCGCCGGCGATCAGCGCCAGCGCCGCCGCAGTCAGCATCCCCCCGCGCCTCGCCGCGAGCCGGGGCTGCCAGCGCTGATAGGTCAGGCACAGCAGCATTCCCGCGCCCAGTTCCCAGAAGCGCGTGACGATCAGATAGAATGCGAGCTTCGAGTCGATAAAGGCGAGCCCCGCGCAGAGCAGGAACGAGCCGGCGGAGAGAAGAGCGACCAGCCGGATGACGCCGCGTTCGTTGGTCTGGCGGCGGTAGAGCAGGAAGGGGAAGAGCAAGTAGAATTGCTCCTCCACGCCCAGCGACCAGGTATGCGTGAAGGGGTTGTACCCCGCCTGAGGCCCGAAATAGGTGTCGCTGTCGAACGCCAGCCCGACATTGCTCAGCCCCGCAAAGGCGAGCTTGCCCGTCACCGACACGCTGTTGCTCAGCCAGCCATCGGGCACGAACAGCTGAGTCGCGAGGATCGTCACCAGCAGCATCGCCACCAGCGCCGGCATGATCCGCATCAGCCGCCGCGCGTAGAAGGCCGTGAGCAACTGGCCCAGCGTGTCGAAGCGCTTTCCCGCCATCGATCCGGTGACCACGAAGCCCGAGATCACGAAGAAGATGTCGACGCCGTTGAAGCCCCCGGGCAGCAGCCGCGGCCAGAGATGATAGAGGATCACTGATCCCACCGCCACCGCGCGCAGTCCGTCGATCGCGGGAATATAGCCGATGCGCGCGCCGGGTTGCGGGGAAGTCATGCCGGGTCCCTATCGCGCGGCATGGCGGCGGGAAAGTGGCGCGGCCGGA
>Ga0164241_10001280_pt1 | contig 32322 bp, 27 predicted proteins | sample OricomyardsoilBY_FD_108780 | JGI IMG/M metagenome (GOLD analysis project Ga0164241, IMG submission 108780) | Backyard soil microbial communities from Emeryville, California, USA - Original compost - Back yard soil (BY) | ecosystem: Environmental > Terrestrial > Soil > Unclassified | place: USA... | reverse complement strand
GCTGCGCAAAATCTCGGCCGGGCGCCCCCTCCTGTTCTGGCTGGATGACCTGCACAACGGCGGGCCCGCCACCTTCGAAGGCTTCATTCGAATCCACAACGAAGAGACCGACGTCAGAATCGTGATGGTGGCGACGGCGCGCCACGAAGACGTGGCCCTCGGCACCCCGGCGGCGGAACGACTGCGCCAGCTGCGCGACGTGATGGACGGCACCGTGATCGAGGTGCAGCCGCTCCCGCCCGAGACGACGAAAGAGATGCTGCGCGCCTCGCTGCCGCTCGACGACGCGGCGGTCGAGGAAGCGGCGCGCCGCAGCCGCGGCAACCCGCTGTTCGCGCTGCAGCAGCTGCATGCGTGGGCGCTCGCCGGCAACATGGAGTTCCTGAACGGCACCTACCGCGTGCCGCCGGAGGTGCTGGCGACGCGCCCGCAGACGACGGCGGAGCTGTGGGACAGCCGCGTCAACTCCGTGCCGGAGCAGTACCGGTTGGCGGCGGTAGCGGCGGCCACGCTCGGCGGCGAAATTCGGCGCAACGTGCTGCGCGAGCTCGTCGGCTCGCTCGGGATGGCGCCGGAGCCCGCGATCGTGGCGCTGCAAAACGCCGAAGTCTTGATCCCGCGCGCGTCCGGCCGGTATTCGTGGCCGCACGAGCTGCTGCAAGAGCACTTGTCGGCCCAGCTGTCGGAGCGGCCCGATCGCGAGCGCTTCTATCGCGCCGCCGCCGCGGCGCTGCTCACGCATCCGCAGGCCAATACGCGGCGCATCGTACGCCAGCGCGTGGTCAACCTGATTCAAGCCGGCGACCACGATCCGGCAGCGCTGCTGCTGTTCGAGTTCCTGCAGCGCGGCTGGAACGGAGCTCGCGAGCCGCTGTCCACCCTCGCCGATCTGGACTTGCTCAAGGGCAAGTTGACCGGCCGTATGTTGGCCCAGAAGAACCGCTGGCAGGCGGAGGCCATGCGCCACGTCGGGCGCCTCGCTGAAGCGAGCACGCTGGCGGAGCTGGCGCGGACGCGCTTCGAGGACGCCGGCGACGACGAGAACGTCGCCCACTGCTTGCGCTTGCAGGGCCACTTGATGAGCGAGCAGGGCAGCAGCGCCGAGGGCCTCGACCTCGTCAAGAAGGCGCTCCACGTCTTCGAAGAGCGCAGTCACGTGCTCGGGCAGGCGTTGTGTGAGGCGGTCGCGGGCGAGATCGAGTTTCAGCTCGGGGACTACGAGAGCGCACGCCTCACGATCCAGAGCGGCGAGCGCAACTTCGCCGCCCTCGATCAGCCGGTCGGTCGTGGGCAATGTTTGCTGCTGCTCAGCTGGATCGAGCACTCGGAGGGCACGACCGATCGCTCGCGGCGCCTCGCCCAGGAGGCGCGCAACGAGTTCGAGCGCGCCGGCTATCGCCTGGGCACGGCGCAGGCGGACGTCTCCATCGCCCACGTCGAGCACCGGCTGATGAACTTTCACAGCTCCGAGGTCGGCGCGTTCGAGGCGCTCCAGACCTTCGACGTGCTGCGCACGCCGCGCGGGCAAGCCGCCTGCGATCGGCTGCTGGCGATGATCGGTATCGACACCGACGATCTGGACATGGCTGAGGTGCACACCGATCGCGCTCACAAGTCGTTCGTGAAGATGGGCGACCGCTGGGGTGTGATGGAAGCCAAGCTGCTGTTTTGCCAGCTGGCGCTGGTGCGCCACCAGCACGAGCGGGCCCGGGCGCTGATCGAAGAATGCTCGCGGATCGTGGTCGAGGAGGCGGAGGCCAAGCAGCACTACCTGCTCACGTGCGCCTGGTACGAGCACTCCCGTCAGCGACCGGAGCGCGCGTTCGAGTACATCGAAGCGGCCGCCGACGTGTTTGGCCCGCGCATCCGGGCTGGAGATCACACCCCCCATCTCCTGGCGAGGCTGTCGCGCTTCGCTTGGCCGGAGCACGCGCTGAACCGTATCGAGGCCTGGCGCGCCCTGCTCAACGACCGCGCGCGCAGAAAAGTCTCGTAGTCGGCGACGCGCGTCATGGCAGCCGCCACGGCGGCCTCTTATGTCGATGAGGCTCTATCTGCCTCGCAGTCGGATCTGCTCTTCTCGGTGCGGGTAGCGGAGCGCCCCGCCCTCTTGTTCATCCTATTCGAGCACCAGAGCCAGCCTGACAGGCTGATGCCGCTGAGACTGCTCCGCCATATCCTGCGATCCTCGAGCGTCACTTGAACGAGGCGGTGACAACGGCGGACGCGCTACCGCTGCCGGTCGTCATTCCGGTCGTGCTGCACCACGGCGACGGCGGGCGGACCGCGGCGCTGCGGTTCGAGGACTTGTTCGGCCGCGAGCTGGTCCAGCAAGCGGGGCTCACGGAGCTGGTGCCGCGGCGCAGCTTCGTGCTGGACGACCTGAGTCAGGTGAGCGACGACGCCCTCGAGAAGCGTGCGCTCGGGCTGCTTCCACTGACGCTTTGGGCGTTGCGTGACGCCCGTAACCGCGTCCGACTCGAAAGCGCCATCGGCCACTGGGTGACCCCTCATCGCGCAGCTGCTCCACGCGCCCAATGGACAAGACGAGCTCTGGACCCTTTTCCGCTATATTGCCGCAGTCGCCGACGACGCGGCCGCCCAGGCGCTCAGCCAAGCACTCGAATCCACGAAACCTCAAGTCAAAGGAGCGCTCGCGACGTGAGACAGCTGCCCACAGGGTGAGCTTGCACGCGAGACGTGACACCTACATCGAAGGCGTAACTGAACGTGATACGTTCAAGAGTTGGTGCTGCCTCGCAACTCCCGCCCCCTCGGTCGGCTCGGTGACTACGAGCTGGTGCGCCTGATCGCCACGGGAGGGACGGCGGAGGTCTACGAGGCGCGCCGGCCGGGGCCGCGCGGCTTCGCCAAGCGCGTCGCGCTCAAGCGCATCTTGCCGGAGCTCGCGATGGACGATCGCTCGGTGCGCCGGTTCTGTGCCGAGGCGCGCGTGCACGCCGCCCTCACGCACCCCAACCTGGTGAGCGTCCTCGATTTCGGCGAGGCGTCGGGCGAGCTGTACTTGGTCATGGAGTACGTCGACGGCGTGGCGTTGACGGAGGTGACGCAGGCGCTCGTCGCGCGTAAGCAGCCGATCGGGCTCGGGCCCGCCTTGTACATCGGCCGCGAGATCGCCGCCGGTCTGAGCTACGCTCACCAATTGCGCGACGAGGACGACGTGCCGCTCGGACTCGTGCATCGCGACGTGACGCCGAACAACATCCTGCTCGGCCGCGCCGGCGAGGTGAAGCTCACCGACTTCGGCATCGTGCGTTCGAGCTGGTCGGAAGACCTGACTCAGCGTGGCGAGCTGCGCGGCAAGGCCGGCTACGTGTCGCCCGAGCAAGCACAAGGCCAGATCGTCGACGCGCGCAGCGATCTGTTCTCGCTCGGCGTGGTGATGGCGGAGCTGCTGCTCGGCCGGCCCCTGATCTCGGGGCGCAACGAGTACGAGATCCTGAACAACCTGCTCCACGGCACGTGGGACACGCTGTCGGGGCTGGTGGCGAAGGTGCCGCAACCGGTGACGCGGCTCTTGCAGCGCCTGCTCGCCAAGTCGCCGCAGAAGCGCCTGACCCACGCCGGCGTGCTCGCCGAAGAGCTCGACAAGCTGGCGATCGCCGAGGGCGTGCGGATGTCGGCCCACGGGCTTAGCCTGTGGCTGGCGGACACGGGGGTCGTGCGCATCGACAGCAACATTCGCGGCACGCCGACGCCGGAGATCGCCTTGCGCGTGTCGGCGGCGCTGGCCGAGCTGACCCCGCCGCGCGCGGAGCAGGCGACGCTGGTCGAGGACGACACGCTCACGTCGATCTACGTCATGTCGCCGCCGCGAAGCGCGTCCCCGCCTCCCAGTCGGCCGACGGCGACGACGCCCACGCTGCGCTACCGCTTGCGGCGGCCCGGCGGCGAGGTGGTCGGGCCGCTCTCGCTCGCGAGCGTGCTGGCGATGCTGGCGACGGCGCGCGCCGGTCTCGACTCCGAGCTCGCGCGGGAAGATGCGCCGTTCCTCAAGCTGTCACGCGCGTTCGAGCTGATCCGGCTCGCCTCGCGGCCGCTTTACCGGTTCTTCGAGCCGATCGCGCTGCTCGCCGGCGAGCGGCACCCCGTCGAGCGCGCCAGCCTGCCCGCGCACCTGCTGCGGCTCGCGGCGCAGCGCCGCACCGGCCTGTTGTGCTTCCGTCACGGGGCCGAGCAGCGTCGCCTGTACTTCGAGGACGGCGTGCTGGCGGCGACGGCGTCGACGGAGCCGGGCGAGCTGCTCGGAGCGCAGCTAGTGCAAGCGGGCACGGTGACGGAGGCGGATCTGGAGCGCGTGCTCGAGAGCGGCTACCGCTCGGGTTGCCCGCTCGGCGAGAGCTTGGTGAGAGCCAACTTGCTCACGAACGAAGCGCTGAGCGAGGCGCTCACCCGGCAGCGCGTCGCGCGCTTGACGGCGCTGTGCCGGGCAGGTGCCGGCGACCTGTTCTTCGTGGACGGCGCGCGCTCGGGGGAGGCGCTGCTCGGGGCGGCCTCGGAGCCGTTCGCGGTGCCGCTGGAGGCGCTGCGCGCCGCCTATCCGCCGGTCGAGCTGGCGGGGCTGCTGTCGGGCCTCGAGCGCACGGCCGTCAGCCCGTCCGCGGGCTGCGCCGAGCTGCGCGCGGCGCTCGGCCTCTCCAGCGAGGAGGCCTACGCTTTCGACCTGTGCTTGCGCGGGGTGAAGCTCGGCTTGGTGTTGCGCGAGGCGCGCGCCCGCGGCGAGGCGGCGCTGCGCGCGGCAAGCTTCGCGATCTTCGTCGGGCTATCGGTCGGGGCCTTCGTGACCCGAGATTGATGCGGTATAACCTGCGCGATGCAGGCGCAAAGGTCGACGCTGGCGACGCTGTTGGTTTCGTGTCCGGATCGGCGCGGCATCGTGGCGGCGCTGGCGCAGGTGCTCTACGGCCACGGCGCGAACATCTTGGATTCGGATCAGCACACCGACGCGGCGGCGGGGCTGTTCTTTCAACGCTTGCGCTTCGACCTCGCCGAGCTGATGACGGACAAGGTCACGCTCGAGCGCTCGCTCGCGGAGCTGGGACAGCGCTTTCAGATGCAGTATCGCCTCGTCTATCAGGCGGAGCGCAAACGCCTCGTGCTCTTCGTATCGAAGTACGATCACTGCCTGTACGACCTGTTGCTGCGGCACCGCGCCGGTGAGCTGAGCGCGGAGATCGCGGCCGTTATCAGCAATCACCCTGATCTGGCGAGCGTCGCCGCGCAGTTCGGCGTGCCGTTTCACGTGTTCCCCAAGACGGCCGAGACCAAGCTCACCCAGGAACAGAAGGAGCTTTCGCTGATCGCGGAGCTTGGCGCCGAGCTCGTGGTGCTGGCTCGCTACATGCAAGTGATGAGCGACGGCTTTTGTCAGGCTCTGCCGCAGCGCATCATCAACATCCATCACTCGTTTCTACCTGCGTTCGTCGGTGGCAAGCCGTACCACCAAGCATACCAGCGCGGCGTGAAGCTGATCGGCGCCACCGCTCACTACGCTACCACCGTGCTCGACGAAGGGCCGATCATCGAGCAAGACGTGGTGCGGGCCTCCCACCGCGACGCGGTCGAAGATCTGGTGCGCAAAGGTCGCGATCTCGAGAAAGTGGTGCTGGCTCGGGCGGTGCGGGCCCACCTCGACGATCGGGTGCTGGTCTACGCCAACAAGACGGTGGTGTTCGACTGATTCAGTTCGGCGCGGCGCTGTCGCCGGTCAGCGTTCCGATCAGCACCAACGCCCAAACCGTGGCCCGACCAGGCAGGGCGACGCCGCTACAGACCCTTGGCGCTGCGAGCGGCTGCCAGCGCTTGCTCGAGCGCGGCGGGGCTGAAGCCGACCTGGATCTGCCCCATGATGTCGATGACGGGGATGGAGGCGCCGCCGCGGCCGGCGCGGGCCAGCTTCTTCTGCATCTCTTCGGCCGCGACCTCGTTGTCGTCGATGTTCTTCTTGATCACGGTCGCGCCGCGCTGCTTCAGGTAGCGCTCGGCGTCGTGGCACGGCTTGCACCAATCGGCGCCGTAGATGATGGCGACCACGCCCGTCGCGGCAGGCTTCGCGCCGGCGGGTCCTTTGGCCGCGCCGGGCGAGCCCGCCGGCGGCGCGCCGCTCCCGGGCGGCGGCACTGCGCTCGGCGCGAGCGCCTCGAGCCGCGCCTTGCGCTTGCTGGCGCCGATCTCTTCCCACTGCGCGCGCGGCATCGTCTTCAGGCGGTAGGCGCCGGTGGCCGTCGTTTCATCGAGGTTCGCGACGTACACGAGCGCGCCCGTACCCTCTTCGCGATTGGTCACGACGACGCGTACTGTCGCGCGTCCTTCCGTGGGCACGTCGGAGGGCTTCTGCACGACGTGGAAATCGCCCTTGTCGTCGATCCACGTCAACAGCAGGTTCGGCGTGTCGGCCCTGACTTCGAGCGGCGGGAGCTCGGCCGGCTTGGGGGTGGTAGCGGCGCGGTTCGACTCATCGGGGGCCGGCCGTTTACAGCCCACCTCGGTCAGCGCCGAAAGGATCGCCATCACCACGGCCAGGCGGCGCGTCATTGACGAGCTCCCGGGCCCGCGCTTCCGAGCTTGCTCAGCTCTTCCGACAAAGTGACCCACTCTTTCATGGCTCGGTCCAAAAGCTCAGTGTACTCGCGATCTTTGACGGCGAGCTGATGAAGCTGCTCCCAGTTGCCGCCGTCAGCGGTCTTGAGCTCGGTCCGGAAGCCTTCGAGCGTCGCTTCGAGGTTACTGATCTGCTTTTCCAGCTCCTGCACCCGCTTGCGCTTCTTTTCGAGCTCCCGATTGTCCCTTTTTTTTGCCTCTCGGTCGTCGGCCGGAGGCTTGGGGGCCGGCCTCTCGGCGGCCTTCACCGGCGCCGCCGAGCGACGGGCAGCGCGCTCACCGGCTTCGGCGTCGGCGCGGCGCTTGCGCTCCAGCGCCTCGCCGTAATCTTTGAAGCCGCCCTCGAACGTATCGACGCCGTGGGGGGTGAAGCTGAGAGTGCGCGTCGTCACGGTCTCCAAAAACCGGCGATCGTGCGACACGAGGATGACGGTGCCCTCGAAGCCGACCAACGCTTCTTCCAAGATCTCGGCGGCGGGGATGTCGAGGTGGTTCGTCGGCTCGTCCAGGAACAGCAGGTTGCGAGGCTCGAGCAGCAGCTTGGCGAGCGCGAGGCGCGTGCTCTCACCGCCCGACAGGCTGCCGACCTTGCGCAGCGGATCGTCTCCGTAAAACCGGAAGCGCGCCAGATACTGGCGGGCGCCGTCGACGTTGAGATCGCCGCGCACGCTGCGGATCTCTTCGACACCGCTGCGAGTTTTGTCGAGCGTGCCGAGCTGCTGATCGAAATAGCCCTCGCGCAGGTTGGTGCCGCGCCGCACGCTGCCCGTGTCTTCGGGCGCGCCGCGCTCTGCCAGCAGCTTCATCAACGTCGTCTTGCCGCTGCCATTCGGTCCGACGATGCCGACGCGGTCACCGCGGCGCACCAGCAGATCTAGCCCCTGAAATAGCTGCTTGCCGCCACGCGCGGCCGAAAGCCCCTTGGCTTCGAGCACGATGTCGCCGCTGCGCGGCGCTTCCGCGAAACGAAACCGTACCCGCTCGGCGCGCGCCCACACGTCCTCGGGGCGGCCCACTCGCTCGAGCTTGTCGAGCATTTTTTGCCGTGACTGGGCTTGCTTCGTCTTCTGCCCCGCCATGTTGCGGCGGATGAAGTCCTCCGTTTTCTCGACGAAGGCGGCCTGCTCTTCGGCCTGGCGTCGCTCGCGCTCCAGATCTTCGGCGCGCTCCTCGTGGTAGCGCGAGTACGGCAGCGGGTAGACGCGAAACGTCGTCTTGCCGAGCTCCATCGTGATCGGGCACACAGCGTCCAAAAACGCCCGGTCGTGCGAGACCACCAGCACCGCTCCGCGCCAGCCGCACAGGTGCTGCTCGAGCCAGCGGATCGTCTCGAGATCGAGGTGATTGGTCGGCTCGTCGAGCATCAAGATGTCGGGCTCGCCCGCCAGGACCACGCCGAGCGAGAGCCGCCCGCGCTCGCCGCCCGAGAGCGTCGACACGTCGCGCGACAGCTCGCGCGGCGCGAAGCCCAGCTTCTCCGCGATCACCTCCACGCGGCGCTCGAGCGTGTCGGCGCCGGCGCGGTGATACTGCTCGTCGAGCTCCGACAAACGTGACAGCGCTGCGTCGGAGCCGGACGCGGCCGCTTCTTGTGCCGCCGCCAGCGCGTGGCGCAGCGCTACCAGCTCGCCGAAGCCGGACAGCAATACGTCCATCACGCTGCCGGCGGCTTTGACCTCGTGACTTTGGCGGTAGTAGCCGAGCCGCGCGCCCTTCTTCGGCACCACGAAGCCGCGGTCCGCTTCGAGCTCGCCCGCCAGCACCCGCAGCAGCGTGCTCTTGCCGGCGCCGTTCGGCGCCACGAGGCCGGCGCGCTCGCCCGCCTCGAGCTTCAGCGCCACGTCGCTGAACAGCGGGTCACCCGTATAACCGAACGTCACACCAGAAACTTCGAGGAGGGCCACGACCGGACCTCCGTATCACGCTCTCGCCCATCGAGCACCCACCCGCTGCGGCCTGGCCGGGTCTGGATGGGGAGGCCGAGTCTCGTTCGGGGCGGCGGCGCCCAGCTGGGCGCCTGAGACCGGCCTACCCAAAAGCAAGCGCACGACGGGGGCCGGCTACGCGAGCGGCGGCACCGAGTCGCGCGCAGGCGTGGTCAGCTTGACCAGGAGCGCCCGCACCGACTCGACGATGCCGATCAAGATGTACACGCTCAGCAGCCAGATCAGCACGAACTGCGGCTTGAAGCGCGACCACACGAAGGCGCTCGAGGTGATGGTGAACAGCACGAACAGCACCGTGCCGGTGTTCAGCTTCAGCTCTTTGAAGGAGCGGAAGCGGACGTTCGACACCATCAAAAATGACAGCCCGATCGTCACCGCGAACAGCAGCACCGTGTAAGGCTCCGTGCCGAGCACGCCCCCCGCGCCGTGGTTGGCGATGATTAGCGACACGAGGATGCCCGTCGACGGCGGCGTCGGCAGGCCGATGATGTATTTGCCCGGCTTGGTGGGGCCGCCGCTGGGGCTCGAGCTGAGCACGTTGAAACGGGCTAGCCGGATCGCGGCGCAGGCCACGAACATGAAGGCGGTAAAAATGCCCGGCAGCGGCGCGCGGTACAGCACCCATTTATAGACGAGCAACGACGGGGCGACGCCGAACGAGACGATGTCCGCCAGCGAGTCGAGCTGCAAGCCGAACGCGCTCTGGGTGCGCGTCATGCGCGCGACCCGTCCGTCCATCAAGTCGAAGAACATCGCGAAAATCAGCAGCAGCGCCGCCCGATACACGTCGTCGGGCGTGGGCATGTCTTTCGACACCAGCCGGATCGCGTTGAAGCCGCAGAACACGCCGCACAGCGTGATCAGGTTGGGCAGCACGAACAGCGTCTTGTGCAGATCGAGACGCGGCCGCGGACGAAGGTGCTTTTGGCGATGACGGCGGAGCCCCACGATGGGGGGAAGGCTACGCACTGCGGGCCCGGCCGTCCAGTTTCCAGGCCGGCCGCTTCCGACTTTGGTGGGGCAGTGTAAGTATCAGAATTTCATCAGTATTCGGTCGCTGGTCACGCTCGTTCACCGCGCCCGGCGCGCAGCCGGTTCCGTCCGAAGTTTGGCCGAAGTCGGAGCCGGAATCTACGATCCCGCTGCGATGAAGCTCGAACCGAAAGCTCTGATGCTCGGCGGCGCGCTGGCGGCGGCCTTGCTAGGGGGCTGCAGCAGCGGCCTCGAAGGCGTCGACAAGCGTCTGTCCGCGATGCAAGACGAGATCGTCAAAGTCCAAAATCAGAACGACCGTTTGGTCGAGCGCATCGACGCGATGGAAGCGCGGCAAGCCAAGTCAGAGACCACCGCCAGGCCGGCGGTAGCCACCAGCTCCGAGCGCCCGAGCCTGAAGGTCGTGAAGGTGCTCCCCGAAGACACGTCGGGCATGCCTTCGCCGCAGGTCGGCACCGTCGCGCCCGGCGACGCCGCCGACGATCCCTCACCGCGACCGGTGATCAAGCTGCGCGGCGGTGGCAAGGCCGACTCCAAGGGCGAAGGCAAAGGCGAGAGCTGATGCTACGGCGACTCTCCCTCGGCGCCTCGATCCTGGTGTGCCTGACTCTGCGCGGCAGCGCGATGGCGCAGTCGGGCCCGAGCGCCAGCCCCGCCGCCAACCCCGGCGAGGAGCCGGCGCCGGCCGCGACGCCGAGCGCGCCGACGGTGATCATCCAACCGGTCCCGACCGGCGGGACGGCGTACGGGCCCGCCTTTGGGCCGTCGATGAGCGAGCTCAACAAAGGTTTGCCTTCGAGCTCGCGCACTCGCACCGGCGACGAGACGGACGGCTTCGATCTGAACGGCGGCGGGCGTGGCGCGAGCGTGGTGTACGGCAGCAAGGGCTCCGCGGGCGTGATCGGGCTATCGCGGGCGTCTTTGGAGGTTCCGCCGATCCACGTCGTGCGCAAGGGCGACACGCTGTGGGATCTATGCAATTCGTATTATTCGAACCCGTGGGGCTGGCCCAAGGTCTGGAGCTACAACCCCCAGGTCGTCAATCCGCATTGGATCTACCCCGGCGATCAGCTGCGCATGCGCGATCCGAACGATCCGCTGACCCAGCGTCGCGAGAGCCTGGCGGGGGCGTCGGTGCCGGGCCAAAACGGCAAGCGCGGCCTCGCCCCGACCACGGTGTTCCTGCGCGATCAGGGCTTTCTCGGCGATCCGAAGCGTGACGTTTGGGGCGAGGTGGCAGGCTCCGTCGAAGACCAGATGCTGCTGTCCGACGGCAATCACGTGTACATGATGATGCGGCCGGGCGTCGAGCTGTCGCGCGGGCAAACCCTGACCATCTTCAGCCCGCTCGGCAAGCCGCCCGAGGTCGAGGGCGCGCGCAGGCCACCGGGAGAAATCGTCAGCGTCAAGGGCACGATCAAGATCGATCAATTCAACCCCAAGACGCGCGTGGCGCGCGGCGAGGTCGTCGAGTCTCTGGACGTGATCGAGCGTGGCTACAAAGTCGGACCGATCGGGCGGCAGTTCGACGTGGTGCTCCCGAAGCCAGCCGCCCGCACGGTGCAGGCGCGCGTCCTCACCGGGCTTTATCCCCACAACATCATGGGCCAAAACCAGCTCGTGTTCCTGGATCGCGGCAGCGAGGACGGGCTCGAGCCGGGGACGCGGCTGTTCGTGCTGCGCCAGGGCGACGCCTGGCGCAGCACGCTGAACGTCGGCAACCGGATGCTCAAGTACCGGATGAAGATCGAGTCGCCCAGGGCTTCCGAGGTCGAAAAGACGCCGACGGACGGCGACGACAAGCAGTTTCCGACCGAAGTCGTGGCCGAGCTGCGCGTCGTCCGCGCCGAGAAATACGCCTCGCTCGCGATCGTGATCGAGGCGCGGCGCGAGCTCGAGCCCGGCGACGTCGCCACCTCTCTGCAAGGAAAGTGACACCGCCCGGGGCCCGGTTCGCGCCGCGCTCACAAAGCGGCTACCCTTGGCCTCGCAATGGGCAAAAATCGCGTCTTCTTCCCGCAGGAGACGCTCGACCGTTGGCTGGTCGAGGGTACCGTCGAGATCTCCGGCTCCGAGCTCACCATCCCCAACGAGCGGCGCCGCTACCACTTGGTCGAGGCGGTGCGTATCGTGTCCGAAGAAGCTTCGCACAGCGATCCGGACGAGCTAGTGGGACGGGTGAAGACGATGTTGTATCTCAGCGAGCTCGGCGCCGAGCTGCTCGGCGACTCGATGGTCCTGGGCGAGAGCGCCTACCGCGTGATCGCAGGCTGGCTCGGCACGCCCGTCGGCACGCTCGAGCAGCACCGCGCGGAGCGGCAAGAGCTGCGTGTGTCGCGCGTGCCTCCGCCCGCCCACGGTAGCGACGAAGAGCTGCTCGCGGCATTTTTGGCTCGGAATTTGTGATGCCGGAGCTCGCGCCGATCGCGTTCTATCTCGGGGTCGTGACCTACTCGGCGGCCGCGACGGTGTTCTTCTTGGATTTGCTACGCGGAGACGCCGGCAAGCCGCCGCGTGCGTTTGGGCCGCGGCTGTTGATGCTGGGCGGCTTGGTCCACGCCGTGCACGTCGTCGCCGCCAGCCTGCTCAGCCGGGCATGCCCGGTCGAGTCGCTCCACTTCGGCTTGAGCTTGAGCGCGCTCGGCGCCGTCGTCGCCTACCTGCTGCTGCGCGCCCGCTTTCGGCTGCACGCGCTGGGCGCGATCGTGGCGCCGCTCGCGCTCACGTTCTTGATCGGGGCGCAGTTCGTGGCGGCGCCGCGCTCGGAGGCGGAGCTTCCGCGCGCCCTGTTGGCCTTCCACATCGCCGCCAATTTGATTGGCCTGGGCGTGTTCCTGGTCGCGGGCGGCTCGTCGGTGCTCTACGTGCTCCTCGACCGGCGGCTGCGCAAAAAGAAGCTCGGGCTCTCCGCGACCTCCTCGCGCTTGCCCCCGCTCGACGCCCTCGATCGGGCCGCCCACCGCCTGCTGTTGATCGGCTTTCCGCTGTTGACCTTCGGGGTCGTGACCGGCGCCGTGTTCACGCAGCGCGTCTCCGAAGACGGCGGCGCGGGGCTGCTGCGGACGGTGCTCGGCTACGCGACCTGGGGCCTGCTCGCGGCGGTGCTGCTCCTACGCCAGGCGATCGGTCTGCGCGGCCGGCGCGCGGCATACGGCACGTTGGCGGGGGTCGCGTGCGTGCTGGTCGTGCTGCTCGTCTACGCCGTTCGAGGAGCCGGCGCGTGATCGTCGTCGTCGGGCTCTCGCACCACACGGCGCCGATCGCGGTGCGCGAGGCGATCGCTTTGTCGTCGGAAGCGATTCCGTCCTTGCTGACCGAGCTGTGCGCGACGCCAGCGGTCGGGGAGGCGTTGATCGTTTCCACCTGTAACCGCGTGGAGCTGGTCGCGGCCGGCCGCTCCGTAGACGCCGACCTGGAACGCGTCGCCGACGCCTGCCGGGAAGCGCTATGTGCGCGCGCCCCGAAAATCCGCGATCATCTCTACCGTCACGCCGGCGGCACCGCCGTCCGCCACCTGTTTCGCGTCGCCGCGTCGCTCGACTCGTTGGTGCTGGGCGAGCCGCAGATTCTGGGCCAGCTGAAGCAGGCGTACGATCTGGCGCGCGAGCTGCGCACGCTCGGGCCGATCTTGAACCGGACACTGCCGCGCGCCCTGCGCGTCGCCAAACGCGTGCGCTCCGAGACGAGCATCGGCCAAGGTCAGGTCAGCGTGCCGAGCGTGGCGGTCGACCTGGCTCGCCAGATCTTCGGCGATTTTTCCGGCCGCTTCGTGATGCTGGTCGGCTCCGGCGAGATGGCAGAGACGGCGGCCAAGCAGCTGCGCGGCGGCGGGGCACGGGTCGTGGTCGTCGGTCGCAACCTAGAGCGGGCGCGCGAGGTGGCGGCCGCCGTCGACGGCGAAGGCCGGCCCTGGACCGAGCTGCCCGCGACGCTGTCGGAAGCCGACGTGGTGATCACGAGCACCAGCGCCAAGGGCTACGTCATCGATTACGACACGGTGGCAGCGGCCCGCAAGAAGCGCCGTGGCCAGAGCCAGTTCCTGATCGACCTGGCCGTGCCGCGCGACGTCGAGCCGCGCATCGAGAAGCTCGACGGCGTGTACCTGTACAACGTGGACGACCTGACGGCCCAGGTCAAAGAGTCGTTGTCGGCGCGGTCGCGCGAGGCCGAGCGCGCGGAGGCGATCGTCGTCAGTGAGGCGCTCGGCTACGATCGCTGGGCCGACGCCGAGCAAGCCACGCCCACGATCGTGGCGCTGCGGGCCCGCCTGCGCGCGGCGCTGGACATCGAGCTCAACCGCAGCCTGCGCGGCCGCCTCCGCCACTTGAGTGACGACGACCGCAGCGCCCTCGTCAAGATGGTCGAGGCATCGATCAATCGCGTGCTCCACGGGCCGACGCTGCGGCTGCGACAGGCGGCGACGACGCGTAGCGCCGAAGCGCTGTCGCTCGAGCAGCTGGCCGGGGCGCTGGCCGAGCTTTTCGAGCTTTCCGAAGCCGAGGCCCTGGCCGATGATGCGGCGATGGGAAGCGACGAGCAGCCGGCCAGCGACGAAACCCGCCAAAATGACCCCGAACCGGGCGATCCGCTCGAGGTCGCCAAGCGCCGCCACTCGGAGGCGTCGTGAGCGCAAGCCGGATCGTGATCGCCACGCGCAAGAGCGCGCTGGCGCTGGCGCAGTCGCGCGCGTTCATCGCTCGCATGGCCGCTCTTCATCCGGGCGTGCTCTTCGACGAGCTGCTCGTGACGACGACGGGCGATGTCGTGCAGGACCGGCCCCTAGCCGACATCGGTGGCAAGGGGCTGTTCGTCAAAGAGATCGAGGAGGCGCTGCTCGACGGCCGCGCCGACATCGCGATCCACTCGTTGAAGGACGTGCCCCCCGAGCTCTTGCCGTCGCTGAGCATCGAATGCATTCCCGAGCGCGAAGATCCGCGCGACGTGCTCGTCACGCGCAGCGGCCAGACGCTCGCCGCGCTACCGCCCGCCAGCCGCGTCGGCACCGGCTCGCTCCGGCGCCGGGTGCAGCTGCTCGCGTACCGCCCCGATCTCGAGGTGGTCGCGATCCGCGGCAACGTCGACACCCGGCTGCGCAAATGCGAGACGGGCGAGGTCGACGCGGTGGTGTTGGCGCGGGCGGGGCTCAATCGCTTGGGCCTGTCGGCGCGCGCCACCGAAAACATTGCTCCCGAAGTGATGCTGCCGGCGGTGGGGCAAGGCGCGCTCGGCATCGAGCAGCGCGCCGACGATCGGCGGGTGAGTGAGCTGCTGGCGCCCCTCTCCCACTCCGACACGAAAATTCTCGTGTCGGCCGAGCGGGGAGTGATGTTGGCGATCAATGGAAATTGCACCACGCCCGTCGCCGCCTTCGCGGTGCGGCAAGGTGACTTACTGCACTTGCGGGCATTTCTGGCCGAGCCCGACGGGTCGCGGCCGCGAAGCGCGGAGACCACCGCGCCTTTTCCGCACGATGCCGAGGCGGCGACGGTGATCGGCCGGGGGCTCGGCGCCCAGCTCATTTAGGAGATTGTGCGCCTCCGCTCTTCCAATTTGGGTGGAAGGCCGTGATAAAGTCCGGCGCCATGTTGGGTCGCCGTCAGCTCCTGAGCTCCTTGTCCTTGTCGCTCGTGCTCGCCGTCGCCGGCACGCTCGTCGCTTGTGGTCCCTCGAACGAGGCCAAGCACGCCAGCGTGAAGCCGGGCCCCTTGCCGGACGGCGGAGAGTGGAACGGCGTCTACTTCAGCCCCCAGTTCGGTTACCTCCACCTCGTCTCCGACAACAAGTCGGCCAACGGCGCCTGGCGCACCGCCGCCGGTGACGCCTGGGGCGAGCTGGCCGGTGAATGCGACGGTGACCTGCTCCGCTACCAGTGGACGGAGCGGAAGATCGGCGCGATCGGCGCTGACGCGACCAAGAAGGGCCACGGCTACTTCAAGTACACGATCCCGAAGGTGGGCGAGCCGCACAAGATCGTCGGAGAGTGGGGGCTCGACGAGAGCGACGCCGGCAATCCTTGGGAGGCCGTCAAACAGACGCGCATGGAGCCGAAGCCGGAGTCGGTCAAACCCGACGAGGTCGAAGGTCGCACCAACGTCGGCGGCTGGGACGACTCCGAGGAAAAAGCGCCGGATTCGTCGGACGACAGCACGAGCCAGTGAGCGCGGCGTGCGCGCCGTGAGCTGAGGCTTTTCGCCTTGGCCCGGACGTGCCATGCATCGGCGGTTCATGACCGCGAAGCTGATTTCAGAAGCTGCCAAGGGCCTCCAGTTCAAAGAACCGCCGATCTTCGAGCGCGGCACGCCCGGTCGTTCCGGCGCCTCGATCGCGAAGCTCGACGTGCCGGAGGTCGATCTCGAGGCGGAGCTGGGCGGGCTCAAGCGTAGGGTCGCGGCAGGCTTGCCGGAGGTGAGCGAGCCGGAGGCGATCCGTCATTTCGTGCGCTTGAGTCAGTGGAACTTCAGCATCGATACCCAGTTCTACCCGCTCGGCTCGTGCACGATGAAGCACAACCCGAAGGTCAACGAGTGGGCGGCTCGCCTCGATGGTTTCGCCAATCTGCACCCGCTGACGCCCGACCATCTGGCGCAAGGAGCGCTGGAGCTGATGGTGCGGCTCACGGCGATCCTGGCCGAGATCGTCGGGCTCGACGGTGTCAGCTTGCAGCCCGCCGCCGGCGCCCAGGGCGAGCTGACCGGCTTGATGATGATGCGCGCGTACTTCCAGAAGCACGGGCGCTCGCCGCGCAAAGTGTTCATTCCCGACAGCGCTCACGGCACCAACCCCGCTAGCTGCGCGCTCAACGGCTTCGAAGCAGTGCCGTTCGCGTCAGGCTCGGCGGGCGTGGTAGAGCCGGCGACCCTCGTCGCCGCGATCGAGGCCGCCGGGGGCGAGGTCGCGGGGTTGATGATGACCAACCCCAACACCCTCGGCCTCTACGAGAGCGCCATGCCCCAGCTGTGCCAGCTGATCCACGAGCGCGGCGGCCTGGTCTACGGCGACGGCGCGAACATGAACGCCGTGCTCGGCCGCGCGCGTCCCGGCGACGTCGGCGTCGACGTGATGCAGTACAACCTCCACAAGACCTTCACCACGCCTCACGGCGGCGGTGGCCCCGGCTCTGGTCCGGTGGCGTTTCGGGACATCTTGGAGCCGTTTCAGCCATCGCCGGTGGTGCGCCGTCGCGGCGACATCTACGTCGTCGAGCACGATCGCCCGGACAGCATCGGCGCGGTGCGTTCGTTCTTCGGCAACTTCGGCATGATGGTGCGCGCCTACACTTACATTCGCGAGCTGGGCGCGGACGGTTTGCGCGAGGTGAGTGATATGGCCGTGCTCAACGCGAATTACGTCGCGGCGCGGCTCCGCGATCATTTTCCGCTCGCCTACGAGACGCCGATGCTGCACGAGGCCGTTTTCACCGATCGCGCGATCGAGGCCGAGACGACGATCAAGACCCTCGACATCGCGAAGCGGTTGATCGACTACGGCTTTCATCCGCCGACGGTTTACTTCCCGTTGGTGGTACGCGGTGCGTTGATGGTCGAGCCGACCGAGACCGAGACCAAGCAAACGATCGATGCTTTCTGCGACTCGTTGCTGGCGATCCTGGCGGAAGCCCGCGAAAACCCCGAGCTGCTCAAGACGGCGCCCCACCTGACGCGGCTCGGCCGGCTCGACGAAGCGCGGGCCGCGCGCAAGCCGCGCCTGCGTTGGTCACCGCAAGATTGAAGCCCGGCGGCTGGGTCACGGCGTGGGGGCGGCGCCGGCCATGCCGCCCGACAGGCACTGCCCGTGGTCCGAGTCACACAGCGCGAGCTCACCGCAGTCTTGCTGCGGGCCGAGCGACTGCCCGTCGTTGCTGCATAGCTGAAGCTCGCCCGATTCGGAGCAGTAGTAGGTGCTCGGCACGCAGATCCGGCAACCGCCGGCTTTTTCGTCGCAGTCCGCGGCGCTGCTGCAGGTGGTGACGAGCGGTGAGGTCTGGCCGTCGGCAGCGCACTGGTGCAGCTCCGCCATGACGCAGCTGAAAGCCTCGGGCATGCACACGTTGCACCGCCCCCCGATCTCGTCACAGAGCGCGGCGCTGTCGCACTCTTGCTGATCGACGTAGCCGGTGCGTCCGGAGTTGCAGACCAGCAGCTGAGCGCCGGCGCACTCGTGCTCATCGTGCTCGCAGGCGGCGGGCTCACATCGGTGCTCGGCCTCGTTGCACAGCTGACTCGTGGCGCACGGCGTCTCCATGATCCAATCGCGAGCGGCGCTGCACCTCTCGAGCACGGCCCCGTTGCAACGAAAATCGCCGGCAACGCACGGCGCGCTCGCGCAGTCGCCGGCGGTGCTGCACAGCGCGGCGGAGTCGCAACGCATGAGATCGATCCACGCCGTCAGGTCCTCGCGGCAGGCCTGCAGCGTCTCCTGGAGACACCGAAACTTGCCTTTGTCGCAGGCGGGCGGCGTGCAGCCCGTGTCGGCGTTGCAGAGCGCGGCGGAGGCGCACTCGGGTCCGTTGATCCAGCCGTCCTGATTCGCGTTGCAGGTCTGCAGTCGTGCGCCGTCACAGTGCGGCTCTCCCGCGACGCACAAGGTGCCGGTGGGGCTCGATCCGCCCCCGCTCTGAGCCGCCCCTGCGCCGCCGCCGCTCGTGCCGCCGCCGGATTTGCCCCCGAACGCGGCCTCGTTCACCTCGAAATCGCCGAACACCTTCTGACAGCCGGCGGCACCGAGCAGCATCACCAGCGCGGCCGCCCGCAGGTCATTCATTGAAACGATCCCTCGGCGCCGATCGTGCCGAAGCCCCAAAGCGGCCGAACGCGCAGCCCCGCGCGAGCCATGTCTTTCGACTTCGGCTCCGTCAACAGCAGCACCAAGCCGGTGCCGAGTCCGGCCACGCCGACGGCCAGGCTTGCGCCAGAGAGCGTGCCGTACACATGGTAGGTGCTGATGCGCTTCGACTGGCTCGCGGGGCAGTCGCCGTTGTCGAGGCAGCGATCTTCGAGCTGTGCCCGTTTGCGAAGCGCCAGAGCGCCGGTGATGCCACCTGCCGCCAGCCCCGCTCCCCCCACGCTCAGGGCCACGTAGGCGAAGGCGCGCCGGGCGCCGCTCGACCGCCGTGGGCGATAAGGATCCAGCGGTGCCGTGCTCGGGGTAACGACCTCGGGCAGCTTGCGCAAGCGCACCTCGAGCGTCTTTTCTTCGCCAGGCCCAACCGTGACGACTTGCTTGAACGGCTCATAGCCGACGGCGCTCACCGTCACTTCGGGAAAGCCCGGATCGGCGGCGCGCTTCACGCCGACGGCGGCGGGCGGCACCAAGTCACCGTCGATCCTCACGCTGGCGGTGGAGGGCTCGACCAAAATCACCGTCACCCACCCCAGGCGTGGCTTCAACGCCTGGACCTCCTTTTTGGCGTCTTCGAGCGCGCGCGCCCACGACTTTGGCGACGAGCTGTCGACGCCTTCGCGCAGCACCAGCTCGTACTTCTCGTGAGCCTCCACGTAGCGCCCGAGCCCCTGCAGCGACCTCGCCCAGTCGACGACGAGCGTCGGAGCGTGCACCAGCGAATCCGCGCGGCCGAAGCGATCGGCGGCGGTCGCGTAGTCCTTGTTCTTGAGCGCGGTGTGCCCCTCGAGCGCGAGAGCGCGTGCGGTGGCGCGGTCTGCTTCGGTGGGCTCGGCTCGGGCGGGCATCGCGAACAGCGATGCACACAGCAGCACCACGCCTAGCGCTACGAGCCTCATGCTTTAGATCCCGTCGTCTCAGATCCCGTAGTCGGGGTTCTTCGCGGGTCCGGCTGGAGCCGCCGTTCCCATCCTCCTTCTTTTATCCTTCTTCCTCAGCTCTTCGTCCAGCTCGCGTTCGGGGGCGGGGGCCTTGGCGGAGGGAGCTGGCGGGGGGGCGAGGGCGGGTGGGGGCGCGGGCGGAGCTTCGGCGAGGCGTGGCGCCACGACCGGCACGGGGGGAGGGGCCGGCTCGCTCACGGGAGCGTCGTTCGCCTCGCCGGCGGCGTGCACGCCCACATCGGCGTCACCGCGCAGCACCATCGCCACTCCAAATCCGATCAGCCCGAGGGCGGCCACTCCCGAAAACACCGCCAACCGGCGCTGCATTGGTGTGAGGTCGCCCAGCGTGGGGAGCACCGAGCGCCGCGTCCGCGAGACAGGGGCGCCCGTCTCGAAGTCGTTTTCGCTCGCGTCACTCAGCTTGGGGGTCGCTCGCAGGCTGTCGTGACTGCCGCGAACGAGACCGTGCGGCAGCGGCGGCAGGCTGCCGTGCTCGGTGTCGACCATGCTGCTGAACGTCGCGCGTGGCGGCAGCGTGGGGATCTCGCGGCGCTCCAGCATGGCCGCGTCGGCCAGGGCGTCGGCCAGCTCTTTGGCCGATTGAAAGCGGAGCTCGCGATCGCGGTTGATGGCTCGCTCCCAGAATTGCTCGAGCTCCGGCGGCAAGCTGCTATCGCGGTCCGTCAGCCGCGGGATCGGGTCGTAGAGGATCATGCCCATCAGGTCGCCGAGCGCTTCGCTCTCGAACGGCGGCTTGCCGGTGAGGCACTGGAAGACGATCACGCCGAGGGCCCACAGATCGGAGCGCCAGTCGATGTTACGACCGCGCGCCTGCTCCGGGCTCATGTAGTACGGCGTACCCATGAAAGACCCAGTTTTCGTGGTCTTGTCGCGCAGCGAATACTGGTCGAGCTTGGCGATGCCGAAGTCGAGCACCTTCGCGATCTCGTGATCGTCGCCGGGCACCAGGAAGATGTTCTCCGGCTTCAGGTCGCGGTGCACGATACCCATCGCGTGGGCACGCACCAGGGCTCGCGCGACCTGCGCTACGGTGTCGTAAGTCTCGCGCAGTCCGAGCCGCCCCTGCCGATCGAGGCGAGCACCCAGGTCTTCACCCTGCAGGTGCTCCATCACGATGAACGGAATGTCTTGCCACAAGCCGTGATCGAAGACGTCGACGACGTTGGCGGAGCGGATCTGCGCCGCCGCCCGCGCTTCGCGTTGGAATCGGACGCGAACTTCTTCGTTACCGACCTTGTCCGGATCGACGAGCTTGATCGCACACGTGCTGTCGAGTGACAGGTCGGTGGCGAGCCACACCGAGCCCATGCCGCCCGCGCCGAGCTTGCGCTCGAGGTGATAGCGTTCCGCTATGACGAGGCCTGGCGAGAGGGGTTGCACGGGAAGCTCAGCCGAGTGAATCTGGCCAACTCACCCGGTCAGGTAAGGGTAGGCCAATGTAGGTTCGAATGACTACACGGACTGTCGTAACAGCGCAAGCGATCGACTCGCCGCCCCTCAACCATGCCCCGAAACCAACGCGGTGGCAGGTGTTTGTTGCAATTCCGGCCGCGTGGCCGTTTTAGCCGTGCTCGCGCGGTCCGGCGGCTTTTGCCAGGCGATCGGCCAAAGCTTCGCCTAAACCGCGCGCTCCGGGACGAGTCGCGAGCACGACGTCGGCGCCTCCCACGTCGGCCTCGCGGAGCGCAGCGTAGAGATGCTGCGCGGCCGCCTCATCGTCGGCACCGAGCTCGAGCAGTCTCAGATTGGGCCCTGCCTCCAGCGCGGGCCGAGCGCCCGTACCTCGGAGCAAGATCGCGACTCGCTGTCCCGTCGCGGTGAGCGTCGCGGCGCGCGAAGCTAGCGCGTCTTCGTCGACGAGCTCGACCCGCGCCCGTGGGGCGTAGTGCGAGGCGAGCATGCCGGGGGCGCGGATCTCGTTCGGAGCGTGTCGACTCACCGGCACCTGCAACAACCCTTCGATGCGCTCGATGGTGACGCCGCCCGGGCGCAGCAAGACGGGAACGTCGCGGGTGAGATCCAAGATCGTCGACTCGACCCCGATCGCACAGGGCCCGCCGTCGAGCACTAGCTCGACGTCCGCGCCCAGATCGGCCCGCACGTGCGCGGCGCTGGTCGGGCTCACGCGGCCGAAGCGATTGGCAGAAGGCGCGGCGATTGCGCCGCCGAAGCGGTGGAGCAGCTCGAGCGCGACGGGGTGCGCCGGCACGCGCAGCCCGACGCTGTCCAGGCCGCCGGTCGTCGCGTTCGGCACGGACGCCGCCTTGCGCAATAGCAAGGTGAGCGGTCCTGGCCAGCATGCATCTGCAAGCCGGCGAGCAGCCTCCGGCACGTCGGCCGCCCAGCGCGGTAGCTCCGCCGCCGATGCGATGTGCACGATCAGCGGGTGATCGGCAGGGCGGCGCTTTACCTCGAAGACGCGCGTGACGGCCGCGACGCTCTCGGCGTCCGCGCCCAAGCCGTAGACGGTCTCGGTCGGAAATGCGACCAGCTTGCCGGCGCGCAGGACGCTGACGGCAAGATCGATGTCTTGGCTGGGTACCACGGCTCGGCTTTCTCGGCGGTTGTAGCTCCGGGAGGGGCCCTGGTACAGGGCTCCGCCCATTCGGCGCTGCTCTTTCGCGCTTTGTGCGAGACAGCGATAGGCTACCCGTACCGTGACCGGTTCGCCGATTGCTTCGGACTGCCCCCAATGCCGGCAGCGCGCGCCGGTGGTGCTGCGTGGCCTCGAGTCACGCTGCGCCGCGTGCGGAGCGCCGCGCTCCTTGTTGGCGGCTCCGACCGTGTCGCTGGCCGGTCAGCCTTCACGCTGGGGAGGCGCGGCCGCTTCGCTCGCCGGGTTGATGGTCCTGGTGCTCGGCCTCTCGCTGTCGGCTGGCGTTTTGTTCCTGCTGCAGTCGCTATGGCCCGCCTACGCCATCGGCTGGGCCTTCGCGCTGCCGATGGCGGCGGCATCGTCGTTGTTCGGGCTACTGCTCTTGTTCGGTGGCAGTCGCCTGCGCCGACACGGAAGCGAGCGGCAGCGGGCGGTGCAGCTCGCTGCCGTCAAGTCGTTCGTACAGCACCGTCGCGGCCCGATCAGCGCCTACGAAATCGCCGGCAAGCTGCAGCTGCCGGAAGAACGCGTCGACGGGCTGCTCACCCAGCTCGCGCGCGAGCTGGCGACGGCGGTCACGCTCGACGTCGATGCGGATGGTCACGTGGTCTACGATTTCGAAGGCGAAGAGCGACGCTGGCGCGTGCTCGAAGAGCAAGACCCCGACCGCCCCGACGAGCCGGCCGCTCAGCGCGCGCGAGAGCGGCGCAAATGACCGTCCTGATCGTCAATGCGGGCCTGGCGGGGGCCCGAGGCAACTCTCAGGTCGTTGCCCGCCGCGCCGCCGCGCTCTTGGGCGAGCGCGGGGTCGCACACGAGCAAATCACGTTGCGCGACGCCGCTCCGGACGACGTACCGGCGGCGCTCGCGCGGGCGGAGCGGCTGGTCTTCGTCAGTGGCACGTATTGGGGCGGCTTCTCGAGCTTGCTACAGCGACTCTTCGAGGAGCTGACGCCGAGCGAGGCGAGCGCGCTCTGGTTGGGCAAGCCCGCGTGCGTGCTGGTCACGGCGCATCAGGTCGGGGCGCAGTCGGTCCTGTTCAGGCTGCAGGGCGTGCTCGTCACGTTGGGATGCTCGCTCCCCCCGTTGTCCGGCGTTGTCATCTCCAGGCTGGGAGAGGCGCTGCGCGCGCGCGCGCCGGAGCTCTGCACGGACGTGTGGGGGCTGGATGACGTCGAGACGGCGCTGCACAATCTGCTCGCAACGCCCTACCTCCCGAACGCCTACAGCGCCTGGCCCGTCGATCGTGAGCACTACGCCGAGCGCTGGCTCGCCGACGAGCAGCGATGACCAACGTCACCGCGAACGCCAGCGTCTTGCTTCAGTGCGCGTAGTCGGGCGCGAGCAGCTCTCTGGCCGCGCTCGAGCTCGATCTCGCCTTGCCAGCGTGCGGGCGCGGCCCGACCTTGCTGCTCTCCGATCGGCCTCGCGTCGAGGCGGCCGGTGGCTCTCTCTCGGCGCGCGGAGCCGCCGAGCCGATCGGAGGCGGCCCGCTGACGGAAGCGCTGCTGACGGCAGCCGACGCCGCGGCGGCCTGGGCGGCAGCTTCTCGAGATGCGAGCGGCGTGCCGGCGAGAACGCCGTTGCTGCTGGCGGCGTGCACCGCCTCTTGCTGGGTGGCGGCGCGCGGTAAGATCGCCCCGAGCGCAACGAGCACGCCGGCGGCGGCCACGATCCACGGAGCTCGCGCCGCCCGTTTCGGATGGCTGGGCTCCGGTGGGGGCCGCGCGGTGGTGACCTCGGGCAGGTCTTTGGAAATCGAAATCGCGCGCAACGACGCGACACTGTCGGCCGAGCCCTGCAGCAGCGTGGCTCGCGTCTCGGAGTCTCGGTAGTTGGCGGCGAGCTGCGCGCGGCGCACGGCTTCGCGTCGTGCGACTTTGCGATCGCCGACCGCGCGCTCCATGAGCTCACGAAGCGCGGTGCGCCCAGCGTCCCCGAACGCTTCGGGCATGGCTCGTTCGAGCGCCACCCGCATCTCTTCGGCGCTGCGCCAGCGTTTCTCGACGTCCTTCTCGAGCGCCTTGAGCAGCACTTGCTCGAGCGCAGCCGGGAAATCCTCGACGATGCTCGAGGGCGGCAGGGGAGGCTCGCCGGTCGCGATGGCGTGGATCAGCGCGGCGGTGGTGTCACCTTTGAACGGATGCTTGCCGGTGGTCAGGTAGTACAGCACGATGCCGGTCGCGAACACGTCGCAGCGCCGGTCCACGTCGCCGCCCAAGATCTGCTCGGGCGACATGTACGAGAACTTGCCCTTGATTTCTCCCGCTTCCGTCGTCGCCGACGACGACTGCTGCGTGGCCTTGGCGATCCCGAAGTCGAGCAGCTTGGCCACGCCGTCGTAAGTCACCAAGATGTTGTGCGGCGACACATCACGGTGCACGACGCCCAGCGGCCCCGTCTCGTCGCTCAGCTCGTGGGCGGCGTGCAATCCTGCCAGCACCTGGCTGACGAGCGCGACCGCCACGCCGAGCGGCATGCCGCCGCGCTCCTCGGCGCGCGACTGCAGAAAGCTGAGCGGTTCGCCGTCGACCCACTCCATCACCAGATAGAGCAAGCCTTCGTGCTCACCGAGCTCCATCGTGTGAACCACGTTGGCGTGATGAATCAACGCCGACAGACGCGCCTCCTCGGCGAGCATGCTCTCGAGGCGCCCGCGATCGTTCTCGTTCGGCAGCAGCGTCTTGACCGCGACGACCTTGTTGAAGCCGCGCGCTCCCTGCAGCCGGCCCAGCCACACCTGACCCATGCCGCCCCGCGCGACCGATACCAGTAGCTGGTATCGCCCCAAAGTGACGTTGGCTAAATTACGTTCGTACATCGGTGGGGAGGCGCTTCGTAGCTGTACGGCCTCGTCGTGCCCCCCTGAAGGCTCGGGGCGCGCGTTCGCGTCGGAAGCGCGCGCGCAGGTTGCCCCACCCTGCCTCAGGTCGCCCTACTCCGGTCGGGTCGGTGCTCGCCCGCGGTCGCCGGGCAGCGCGCTCAGCCGCTCGTGGCGAGCCGCATTCGGAGCGCGGTTACTGCAGCCAGGTCGGGGTCATGCCCAGGCTGACCTGATTCGGCGCGACGCCCACCCAGACGTCGTTCTTCGCGCGCGGGTGCTCTTTGCTCGAGCCCGAAATGTGCACGTAGAGCGTGATGGCACCGGTCACGATCGCCGCTGCGCCGAGCACGTCCGCGATCAACAGCTGTGTCTTGGCGCGATCGTGGGCGTGGTCGAGCTCCGACCGCCCGCTGCCGGGAGTGTCGCGCAAGTCTTTCAGATCGCCGGCGGACGACGCGCCCAAAATGCCGCTGACGACCGCGCCGGCAGCCAACGCGCCCGCGGCGCCGTAGCCGATCCACACACCGGTGCGAACCTTGGGCGGCGTCGGCCTGAGCGCGCCCGGCGGAAAGCCCGCCATCGGCGGCGAGGTGGTGGGCTTGTCGGCCACGGCCGACGCAGGCACCAGCTTCACCTGGGCGGCGTAACGATCACCGCCCGCCAGGCTGAGCATCTGCTCCTGAGATACGAAGCCCGCTTTCTTGAGCTCCAAGCGGCGCTCGCCCACGTCGACGACCACGGGATCGGTCAACGGCGTGGTGCCGACGATTTTTCCATCGACCGTTACCTCCACACCCTCGGGCTCGACCTCGAGCGCGATCGTCGCGGTGCGCCCGGCGAGCAGATCGAGGTCGGCCTGTACGGACTTGGCGCGATCACCCGGTAGCTCGTTGCCGCCGCGCGCGACGTACTCGCGCAGCGTGAGCAACGCCCGAGCATAGTGGCCGAGCTGGATGCTGACCTGGCCGATGTTGTAGAGCACCCGATAGTCGGGCACGAGCTCGTACACGCGCTCGAACTCGGCCAACGCGACGCTGTAGTCACCGTCTTCGTACAGCTTGATCGCGTGCTCGAACCGGCGCGAAGCTTCTTTCTTGGCGGCAGCGTCGGGCACCTTCGGCGGGGCGTCAGCTGCCTTGGCGGGGTCAGCCGTCTTCGCGGCAGCGTCGGCCGCCTTGGCGGCGGGGTCAGCCGTCTTCGCGGCAGCGTCGGCCGCCGCCTTGGCGGCGGGGTCAGCCGTCTTCGCGGCAGCGGCGGAGCTGGGCTTGACGGCGGCGGCGGGGCTGGGCTTGACGGCGGCGGCGGGCTTGGCAGCGACACGGCGAGGTTTGGCGTCGACCTGCGCCGATGAAGCGAGGACGCAGAGGGTAGTGACCAGCGTTGGCAAAGTGCGTTTCATGCTTCACTGATTGGCGAACGGGTTGTCTCGATCGATGGGCCGTGGAGTTTTGCCGGAGGGTTTGGCGCTGGGCACCGCGACGGGAGGCGCAACTACGACCGGCACGCGCGTGGGCTTGCCGTGCACGCTACCGGCGGTCTTGCCAGACGCGGGCGTCGTCTCCCTCGCCGATGACTCACCGGCGGCGGGCGGCACCACGCTCGAAGGCTGAATATCTTGCTCGACGGGCACGTGCGGCGGCGTCGGCGAGGGAGCGGCCGCGACCTGTGTGGGAACGATCGGCGCCGGCGGTGGAGCGGGGGTGGGCCGCGGATCGCGCGTCAAATTCCAGGCGACGAGCGTCGCGATCATCAGGGCGGCGGTACCGAAAGCGACCATCGCTGCGGAACGCCAGGCCGGCGGATCACCGGGGCGCCCCATCGTCACGCTGCGTTCGATGCCGCCTTCGGGCGTGAGCATGTGCGAAGGATCGGGCGGGGACGGCGACTGCACGTGCAGCGGGATCGTCTCGCCTCGGCGCAGCTGCTCGGCGGCGGTGTAGATGGCGCGGTTGCGATCGCGGAGCTTGTCGCCGAGGAGCTTCGTGAGTAGCTCGCCGACGTGCTTGTCGCCGTAGAAGCGCCGCGTCGACGCCAGGTAATCCATCAGATCCAGCCGCAGCTCCTCGGCGGTCTGGTAGCGAGCGGCCGGATCTTTGGTCAAGGCCTTGACCAGGATCTCTTCGAGCCGCTCGGGGAAGGTCGGATCCAGGCTGCGCGGACGAGTCAAATCCTCTTCGAGGATCTTGTACAGAGTCGCCAGCGCGTCGCCGCCGTGGAAGGGACGGACACCGAGCGCGGCTTCGTACAGCACGCAGCCGAGGGCGAAGATATCGGCGCGTCGATCGATGTTCTTCGAGGTGACCTGCTCCGGCGCCATGTACGAGAGCTTGCCCTTGACCTCGCCGGTCTCGGTCGGGCGATGTTGCTGCCCGCGTGCCTTCGCGACGCCGAAGTCGGCGAGGCGCACGAGGCCTTTCGTCGATATCAACACGTTCTGCGGGGACACGTCGCGATGCACGACGCCGAGTTGATGGCCGTGCTCGTCGCTCAGCTCGTGAGCGGCGTGAAGGCCGGCGGCGACGCCAGCGGAGATCAACGCTGCGAGCTCCGGCGGGATGCGCTTTCCGGGTGACGCGTCCAGCAGGTCGCGTAGCGACGCGCCGTCGGACCAGTCCATCACCATGAAGTGTGTCGAGCCTTCTTGGCCGAGCTCGTAGGTGGCGCAGACGTTGGGGTGGCTGATGCGCGAAGCGAGCGCGGCCTCGTCGGACAGCATCGCCCAGAACTCTGCGCCCTGAGTCGCTTCCGCGTCGGCCAGCGTCGTCTTCAAAGCCACGAGGCGAAGTGTCGGAGCGGCCGTGTCGAGCGCGACCCACACCCGTCCCATACCGCCGACTCCGATCGCCGAAACCAGCTGGTAACGGCCGATCTTCGACGACGGCCCTAGCTCAGACATCAAAGCTCTGCCCTCGGGACATGTTTTCGCCTAGCGTTCATCGCGAGAGATACTAACCTAACACTGGTATAGTTCTACCGCACGTGTACCCTCACCGAAGAGTAATCTAGCGACCACCGAGAATCAGCGCTTAGCGATGTCCGTCACTAACTCCAAGAGTAACACCAAGCCCCACATGGCATCCGTTCCGGATGACACGTTGGCTCCCGGAGACATGATCGGCCGCTATCAGCTGACGTCTTTGCTCGCGAGCGGCGGAATGGGCGAGGTGTGGACAGCGCGGGCGACGGGCAGCGGCTTCGCGCGAACCGTCGCGCTCAAGCTGGTTCGTTCGGAGATGTCGGGGGACGAGAACTACGCCCGCATGTTCATCGACGAGGCCACCGTCGCCTCCTCGATTCATCACCCGAACGTATGTGAGACTTACGAGCTCGGCAAGCACGGCGATCGCCTGTTCATGGCGATGGAGTGGATCCCGGGCGACTCGCTGGCCGGCCTCCTGCGCCAGGGCGACTACCTGGTGGCGCTCGACGTGCGGATCGCGGCTCGCATCATCGCCGACGCCTGCGCCGGGCTGCACGCCGCGCACGAGACGGTCGGGCCGGACGGCACTTCGCTCGGCGTCGTTCACCGAGACATCTCCCCGCCGAACATCCTGGTGTCGATGCAGGGGCAGGCGAAGGTGAGCGACTTCGGCATCGCCAAGGCGCGACATCAGCTTCACGAACGCACGAAGACGGGCGAAGTGAAGGGCAAGTTCGCTTACATCGCCCCCGAGCAGATCACGGGGCACCCCGTCGATCGCCGCGCCGACGTTTACGCGATGGGCTGCGTACTGTACGTCGCGACCTTGGGCTCGCGTCCGTTCGGCAACGGCGCCGACGCGCTACGCAAGATTCTCTCGAACAAGTACAGGGCGCCCCGCACGCTGCGCCCCGACTTCCCCGGGGGCCTCGAAGCGATCATCGTGCGCGCGTTGCTGCCGAAGCCCGAAGAGCGCTTCGCGACCGCCGAAGACATGCAAATTGCCCTCGAAGAGTGGCTCATGTCGAGCGGCAAGCTCGTCACCGCATCCGACGTCGCCAAGTGTGTGAAAGAGCGCATGAACAGCGACGTGCGCGCACACAACGAAGCGCTGTTGTCGCAAAATCGCGTCGCGCCCGACCGGTTGATGCACCAGCTGGTGTCGGCGTACGAGCACGAGACGCCGACGGCGGGCAGCGGCCTGGTCACGGCGCCTGCGAAGCTGTGGGCGGGGCAGGGCGGCCCTCGCTCGATGGCGCCCGCCGACGAAGAGCCGACCCACACGCGCGAAGCGGTGACCGAAGCCGCCCAGCGAGTGACCGAAACCGCGCAACGCGTGACAACCGGTGAGCGGCCCGTCGCGCCCCCGCGAGCTTCCGACGCGACGGAGCTGGTCGATTTCGTTCCCGTCAGTCCGGTGTCCCAGCCGCCGCGTGTCCCGCCCAAGTCGGGCGGGCCGAAGTCGATCGCGTCCGCGCCGTCCGCGCGCGGCTTCGTGGAGCGTCACGGGCGCGTGCTGTTGGCAGCGGTGCTGGTAGTCGACGCGGCCCTGCTCGCGTGGCGAGTCCTCGCGCACTGAACGAAGGCGCGGCTCACCTCCGCCGGTGGCGACGGTGTGGGCGGAGCTCTCGACTCTCACCCTCGAGGCTTAAGTAGGGTCAGGTAAGGTGACGTGAGGCGCGGCGGCGTTTTGCGTAAAGTTGCACGACTTGTGCAACAATCAGGCAATCACCTTGAACGATCTGATGCATACCCATCGCCCCGAAGCTGCGGCGACTCATTCCGGTGCCCTCGAGGTGCTGGTCTACGTGCGACAGCACTGCAGTGTCTTCCGCTTGCCCGAGAGCGGCACGCTGAAGGTCGGCCGCAGTGCAACGAGCGACATCCGCATCGACGATCCGTCGGTCTCGCGCCTGCACTTCGTGCTGCACGTAGGAGACGTGATCGAAGTCGAGGACCTGGGCAGCGCCAACGGTACCTCCGTGTTCGCGAGCGAAGCCGACGACGTGACGGACGAGCCGACGCAGCGCAACGAGGCCGAGGCGCGCCTGGGTGCGGGCAAGCGGCGCATCGTCAACCCCGGCGATTTCATCCGCGCGGGGGTGGCTCTGGTGGTGGTGCAGCCGCCGGCAGGCAAGCCGGGGCCGCAAGCCGTCTCGGCCGTGTCCAGCCGCCCGCCGAGCGACGGCGCGCCGCTGGTGCTGCTCGATTCGGAGATGAAGCGCGCCTATGACATCGCGGTGCGCGCGGCGCAGAGCGGCATCTCCGTGCTGATCACCGGCGAGACCGGCGCCGGCAAAGAAATCTTCGCCGAGACGATCCACCTGCGCTCCAACCGTCGTGACAAACCGCTGCTGCGCCTGAACTGCGCCGCCCTGCCGGAGGCGCTGCTCGAGTCGGAGCTGTTCGGTCACGAGCGCGGCGCGTTCACGGGGGCGACGCAGACGAAGGTCGGCCTGCTGGAGTCCAACGATCAGGGCACGGTGTTCTTGGACGAGATCGGTGAGATGCCGCTGTCGACGCAGGCCAAGCTGCTGCGCGTGCTCGAAGAGAAGACGATCTTGCGCGTCGGCGCGACGCGTCCGCGCTCGATCGACGTGCGCTTCATCTGGGCGACCAACCGCGACTTGCGGGCGGAGGCGCGCGCGGGCCGCTTTCGCCAAGATCTGTACTATCGCATCGCGGGGGTCGAGTTCTCGATCCCGCCCCTGCGCAAGCGCCCGAGCGAAATCGAGCCGCTCGCTCGCATGTTCCTCGAACGTTTCTGTCGCCGCTCCGCCTTGCCGCTGCCGCAGATCACCCCCGCCGCGCTCGAGGCGCTGCAGCGCTACTCGTGGCCCGGCAACGTGCGCGAGCTCAAGAACGTGATGGAGCGGGCGCCGTTCTTGAGCGGCGGCAGCGTGATCGACGCCGAGCACATCCCGACCGAAGGCGGCAGCGACGCCAACGGCATGTTCCCGCCCGAGGAGCAGGAGTCGACGGAGGTGTTCTTTGCCTCCCGCGTCGGACCGAGCCTGCCCTCCAACCCGGCGTCGATTCCTGCGAGCGGCTTGCGTGACAGCGACGCCGAGCGCGCGCGCATCGCGCAGGCCCTCGAGCAGTGCGCCGGTAACCAGACGCGCGCGGCGAAGCTGCTCAATATCTCGCGCCGCACGCTGATCAACTACATCGAGCGGTTGAACATGCCGCGCCCGAAAAAGTCCTAACGCCGCGGGTCCGAGAACGCGGGATTGGAAACGAAGTCGGGGTCGGTGAGGGCTTCGAAGAACGCGAGCACGTCTCGCGTTTCTTGCTCGGTGAGCGTGAACCCGCGAATCAACCCCGACTTGAGCGGGTTCGTGCGACCGTCGCCCGCGAACGGGCCCGACGCGGTGGCGGTGCCGCCGGCGGCGTAGTGAGCGAGGACGCCGCGCAGGTCGGGGATGGAGCCGTCGTGCATGTACGGCGCCGTCAGCGCGACGTTGCGCAGCGACGGCGGTCGGAACAAGCCGCGGTCCTCGACGTCGAAGGTGACGTCGTACAAGCCTTGGTCCGCCGCGGGATACGACCCATCGCCATCGACATCGTACAGGCCGTCGTTGAAGAACGGATATTGGGCGGTGGCGTCGGTCGTATTCGCGTCGTGATACGAGATGGTGCTGTTGGTTCCGGCGTGACAGTGAAAGCACTCGAGCCGCTCGCCGTTGAACAGGCCCAAGCCGCGCTTTTGACCGTCGCTGAGCGCGTTCTTGTCGCCGGCGCGGTAGTCGTCGTAAGGGCTATTGCCGCTGACGAGGGTCCGACAGAAGCTGGCGAGCGCAAACACGATTTTGTCGATGTTCGCTCCCGTCGGACTGTCGGGGAACGCGGCTGCGAAGCGCTGCCGGTAGTCGAGATCGGAGTCGAAGCGAGCGAGCACCTCCTCGCGCGCTCCGTCGGAGACGCCGAGCTCGACCGGCGCGTCGCCGACGATGGGGACGGGCAGCTGCTCCTCGAGCGTCCGCAAGTTGGGGTTGGCCCAGGTCAGCGTCGCAAAGTACGCCACGTTTGCCAGCCCCGGGCTGTTGCGGGGCAGCTGCTCGCCGGTCGAGCCTTGGGGCGTTTGCTCACCGTCGCTGAACGCCAGGCTCTGCACGTGGCAAGACGCGCAGGATTGCCGTTGATTCGCCGAGAGCCGAGTATCGTAAAATAGCAAGCGGCCGAGCTCGATCTTCGGGCGGGTGAGCGGGTTGTAGCTAGGGATCGCCGGCACCGCGAAGCGGTCCGGCAGCGCGAGTAGCTCGCGCAGCTCGGCTTCGTCGACGCCGGGTGCGGAAGCCGGAGCGGGAGCCTCGGCACCTCCGCACCCGGCGACGCAAGCGCCCAGCGCCCACGCCGCGAGCCCGACACCGGCGCCGAGCGCGCTACTCCACCGCGAACACGACATTGCGCGAAGCCTTCGCGGCGCCGGTGTCGATGTCGACGCCGAAGTGTTGGAAGAGGGTGCGACAATCGGGCTGCATCGGCGAGGAGTGGCATGTCACCCCCGGCCCCTCACCGATCACCTCGAAGGTGGCCTGGTCGTACACGGGCGCTACGAATTCGAGCCCCGCGAGCAACTTTCGAATGTCCAACGTGACGACGTTTTGTCGGAGATCGAAGTG
>Ga0164241_10001279_pt1 | contig 32333 bp, 31 predicted proteins | sample OricomyardsoilBY_FD_108780 | JGI IMG/M metagenome (GOLD analysis project Ga0164241, IMG submission 108780) | Backyard soil microbial communities from Emeryville, California, USA - Original compost - Back yard soil (BY) | ecosystem: Environmental > Terrestrial > Soil > Unclassified | place: USA... | reverse complement strand
TTATTAGTTTTAATTTAAGCGGGACGCTTAAATTGGTTGGCATCCAAGCGAGACGCTTGGACGGGCGGTGAGAATATATAATTAATTTCAGCACGCTTGGATGGGCGGTACCGACAAGGGCGGCACTTTTACAATAAAGACAATTAAAATGTTTATAATCTTATTATCGTACAAAAAGGAAATTAGCGAAGTAGAAAAATATATTGACCTTCATGTTCAATTCTTAGACAAATACTACGCAGAAAAGAAATTTATCTTTTCGGGACGAAAGAATCCGAGAACCGGTGGATTTATTTTAGCGCGCAATGTGAACAGAACTGAGTTAATGGCGATGCTAGAGGAAGACCCTTTCTTCCAAAATGAAATTGCAGATTATGACATTACCGAAGTAATTCCAACTAAGTTTGACAATGACTTTGCTTGTTTTATAGAGTAGCAAGAATACTTCCCCATGTTAGTCGGGATTTACAATCCCGGACTGAGAGAGCGGAGGATTTGCAATCCTCATCACGGGATTATATTAGAATTTAAGCTTCGCTGTACTCGGTTATTAGTTTTAATTTAAGCGGGACGCTTAAATTGGTTGGCATCCAAGCGAGACGCTTGGACGGGCGGTGTTTTGTTGAATTAATCATTTATTCTAACTTTAAATAAAACATAAAATGAAAAAAACCTATCACCTTATGTTATGCCTGCTGATGCTATCAGCTGCTGCTAAAGCCCAAACCGGTTGGGTAACCAAAACAATGGACAAAAAATTATTGATTAAATTTCCCGTAGAACCTGAACGGTGACTAAGAACGGCATTGATAGTTATCTGGCTAAAGGAAAGGACAGCATTAAATATAGCACCAGCTTTGTAGATTATAAACTTGTAGCTAATTTAGATTCGGCCACGTTAGCCGCGGTGAAGGATAGCCAGGCATTTGCAGATCAGTTGCGCAAGGGTACAGCCTCCGCAAAAACAAATTACACGTTTGGGCCAATAACAATTGGCAAGTGGAATACTTACACAACCTACAGCTTATCGGCGACGGAAAATACTACTAAAGCCACGCTGTGGATGCGATTAATTTTAATTGGCAGCAAAATGTACACACTGGCCTGCCTGGTGCCCGCTAATTTTATTACTCAAAACAACGAAGTTTTCTTTGGGTCTGTTGAAGTGGCGAAAAGATAAAATGGCTTTCAGCCGCCCAAACGCACAAAGTCTATAAGCTTCAAGCCTAAATAAATCCAATTTTACCGCATAAACCAATGCAAATAACCGCAACTGCCACAAACAAAACAGGTAGCAGTGCTACCCATCCATTCCACATTAAAAAAAGTTTGGGTAGGCGAGTGTAATTGCTCTTTCCGCACATAAAAGGTGTCGTTTTTGCAAAACATGCAGATGAGTTGCTTATTATCAATTTCGTATTGTTTCGGTTCTTCGGCGCTAAATAGTCCCATGGCGAGTTGTTTAAGATTAGGTATTTCTTCAGATAGTGTGACGGAAAATTTAAACGAATGTTACGGTAAACGCTAAAAGGAAATCAAACAATTGATCGATGGAGATTGGAACTTAACCGTAAAAAAAAGAGGTGATCCGGGGTGATCCAAAGTGATCCAAAAAAGTGTCAACTTTTGAGAATTCAACTATATGATAATCAATGAATTAAACATATTTTACAGCAAAGCTTCCTGACGAAAAAATTTTGCAAGTATAAAATTTAAATCACTGATTATCAATTAAATAATGATTTGCTTTTGCTGAGACGCATATTTTTTGGATCACCTTGTAAGCCTCCAACTTAAGCCACCCAAACCGTCTTGATATTCACAAACTCGTGTATGCCAAACATCCCCAGCTCGCGCCCATAGCCTGATTCCTTGATACCACCAAAAGGTAGGCGAGGGTCTGATTTGACTAACCCATTCACAAAGCAGGAGCCTGCCTCCATTTGCGTTGCGGCAATGTGCTCGCCGCGTTTAGTGTCTTTGGTGAACACAGCGCCACCCAAACCAAAAACACTATCATTGGCTATGCGGATGGCATCGGCTTCGTCACGGGCGCTTATAATAGCCGCTACTGGGCCAAACAGTTCCTCATTATAGGCAGGCATCCCTTTCTTAATATTAGTTAGCACAGTAGGAGGATAGAAGGCGTTCTTGCCCTCGGATACTTTACCACCCAACAAGCATTTAGCGCCTTTGGCAATTGAACGCTCCACCTGCTGATGCAACTCATCCCGCAGATCAACCCGCGCCTGCGGGCCGATGTCAGTGGCCTCATCCAATGGGTCGCCCATAACTTTGGTCGCCATTTTTTCTACAAACAGTCGGGTAAACTCCTTCTCAACCGCCTTTACAACTACAAAGCGTTTGGCAGCAATACAGCTTTGCCCGCCGTTAACCAGACGGCTGTTAACGCAGATCTCGGCGGCTTTGTCCAGGTCGGCGTCTTCCAGTATAATATAGGCATCGCTGCCACCCAGCTCTAAAACGGTTTTCTTTATTAATGAGCCGGCCTTTTCTGCCACCATTTTACCCGCGTTGGTGCTGCCGGTAAGGGTTACGGCCTTTATCAACGGGTTTTCAATAATAGCCCCAACCGCTTTGCTATCTATCAGCAGTGTTCTGAATACATTATCAGGGAAGCCTGCCTCTTTAACAAGATCCTCAATAGCCAACGCGCAACCCATTACATTGGAGGCATGCTTAAGCACCCCGCAATTACCCGCCGCCAGGGCAGGAGCCAGGAACCTGAACACCTGCCAGACCGGAAAGTTCCAGGGCATTACCGCCAGCACAACGCCGATAGGGTTAAAGGTTACGTAGCTTTTTGAGGCGTCGGTCTTTATAAGCTGATCTTTTAGAAATCCGGCGGCGTTTTGCGCGTAATACTCGCAGGCTGCCGCACACTTTTCTATCTCGGACACACCCTGTTTTAAGGGCTTACCCATTTCGGCAGCAATTAGGTTGGCCAGTTCGGTTTTTCGGTTCAATAGCTTTTCAGAAAGCGCCATTAATAGTTTGCTTCTTTCGTCGGCAGCGCTGTCTTTCCAGGTTAACCAGGCAGTGTGGGTTTTAAGTACAATATTATTGGCCTGCTTTTTAGTATGCGATTTGTACCTGGCAACTATTTTACAGTTGGATGGATTGACTGATAGTAGCATATGGAAAATTATCGTTTAACGCTATTAATTGAATTTAAAATAAAGTAAAGGTAAGGTCGGATGTATTTCCTTAATAGACAATAATATACATTATCCAAAATTACGCCGAAAACGAAAATTTGGCAAGCTTTTATAGGTGATTTTAACCAGTTTAAACCAAATATAGATTTAGTAAACCAACTATTTTGTTACAAATTTTATAGCTAATTGGTGTTTAAACTATCATTATAAAATAGCTGTAAAATCATTGTTAAAAAATTACTAAAAGTTACGATGTGTATTGCAAAAAGTGATTGAAATTATAAATTTGTTATACCCCTAAAATATAAGAGATGAAACTGATTAAGCAATTGTCAATCGAACAAAAGATGCAAGTGATTATCCTTGTGATCATTTGTTTCGCCGCCCTTATTAACTACATAAGGATGTAGTTAACTTTCTTAACCATGTACCGGGTGGGCCGGTACATGGTTTTATATTTTAAGCCCTTACCTGGCCGTTACCTTTTACCAACCATTTATAGCTTGTTAGTTCCTGCAGAGCCATAGGGCCGCGCGCGTGGAGCTTTTGCGTGCTTATTCCTATTTCTGCACCCAAACCAAACTGTGCGCCGTCTGTAAAAGCTGTAGAGGTATTAACGTAAACCGCAGCCGCATCAACCCTATTTAAGAAAATCTCCATATTCTTCTCGTCCTCTGTTATAATGGCTTCGCTGTGTTTTGAGCTGTAGGTAGCAATGTGATCAAGCGCTTGCTGTAAATTATCAACTGTTTTTATTGCCATCTTCATAGACAGAAATTCGGTGCCAAAATGCTCCGGCTCTGCCTGGTTAAGTAAATGATGAGGATAACTTTCTTTTAGCGCGATATAAGCCAGCTCATCGGCATATAAAGTTACACCTGCTTTACCCAATGGTTCACCAAGCTCAGGCAGGTCATCAAGTCGCGATGCATGGACAATCAGGCAGTCCAGGGCATTGCAAACACTAACCCTGCGGGTTTTGGCATTAAATATAATGGCGGTTCCTTTTTCCAGATCAGCTGACTCATCAAAGTAGGTGTGCACTATGCCTGCACCGGTTTCAATTACCGGCACTTTGCTGTTTTGACGCACACTGTTTATCAAGCCCTGGCTGCCTCGTGGTATAATTACGTCCACAAAACCAACGGCCTGCATTAGGGCTTCAGCGGCTTCGCGTTCCTTAGGTAGCAGTACAGCAACATTAACATCAATGTTATGTGCCGTCAATACCTTATGTATTACCTCAATAATAGCCTGGTTAGAGTAAGCGGCATCACTTCCGCCTTTTAATATGCAGATGTTCCCGGTTTTAAAACACAAAGCGAATACATCAAAAGTGACGTTAGGTCGCGCCTCATATATAACGCCCACTACACCAAGGGGTACACTTATTTTTGAGACATTCAATCCATTTGGTAGTGTTTTTTCAGAAAGGATATGTCCGAGAGGATTTTCTAACTTAGAAACGTTAATGATATCCTTAGCTATATCACTTATGCGCGCTTCGGTAAGTTTAAGCCTGTCGTAATTTGGATTTGCGGGATCCATACGGTCCAGATCCTTTTTATTTTCTTCGAGTAAACGGGCGGTTTGTGCCACAGTTTCGGCGGCCAGCGCTTCAAGCACGGTGTTAATTTGCGCAGCGGTAACGTCAAGATTGCGTGCTGCTAAGGCAGCGCTTTCAAAATATGAAGTATAGCTCATTGTAGTTATGATTGCAGGTAAAGATAATCATAATGTACCAGCGGCTTTTGGTTTTTGCGCCCCATGCTTTCTTTCGCCTTATCAGCACCATACTCAGCAATGCCTAAGCCAATCAGTTCATTGTTGTCATCTATCAGTTTAATTATTTCTCCCTTTTTAAAATCTGATACAATATCCGTTATGCCCACCGGCAATAAACTGGTAGCCTTATTTGATGTAAGAGCTATTCGTGCGCCGGCGTTAACCTGCACTATGCCGGTAGCTGCTTTTTCAGAGTGTGCTATCCACTTCTTTTTTTCGGAAGCATTTTTTGTAGGTAGAAAATGGGTTTGAACAGCGGTATTGCTCAATACATCTAATAAAATATTGTCCTTTGTGCCGTTGGCAATGTGCACCGCAATACCTAACCGCGCTGTTTTTTGCGACATAGTAGATTTAGTGATCATGCCGCCCCGGCCAAATTGAGATTTGCCAGATGTAATAAACGAGGAGAAATCAATATCTGATTCCTTTACTTCGCTAATTACGGATGAACCCACCAAGTTCGGATCGCCATCATAAATACCGTCAACGTTTGTCAATAATATCAATGCCTGCGCATTTAACATAGAAGCTATAAGCCCGGCCAGCTCGTCATTATCGGTGAACATAAGCTCAGTTACCGATACCACATCGTTCTCGTTGACTATAGGCACCACATTATGTTGTAAAAGTATCTCAAGGCAGTTCCTCATATTAAGGTAATGCTGTCGACCCTTAAAATCGTCAGTGGTTACCAAAACCTGCGAACAGAGCAAATTATGCTGTTCAAACAAATGGGCGTAAATATTAATAAGTTTAACCTGGCCAATTGAAGCTAAAAGCTGCCGCACTGCAATGGCATCGTATTTATCAGACACCGATATCAGGCTTCTGCCGGCAGCTACGGCACCCGAAGACACTAAAATAACCTCAATTCCCTGTTTTTTTATCGCAGCTATCTGGTCAACCAACTTGCCTATCCGCACCTGATCGGGCAGACCGTTACTTTGTGTAAGCACGTTTGAACCAATTTTTATTACAATGCGGCGATAGCTGAAACTCATTATTTCTGTTAAAAAACTGGTATAAATATCAAAAAAAATAGTCGTTTTAAAACGTTTTGAGTGTAAAATGTTTAAAAATATTACAAACCGTACATTTTAAGTCAATTACAAGCGTCAATAGACGTGTTTTTGTTTAAAAATGAACTAAAATGAAATTTTTTGACTTAAAATTAGTTTTTTTGATCCTTTTTATGTCTTTTTTTGATTGCAAATAAGAGTAACCGAGCTTGGGTATTTAGCTTTTGTCTGGTCAGAAAAACACTCCAATATTTGAAATGTTTATTGAATATATTATCATTTTGAAACCTTATTCGTTTATTTGCTATACTGCTGCTAAATGAATTATATAGATATTATTTTACTGTTAGTGATAGTGCTGAGCGTATGGTTCGACATAAAACGCGGCTTCATTATATCGTCATTATTTCTACTCTCGTGGGTATGCAGCCTGACAGTTGGTTTTCTTGCTTATAAGCAGTTCGGTAATATATTAGCAAAGTTTTTGCCCATTGTTGAGTTCTGGGCGTACCCGCTGGCTTTTATTCTGATACTTGTAACTGCCCGTTATTTATTCGACAGAATAACCACCCTTATTTTAGACAACGTTCCTGAGCGGGTAGACGATCATATAATTAACAAAACAGCCGGCATTATTCCGGGGATTGTTAATGGACTTATCTGGTCGGCGCTTTTAGCTACCTTCCTGTTGCTGACGCCTCTTACAAAAGTTTCACGAGATACGCGCGACGCTCGTTTTACCAAAGGCCTAACATCAAAGGTAAGCTGGCTGGAGAAAAAACTCTCACCTATATTTGGCGAGGCATTCAACAAGACTATTCGTAAAACCACGGTTGACGGCGAGCATGATATGGTGACCCTGCCGTTTAAGGTTAAGGATGGGTCGGTGCGCCAGGATATTGAAGCTGAAATGTTAATATTGGTTAATAAAGAACGCGCAATAAAGGGTTTAAAACCCCTTAAAGCGGATAAGGAATTAGCAAAAGTGGCACGTAAACACTCAATGGATATGTTTGTGAGAGGGTATTTTTCGCATTATACGCCGGAAGGGAAGGACCCGTTTGACAGGATGAGAGAAGATCATGTTATGTTTTTAACAGCAGGCGAAAATCTCGCCCTGTCTCAAACCTTAGATATGGCGCATGATGGCTTGATGAAATCGCCGGGGCATCGGGCCAATATCCTTAATCCTACATTCGGGCGGCTTGGCATCGGGATTTTAGATGGAGGTATTTACGGCCTCATGATCACTCAAAACTTTAGGAACTGACGGTTATGGCGCAAGCTTAACCACCGGGCCGATAATTATTAGAGCAGGGTAGGTTAGTTGTTTGTTTTCGGCTAAAACTGCCAGGTCTTTAACTGTACCTTTTGCAGATTTTTGTTGAGGTAATGATGCGTGTTGTATAATAGCCGCAGGCGTATCGCCCTTGCCTGCATCAACATACGCTGCTGATATTACCGCAATCTGCTTCATGCCCATATAAATAACTACGGTAGTATTGCTTTGCATAGCCAGTTTCAGATCAGCAGAAAGAGTACCATCCTTTTTTGTCCCGGTTATTGCCCAAATACCCTCGCTTACTGAGCGATGAGTTAGGGGGATATCACCCAAACCCGAAGCCTGCATACTGGTTATGCCAGGTATATAGTGGGTTTTAATGCCATGCTCGCGTGCGTACAAGATCTCTTCAAATCCCCGCCCAAAAATAAAAGGATCTCCGCCTTTAAGGCGCACCACCCGCCCGCGACTAAAGGCGAAGTGCTTTATCATGGCGTTTATATCTTCCTGGGATGTATATGCGCCATAGGGTTGCTTGCCTACGTAAACATGATCACAGCCTTCGGGAGTAAGGTCAAGTAATTGTTTATTGGCCAGATTGTCATATAAAACAGCTCCGGCTGTCTGTAAAATTTTATAAGCTTTTAGTGTGATAAGTTCAGGATCGCCGGGGCCCGCGCCAACAACAAACAACTCGGGTATAATTTCTTTCTGTTCCATTTTATTGGGGGAGACGCTACAAATAGCAGGCAAATATAAACGCAATTTTAATGTTGCCGCCAGTGACGAATAAAATAAACAATAAGCTGACGATTATTAATGGTACAGCCGACACCTTTTTACATAAATACCGTATAAATGTTATATTTATAAATATTTATACAAGCTTGTGCAAATGAAGCCAGTTTTTATCCCCCAATATATAAGTGATTATTTAAAGAATAACAACCACGCGGCAGCCACATTACAAGAAATAAGTAACGCCTATAACCGCAATCTGGTAAAAGAGGGCGTTCCTGATATTTCTATAGTGATACCTGCTTATAACGAAGAGGAAAATATTGTGCCAACTTTAGCATCGCTGTGTAATAACATAACAGGCAAAAATGTTGAGATAATTGTAGTGAACAATAACTCGAAGGATAAAACCGAAGAATTGGTTAAGGCATGCGGGGTAAACTGCATTTTACAAACCATACAAGGAATAACGCCTGCGCGCAATTTTGGATTACAGAACGCCCGTGGCAAGTATATTTTAAACGCTGATGCCGACACTATCTACCCCAACAACTGGATAGCGGAAATGACCAAACCGCTTGAAAATCCGGGTGTAGCTTGTACTTACGGCATATTTTCTTTTATACCGATTGGAAGCACCGGAAGAATTACTTATTATTTTTATGAGTGGTTTGCTGAATTAACGCGTTTATACAACAAATACAAAAAAACCGAGGCTGTAAATATGTACGGTTTTAACTCCGGCTTCAGGCGCGAACAGGGTTTGCAGGTTGATGGTTTTAACCACCCCCCCGGAACCAATGAAGACGGATATCTGGCCCTTAAATTAACGGGGAAGGGTTTTGGGAAAATGTATCGCGTAAGCAATGCCGTGGTATGGACAACTGACCGCCGCATACAAATTGATGGCGGCTTATGGAAAGCTACCGCCAAGCGTTTAAAACGAGTGTTAAATATTAAATAGTAAACAGGTCTGGATAATCTTGTCGCAATTGCGCAAAAACCTTTTCTAAGCCAGCATCAAGAGCCTTGATCAAAGAGTAAGGGTCGCCCGTTTGCGTTTCAAGATCGACTACATGCGGAACCAGTGACGTTACGCCCATATTACCCAGTGTTGATTTTAACTTATGCGCAATTTGGCCCACTTCCGCCCAGTTATTGTTGCTTGCTGCATCCTTTAGTTTGTCAAAGTCTTTGCCCACAAAATCAACAAACATCACTATCATTTTTTCAATAAAGGCAGGATTACTTTTTCCAATAGCTTCTATCATTGAAATGTTGTATAATTTCTCCTCCGGTTTGTTTGATGGTGAGGTTGTTTCGTTAACTGAATGATTTATATTTTGTTCTGAAGGTTGTGCTGCCAAATTTAAAACCTCATTTATCTTTTCGTGCAACTTTTCTTCAGCGTATGGCTTGGTAATATAGTCATTCATGCCCGCATCGCGGTATAACTTGGCATCGCCCTGTAAGGTGTTCGCGGTGAATGCTATTATGGGTATCTGCGCTTTTTCGTCATCAGGCAGTTCCCTTATGTGGCGGGTAGCGGTTATACCGTCCATTTCGGGCATTTGTATATCCATTAATATCAAATCATAATTATTCTCTTTAACCTTATCTACGGCGTCTTTTCCGTTGACGGCTATATCCACGCTTCCGCCCCATGATTCGAGCATAGTTTTAACTAAAAACTGATTTAATTCAATGTCTTCAGCCACCAGTATCTTTTTATTGATTTTTGAAAGATTTAAAACCGGAGTTTTCATTTCGCTTACAGCCTGCAGCTGCCCGCGTTTAAACGGCAAGCTGAAAGTAAACGTGCTGCCCTTGTTTACCTTGCTGGTAAGTTCAATATTACCGCCTTGCATCTCCACAAGGTTTTTGCTGATGGATAGGCCCAGCCCTGTGCCTCCAAATTTGGTAATGTTTGATGATCCTTTAACAAACGGCTCAAAAATGGTACTTATGCGGCTTTCCTGAATGCCGATGCCGGTATCTTCAACAACAAACTCAATAATTACATCTGTTTCGGTATAATGAAGCAAGCTAAGGCTAACATTTATTGATCCTTTATTAGTAAATTTAATTGCGTTGCTTAATAAATTGTTTAGTATCTGCGCCAAGCGATGCTGATCTCCAGTTATTACTAAATTGGACGGGAGCGTGCTGTTGAACGATAATTCTAACTTTTTATGATCTGCTTTATAATGAAATGAATGCACCAGCGACTTAACCTTATCAACAACCTTAAAGGCATGGTGCTCAAACTCTATCTTGCCTGAACTTATCTTCTCCATGTCAAGAATATCATTTATTATAGAGAGCAGGTTGTTAACAGAATCGGAGATCAGGTGAGCATAATGTGTTTGCTGGCCGTTTAACGTTGTTTTAGTTAGTAAGTTTGTCACGCCGAGTATGCCGTTCATAGGAGTACGTAACTCATGACTCATGTTGGCCAGGAAAGTATCCTTCACTTTAGCCATTTTCTCTGTATTCCGCTTGGCTAACAATAGCTCTTTTTCTGCCAGTATCCTTTCTGTAATATCCTGCGAAAAGCCAATAATATAGGGTGTACTGCCAGGCTCTTCAACCTTATAATTTTGATAGAAAAGATATTTTGTTGTACCGTTTTTATGACTGGCCCTAAATATGCCTTTGCTTATACCAGAAGAATTAACTTTTTGAAGATATTCAGTTTGTATTTTTTCCTTATCAGCAAGGGGAAGTAATATTTTAATGTTCTTATTTACTACTTCGTCGCTGCCATAACCCAAAACGGTTGAAATTGCCGGATTGACGGATAACATGGTTCCGTCCAGATCATGCGTATATATCAGAGCCGGAGAAAAGTCATACAGATCGCGATATCTTTTCTCGTTTATCTTTAGCTGTTCCTCTATTTTTTTTCTGTCGGTTATATTCAACCCATAACCAATTAAAAAATCTATATTATTTTGCTCATCCAGCACCGGACACATATTTCTCAGCATTGTAAGTACAGTGCCGTCGGGTGCTGTTATATGCTCTTCCCAGGTTTGTTGCTGTTTAGTACGCATAACTTCGTTAAAGTTTTGCCTCCTTACAGCCGCTAAACTTTGCGGCCTGTTTCTGTAAGAACAATATTCCTCGTCGGTTTTACCAATAGTCCATTTTCTAAGTTCCGGATCTTTAATGGCACCTGGATTTATAAACTGATAAGTGTGGTTAGTATCCAAAACAACTACATCTGATGGAAGCTCATTTAACACGCGCTCAAAAAAATGTTCGTCAAAAGACCTTTCGGCAGGTGGTGGGTCAGTTTGAACAACAGGGTCTTTCTCGTTTAAACTTATGTCGTCAGATACAATATTGCCGGTAAAAAGGTATTTACCCGTTTGTTTAAGATATTCAAGGTTACCCTGTAAAATAGCGCCGGGAGCGCTAATTACACTTATCTTCATGTTAAAACCACCAAGTTCGGTAATATTGCCTTGCTGCGCGTTTCCGCTGCCGTGATCTACAATCTTAAAAACATTATTAAAGTATTGCCCGGGATGACTGCCTATAATTTTACTCAAAGCCTGCCCAAATCCCTCTATACTAAAATCTTTATTGATTAGGATATAGTAAGGGAACAGCCTGTTAAGTTGTTCATTATCAAAAGTATATTGCACTACGGCCATTCAGAAAAACTATAATACGTAAACTAAGGAAGGATTGTTTAAAACAGGTTTAAAAAGTGTTTGATAAAAAATTAATTTATTAGCTAACTTAACAAAATTAATTGCGTTAAAGGGTAACAAAATAAACATTGAAAAATATCGGGTAAAAAATATTCGTATCCTTTTTACAATTTACCACAGATTTGCTTAACATGAACTTTACAAACAGCAGCCAGACAAAAATACTAATTGTAGAAGATGACCTGTATATGCAGGCCATACTCAAAGAATTTTTAAGCGCTACTTACGAGATACAAATTTCGCAAGACGGTATGGAGGCGCTGGCCTTTATGCAAAGTGGAAATGTACCTGATTTGATAATTTCTGACCTTAATACGCCAAAACTTAACGGATTGGAGCTGATAACACAGATAAAGGTGAGTGATTTCTTCAAGTCAATACCTATAATAATACTATCGGGCGAAGATAGCTCTGAGAAACGTATTAAATGTTTAGACAGCGGCGCTGATGATTTTATTGTAAAACCGTTTAATCCGGCGGAGCTGGAAGCACGTATAAGAGTAGTTTTAAGACGCATCGTGAACTAAAGCGCAGCGGGGCCATGAGTGAAGATAACACTGAAGTAAAGAATAAAAAGTTAATTGCCCTGGTAGGTTTTGATGATACCGCCACAGCTATATTTAATACCTTAAATTTTGGCGAGTGCGAGCTTGCGCACTACAAAAATGGTATGGAAATGGCAGCCGCGTGGCAAAATGAGCAATTACCTATAGTTGCTGTTGTGTGCAACAGTGAGATTATGGCACCATCAGGCCTGGCTTTAGTTGAAGCGCTTAAGAACAAGGGTTTACCCTCGGTACCGTTTTTTCTGATCGTTAATCATTTAAATAAAAACCTTGTTAAGCTTGCCTTATCAACAGGAATTGCCGATGTATTTAAGCTGCCCTTAAATGCCGAACACATACAGGAAAAGATAAATTTTTTGGTTGATAACTGGGCGTTGCTTAAGGGCAACCTGCGAAACAGTACACCAAAAGTTAAAAAAATTGAGCTTAGCAAAAGAATCTTCGACCTTGTTTTTGCCGGGGGAGCTTTGCTGTTTCTTTCACCTTTGTTTCTGATAATATACATACTTGTTAAATTAGAATCAAAGGGCCCTGCGTTTTATTATTCGTTGCGGGTAGGTACCGGTTACAAAGTGTTTAAATTCTACAAATTCAGATCGATGTATGTAAATGCCGACCAGCGTATAAAAGATCTAAAACACCTTAATCAGTATAATATTGACGCGGGGAACGAACCTAAGGAAACACAAACCGCCGCCAACCAATTTTTATGCGATACTTGCCAGAGCTATGGAAAATGCCAGTACCCGCTGCATGCAGATAATGTTAGCTGGTGCGAAAAGGATTTTAGATTTAATAAACGAAACACAGCCGGTTCCGCATTCTTTAAAATTAAAAACGATCCGCGCATAACCAGAGTTGGCAATTTTATCCGTAACACAAGTATTGATGAATTGCCCCAACTTTGGAACGTTATAATTGGCAATATGAGCATTGTGGGTAACCGCCCATTGCCGCTTTATGAAGCTGAAAAACTAACTACCGATAAATATGTTTTGCGCTTTTCTGCTCCGGCGGGCATTACAGGGCTTTGGCAGGTTGAAAAACGCGGCAAAGGCGAAATGAGCGAAGACGAAAGGCTAATGCTGGATAATACTTATGCACAAAACCATAGTTTTAGGAACGATATAAAGCTGATATTAAAAACAATACCGGCGTTGTTTCAAAAGGAAAGTGTTTAGTTTACTGGCGAGCGCTGGTATCCACACCCACCGCTATTCCGCTTTAGTGGAACCCATTCGAGCCAGTTATATACGAGAATTGAGCATGTCTGGCATACATGAGTTTGTGAATATTAAGGCTGGTTGAAGGGCTGAAATTTGAGGCTGCCAGGGTGATCCAAAAAATATACGTCTCAGCAAAAGCAAATTGTTAATTGATTGATAATCAATCTTTTAATTTCCTTGCTTGCAAAACTTATTCGTTAGGGAGACTAGCTATAAAATTTGCTTAACTAATTGATTATCAACTGTCTGTAAATCTTTAAAATTGACGCTTTTTTGGATCATTTTGGATCACTTTGGATCACCCCGGATCACCTGATTTTTTAGGGTTAGCTGCCAATCCTAATTTCCCGTCCCCACAGTGGTCTTTCATAGAGGACGCTGTGTTTCGCGGTGATCAATGTTTGAGTTCTATCAACCATTAGTGCACCAATAATTTAAATTTATTACTGTTCCTCCTTAAAATACACCTTATAATAATTCATCGCTTTACCATCGTCAAACCCTTTCTCTATCAGGTCTTTATTGCCGTGTATGTAAATATGGAAGTTTTTATCAAGCTTTAAAACGCTTTTGTATACCCGCGCCTGTTTTTTAACCGCGTTAGCTGCTATCTCAAAGGTATCGGCAATGGGTGTATCAAATTCAGTTTCGTATTGGCTTTTAAAGGTTTTGAAAGATTCAATAGCTTTTTCGTTACCAATTACCTCGCCTGCAAATTCATCCATATCAAAGGTTTCCTTTTCCTTAAAATACTTCATCGACCGGTTAAGCAGATCAATTTTATCAGCTTTGGTCATTTCAAAATCTTCATCAATTTTATTAGTGACGAAGTTTTTGTAAACACCCAGCGCGTTACTGGTTTGGTTATAACTGTCGTTACGGATCTTCAACTGCAAAAAGCTATCTTTCCAATAAACCGCGGCTTCGGGTCCACGGCTGTTGTTATCTATCACCACAACTTTGTAACCAATTTCTTTTGCTGTGTTAAATATTAAACAGCCCTTGTCAAGTTTATTTATGTTGATGGCGTTCTCTTCATAATCTAAATTAAAGCCGCCTTTATCAGGATAAACTTTAAGGTAAGTTTCTTTGTTTTCAGACTTAAAAATGCCTATGGCATCCAATAACTCACCTTCAATTTGCAGCTCCCTAAAGTACGTCAAATACAATTCTCCGGGTTTTATTTTGGGGTGATCGGCCACCTCATAAAGGTATTTGGCTATTTGTTCCGAAGTCTCGTGAAATTTGTTTTTATCCTCAAAAATTTGCGTTGCAAAATGATGTATCTCATTAAGCGCCAGGTCTCCGCTGCTGTGCATCAGGTGATAAACCTCGTTGGTTTTTTCAAAAGGGGATAAAAAATATTGCCTTAAAAGGCTGGCTATTAACTCATCCTTTAAAACAAGGGGGTGTTCGGACAGTGCGTACATTTCGCTTTGTGAGCGGTTACCCACATGGTGCACAGAAATCTTATCAAGTGCGGCTTCAAAAAAAGTTACCATAATTGGCGGCCAAGTTATAATTTTTAGTTGATGGTTAACGGTTCATAGTTCATGGTAAATTTGCGACCTTTGCGCTTTGCCAGTCCATAGTCAATGGTCGATAGACCATAGCAAATTAGCTCTATGGACGATGGACTATTGACTATGGACTTAACTAACACAGATACAATTGTTGCCCTTGCTACTCCCGCCGGTATCGGCGCTATTGGCGTTATACGCCTTTCGGGCCCCGACGCCATAAAAATTGCTGATAGAGTATTTAAAGGAAAGAATCTAACGCAACAACCTTCGCATACCATACATTTCGGCAGCATTGCAGATGGTGATATGGTGCTGGATGAGGTTTTAGTATCTCTGTTTGTGGGACCGCGCTCTTATACCCGCGAAAACGTAGTGGAGATATCCTGCCACGGTTCTAATTATATTATAGAATCAATAATTAAACTACTGATAAAAAACGGCGCTCGATCTGCCAAAGCAGGAGAGTTTACATTGCGTGCCTTTTTGAACGGGCAACTCGACCTATCCCAGGCAGAGGCTGTTGCCGATTTGATTGCATCTAACTCAAAAGCTTCTCAGCAAGTGGCTTTACAGCAGCTTCGGGGTGGTTTTAGCAGTCAGTTGCAGACCCTGCGCGATCAACTGGTGCAGTTTGCCTCCCTGATAGAACTGGAGCTTGATTTTGCTGAAGAAGATGTTGAATTTGCCAATCGCGACCAGCTAAAAAAACTCATTAACGATATTCTGCGCGTGATTACTGCCTTAATACAATCGTTTGAATTGGGCAACGCCATTAAGCACGGTATTAACACGGTAATAGCCGGCCGCCCAAACGCAGGTAAATCAACCCTGCTTAACGCGCTATTAAATGAAGAGCGCGCCATTGTGAGCCATCTACCCGGTACTACCCGCGACACCATAGAAGAGGTGCTGAACATTAACGGCATAAACTTCCGCCTGATCGACACGGCAGGTATCCGTGAAGCTACGGATGCTATTGAAAAAATAGGAGTGGAGCGCACCATGGAAAAGATCAGTTCATCATCCCTACTGGTTTATGTGTATGATGCGGAGCAGATAGCACTTGCCGACCTAAACGCCGACCTGGAGAACTTACAAAAGCCCGGTATCACCATGTTAGTAGTAGCCAACAAAGCCGATCTGCTTACCGAGGAGCAAATACTTGCCTTACCGCATACCGAAAGCGCCATCATTATTTCCGCAAAAGAGAAGCGTCATATTGATGAGTTAAAGAATAAGATCTACCACGCCGCTGTAAAAAACCAATTAGACGGTAATGATATTTTAGTAACCAACATACGCCACCTGGAGGCCCTGCAAAAAACCGAGGACGCCTTAATTCGGGTTTTGGATGGCATGGAAACTGTAACATCTGATTTCCTGTCAATGGATATAAAGCAGGCACTGCATTACCTCGGCGAAATTACCGGCGCGGTTACTACTGATGATCTACTGGAGAATATTTTTAGTAAGTTTTGTATCGGCAAATAGTTATTGTTGGAAAAGTAAAAATACTGTTTGTTTTATTAATCATCATATATTCAATTAGTTACAAATTGGAACAATTTGTTTTTTTGCATATATAGTCTACTATTAGCGTTTTTTTGGGTGCTAATTTGTTACTCAAAACAATAAACACCTGTAACTCGTCGCCTATAATCTTTCTGTTCGCCGAACGATCATTCTAAAAAGGGACATCGAGCAGTTATTTCAACCGAGGGCACTTATGGCACGTCTTCTCAAAAAGCAGTTATGCTTGACGACAAAGATCATTTCGACACGTGACGGTGCGCATTTTATTAATGCTCGGATACCCAGAACTTTATTTTCTGATTAAATAGACCATTAGTGCCGGATGCCATGCAGAAAATGAATAACTAGGTTGAACGTAATTAACAAGCCTGTTCTTTGATTCAATATTAACTTCGAACGATAGAGGATCCTATCAGGGCATAAATATACCGCCGTCTGTAGGTAACAAATGTTACCGTTTAACTTTTTTGCTGAAAGTACTTTTGTTAAAAATTAAATTAATGAACAAGATAAAGCGTTTGATCAAATGGGGGGTGTTGCTCTTTATTGGGATGCCCGGGTTCTTTTCAATAGCGCAAGCGCAGGATCCCCACCAAAAGTTAAGCCTAAACGAGGCTGTTTCGGCTGCTTTAGCCAACAACAAAACTATCCGTCTGGCCGGTTTGGACGAGCGTATTGCGGAGTCGGGTTTCAACCAAACCCTGGCTGTCTTCCTGCCACAGGTTGACCTCTCTTACACCGCAATGAGCACGAACAACCCGCTCAATGCCTTCGGTTTTAAATTACAGCAGCGCGGCATTACTCAAAATGATTTTGATCCTGCGCTTTTAAACCATCCTTCCGCAACACCGGATTATATGGCACAGCTGGCGGTTAAGCAGCCCTTGCTCAATATCGACATGCTGTATATGCGTAAAGGAGCCGGGATGCAAGCCGAAGTGTACCGGTATAAAACCCAGCGTACCCGGGAGCAGATCACTTTCGAAACCACGAAAGCCTATTTGCAATTACAGTTAGCTTACCAGGCAGAGAAGGTTTTGATGGAAGCCGGGCAAACCGCGAAAGCAGTTTATAAATATACGGATGACCATTTTAAGCAGGGACTGATCCAAAAATCGGACGTGTTGAATGCCCAGGTGCATGTTACCACGGTTGAAAGTAATCTGGCGAAAGCAAGAAGTGGCATCCTTAACGCTTCTGATTACCTCAACCTGTTAATGGGCCGGCCGGCCGGGACAGTTTACAACCTAAATGATGAAAATCAACCTAAGTTGCCGATTGCGGACAGCACACAAAAAGTATTCGCTACCCGTTCCGATTTTATGGCTATGCAGAAAGCCATTGAAGCATCCGGCTTGATGATCAAATCCAACCAGATGAATTACCTGCCTAAACTGAATGCCTTCGGCAATTTTCAGTATAACGACAGCCGTTTAACCGGTTTCGGCGCTAATTCCTACCTGGTTGGCATACAATTATCATGGAACTTGTTTAACGGCAATAAAACCAAACACGTGATCGCTGCCCAAAAATTGGAACGGGACAAGCTTACCGTGCAGTTAGCCCAGCAAAAAGACCAAAGCCAGTTGGAACTGGATAAAGCTAACCGCGATCTTTCCGACGCCCGGTTTGAAATGGGTCAGGACCAGGCAGCTATACAACAAGCTACCGAAGCGCTGCGGATCTTGCAGAACCGTTACCAGCAGGGGCTGGTCAATACTACCGACGTGCTGACCGCCGATACCCAGTTATCCCAATTAAAGTTTTCGCTTGCACAAGCACAGTTTACTGCCAATGTGACAAGTGCCTACATCCAATTATTAACCTCAACGACCACCAAATAAAATAAACAGAAAATGAGATTAGCTATTCAATATAACAGGGCTTTACAGCTATTCACCGCCATAGGAATATTGGTTATCAGTTCCTGTTCTTCCAATGAAAAAAAAGGAACGCAGGCCGCTGCGGATACCGCGATATTGGTTTCGGTCAGCCAGCCAGCTGCTGATTCCAAACAGGGTTTAACTGTAAGCGGACAGGTGGAGGCCAGTCAAACGGCCAACATCAGCACCAGGGTAATGGGGTACATCACTAAGATCAATGTAAAAGTGGGCGACCGGGTGAACAAAGGGCAATTACTGGCAACGATAAGCAATGACGATATCCTGGCCAAAAGAGCGCAGGCCGACGCGATGATTACAGAGGCCGACGCTGGATTTAAGAACGCGCAAAAAGATTTTGACCGCTTTACCACATTGTATAAACAACAAAGCGCCTCAGCCAAGGAACTGGATAATATTACGCTGCAGTATAGTTCGGCCAAAGCAAGATTGGAAGCTGCGAAACAACAACGCCGCGAAGTGAACGCAATGCTCAGCTATACCAATTTAACCGCGCCATTTGGCGGAACGGTTACTCAGAAAATGATAGATGCCGGCAGTATGGCCAATCCTGGTATGCCGCTGCTCACCATTGAGCAAAGCGGTAGTTACCAGGTAAGTGCGTCGGTGCCTGAAAGTGAGATCAGTTTGATAGAGGAAAATGCACCGGTAACGGTAAATATCGACGCTATTCATAAATCGATAAAAGGAACAATAGCTCAGATCGCCCAGTCTTCTCAAAGCAGCGGCGGCCAGTACATGATCAAAGTCCATATACCAGATAGCGAAAAACAAGGCTTGTTTGCGGGTATGTACGCTAGTGTAGCTATCCCGGTAAGACAGGCAATAAAAACCACTAATACCAGTAACCAGGTGATGGTTCCGGTATCAGCAGTTGAATATAAAGACCAGTTGACCGGCCTGTATACGATTGGCAGTAACCAAACGGCTTTGCTGCGCTGGGTAAGGCTGGGCAGGACACAGGGTAACCAGGTAGAAGTATTAAGCGGGCTGGCAGCCAATGAACAGTTTATTGTAAATGCCGAAGGCAGATTGTATAACGGTGTACCTGTTAAAATAAAATAAAAGACATGAAAGACGGATTTGCAGGAAATATAGCCAAGGCTTTTATACAGTCGAAATTAACGATACTGTTAATGATCGCTTTTTTACTCATAGGCGGTTACAGTACGTTTTTGATACCGCGTGAGGAAGAACCACAGATACAGGTACCGATGGCCGATATCTTTATCGGATACCCCGGCGCATCGCCAAAAGATGTGGAAACCAAAGTAGCGGCACCAATTGAAAAAATGATCTCTAATATAAAGGGGGTGGAATATGTTTATTCTACTTCTATGCAGGGACAGGCGATGGTGATCGTGCAGTTTAACGTGGGCGAAGACGTGGAGCGTTCATTGGTAAAGCTATATAGCGAGCTGATGAAAAACATGGACAAAATGCCGCAGGGCGTTACGCTGCCATTGATCAAAACCAGGGCCATTGACGATGTGCCGGTATTGGGCTTGACCCTTTGGAGTGATAAATACGACGATTACCAGCTGAAACAGATGGGCCAGGAACTGGCTAACGAGGTCAAAAAGATCAACGATGTAAACGATGTCAATATCATTGGAGGTCGCAGCCGTGAAGTAAAGGTGCTGGTAGATAAAAACAAGATGGCCGAAAGCCATGTGGACTTTTTATCATTAAGCAAACAAATACAAGGCAGCAATATGCAATTGCCTGGCGGCACATTGCTCCAAAAAGATACTGCCTTTTCAGTGGAAACCGGGAATTTCCTCACCTCATCAGATGACGTGAGTAATTTGGTAGTGGGCATTAACCAGCAGCAGCCGGTTTACCTGAAACAGATCGCCAAAGTTGATGAAGGCGCTGAAACGCCAAATCAGTATGTATTATTTGGCTACGGAAAAGCTGATACGGCAAATGCTGATAAATTCAGATCCAATTACCCGGCTATCACCCTTTCGATAGCCAAAAAGAAAGGCGCGGACGCGATGAAGTTATCGGAGCATATCCTGGGTAAAGTGGAGCATTTAAAAGCAAGTTTATTGCCTAACGATGTGCATTTGACTGTTACCCGTAACTATGGCGAAAGCGCTTCAGACAAAGTAGGCGAATTACTGCTTCACCTGTTTATCGCTATAGTGGTTGTTACTGTATTTGTGATGCTGGCAATGGGCTGGCGCGGGGGGCTGGTGGTGTTCTTGTCTGTGCCTGTAACGTTCGCGCTTACGCTGTTCGCTTATTACTTCATGCATTATACGTTAAACCGTATCACGCTGTTCGCGCTGGTGTTTATTACGGGTATCGTAGTGGATGATTCGATCATCATAGCCGAAAATATGCACCGGCACTTTAAAATGAAAAAACTGCCGCCATTGCAGGCCGCTATTTACGCTATAAACGAAGTAGGTAACCCGACAATACTGGCGACATTTACGGTAATTGCTGCCGTATTACCGATGGTTTTTGTGTCCGGTATGATGGGACCTTATATGAGCCCTATGCCGATAGGCGCTTCTATCGCTATGATCTTATCGCTGATCGTTGCTTTGACCCTGACCCCGTACCTGGGTTATATCTTTTTGCGCGAAAAAGAAAAACATGGTACCGCACACGAAGAAAGAAAACCGAAGTTACTGGAAGAGACCCGTATTTATAAGATATATCGGTCTTCCATCCAGCCTTTACTGGAAACCCGCTGGAAACGCTGGGCTTTTATCCTGAGCACTGTGGTGATCCTGTTCGCCTCATTGTCCATGTTCTATACCAAAGCGGTCGCGGTTAAAATGCTGCCTTTTGATAACAAGAATGAGTTCCAGGTAGTGATTGATATGCCGGAGGGCACTACGCTTGAAAAGACACAAGCGGTAGCTAAAGACATTGGTTCCTATGTGTCGGGGCAAGCGCTCGTTCGGAATTATGAAACTTATATTGGCACTTCGGCACCGATTAGTTTCAACGGGTTGGTCAGACATTATGATTTAAGAAGAGGGGATAACGTCGCCGATATACAGTTCAACCTGGTGGATAAAAGCGAACGGAGCATTCAAAGCCACGGGATCGCTAAAGAAATGCGCGCCCCTATACAGGCTATTGCCCGGAAATATAACGCCAACGCGAAGATCGTTGAAGTTCCGCCGGGGCCACCGGTGCTGTCAACTTTAGTGGCCGAAATTTACGGGCCCAATTATCAGGAGCAGATCAAAGTTGCCAGGCAAGTAAAGAGCTTGATGGAAAAAACTTCCAATGTGGTTGATATGGATTGGATGGTAGAAGCCGACCAGCCCGAATACCATATTGAAGTGAATAAAGAAAAAGCCATGCGTTATGGCATCGCCACCGCTCAGGTAGCCGCAACGGTTAACGCCGGGTTGTCTGGTATGCCTGCCGGCAATATTACCCAGCCCGCCGCTTATAACCAAACTGCGATCAAACTGCAATTGAGCGATGCTGATAAAAGCAGTATAGACGATGTGCTGAATTTGAAAGTGATCGGGATGCAGGGTAATGCCGTGCCCGTAAAAGACCTGGTTACCGTAACCCGGCAGATTAAGCCGAAAAGCATTTACCGCAAAAACCAAAAGGAAGTGGTGTATGTACTTGGTGATATGGCAGGCGATTTGGAAAGCCCATCCTATGCCATTTCGGATGTATCAGATCGTTTAAGTACGGTTAAAGTTCCAAAAGGTTTTTCGCTGAAGGAGGAATATACCCATCAGCCGGAACTGGAGGAGAATTACAGCCTGAAATGGGATGGTGAATGGCAGATCACTTTCGAGGTGTTCCGCGACCTGGGTATTGCTTTTGCCGTTGTGATCATCATGATCTATATCCTGATTGTGGGTTGGTTTCAAAATTTCACCGTGCCGCTGGTGATGCTGGCTGCGATACCATTATCGCTCATCGGTATTGTTTTGGGCCACTGGATGCTGCATGCCTATTTTACCGCAACCTCCATGATCGGGTTTATCGCCCTCGCGGGTGTGATGGTGCGTAACTCCATACTGCTGATCGACTTTATCAATATCAGGCTGGATGAAGGTATTCCGCTTAAGCAGGCCATCATCGAAGCAGGGGCTGTGCGTACAACGCCGATATTATTGACCGCCGGAGCAGTGGCTTTAGGCGCGGTGATCATTTTGTTTGACCCGATCTTCCAGGGCCTGGCAATCTCGCTGATGGGTGGGACCGTCACTTCAACTTTCCTTACCCTGATCGTAGTACCGCTGCTGTACTTTAAAATGATGCGTAAAAAAACATTAACCCCTAAAAAATCCGAGTCATGAAACTATTGGTAGTAACCTGCTTAAAAGAGTACCTGAAAGATGTATCAAAGATATTCAAACAGGCAAATATTGATGTATTTAGCACGAGTGAAATAGTTGGGCACCGGGATGGCGCGCCTTTAAATATTTTAGAAGACTGGTTTGCCAGCGGCGGTGAAGAGGTTGATTCGATGATGATATTCACCTTTGTAAGCGAAAAGAATGCTGAACAGGGGATTAAACTGATTGAAAATTATAACAAAACTATTGAGGGAAACTTCCCGATCAGGGCATTTATGATGCCTGTAGAAAAGGCTATATAAACGATTAAAAAGAAGATCATGATAGAAAGAATTGTCCGTGCTGTCGCCGGCACCATGGTGCTGATCAGCATCACTTTAGCCTATACTGTAAACATAAACTGGCTGTGGCTGGGTGTTTTTGTAGGTGTCAATTTATTGCAATCCGCTTTTACGAAATTTTGTCCGCTGGAGCTGATCTTGAAGGCCGCTGGAATAAAAGATTGAATCAATAAAATCTGTAATCATTTTGTTTATGGCAAAGTATGCCCTCACAATCCAACTAATAAATTTAATGTATGACTACAACACAGGCCTACCTGCAAACATGGATAGAAGCCCGGACAAGGTTTTCTGATTTGTTGCCTTCCGTAGTGGAAGATGAACTGCCGAAAAAACTAATCAACACCAAAAACAGTGCTGGATTTCTTATCCGGCATATAGCTGATGTAGAGTTATTATTTGCCAAAAATGTGTTCGGCGCAACTGAATTGAAAGTACAGGCCAAAACGGTAATTGCACAGCATGATACTGGAGAATGGACAAACCTTGAGGCGTTATTGAACTACCAGCAATACGCTTTTGATCACCTGAAATCAATTATTGAAATGCAAGCTGATGAAGATTGGCAGCAAGTCATAACAACCAGGGAATTTGGCACAAAAACCAAAGCAGAGGCACTTGGCAGGATCATCTCACATAGCGCCTATCATGCAGGACAGTTATCGCTTGCCTTGAAATACGGTTCAGTGACTCAGGTCATTTAATGAACTGTTGGAAGTCATTATTTATCCACTAAAGCCGGGGTAATTTAGTGCTCTAAATACTACAAAATGGAAACAACAGAACAAGTAATGACCATGCCGCGAATTGGAGATAAAGCACCTGAATTTAAGGCCGTAACTACACAGGGTGATATAAACTTCCCGGCTGATTACAACGGCAAATGGGTGATTCTTTTTAGCCATCCAGCCGACTTTACTCCCGTTTGCACTTCGGAGTTCATGACATTTGCCAAAATGGAGCCAGAATTTAATGCATTAAACTGCCAGCTGGTAGGTTTATCAATCGATGGTTTATATAGTCATATTGCCTGGTTAAGAACCATCAAAGAAAAGATCGAATTCAAAGGGATGAAGAACATCGAAGTGAAGTTTCCGCTCATCGAAGACATCACAATGGAAGTAGCCAAAAAATACGGGATGATCCAACCTGGTGAAAGTTCAACCAAGGCGGTGAGAGCAGTTTTCTTTATTGATCCGAAAGGAATGATCCGGGCGATCATTTATTACCCCCTTTCAATGGGCAGGAATTTTGATGAATTAAAAAGGGCCCTGATCGCCATGCAAACGGCCGACACCTATAATATCGCGACACCTGCTGACTGGCGTCCTGGCGATGATGTGATCGTTCCGACAGCTGGCTCCTGTGGTGTTGCAAAAGAAAGAATGGATCATAAAGAAGAAATGACCTGCGCTGATTGGTTTTTCTGTACCAAGCCATTAGCCTTAGAAAAGGTTCTGGTTAAATAAGCCGACATTCAGCACATTATAACTGGTCATTAAATCAAATCTCATGTCAAAACCTCATATCATCATCCTCGGCTGCAACTTTGCCGGGCTCACAACAGCAAGGTATATTCATGCTGCGGTAAAAGACAAGGCGGATATTACGATCATCGACCGTAAATCATTGCTAACATTTGTTCCCAACATTCCCATGCAGGTTTTGGCAAACATCAACCCGGCAATTGACCTGCAATATAAATTTATGTCGTATCTGGAACATGACGGTAGCGAATTTATCCAGGCAGAAGTGATCACCATTGACGCCGAAACCAATACCGTACTTTACCAGCCGAATGAAAGGCCCGGCCACCCGGTCAGGAAGATACATTACGATTACCTGGTTATAGCGCTGGGCAACCGCCTGGCTTACGATAAGGTTGACGGCTTTGATGAGAACGGGCATAGCGTTACAGATACTTTCCTGGGTAACCGGTTGAGGAACTACCTGCATAGCGAATACAAGGGTGGGCCCATTGCACTCACTTCGGATGTATTTCACCAGGGTAAGAGCGCGAAATTGCCGGCCGGTTTACCCATAGCCATGACTGCATGTGAAGGCCCACCGGTTGAGTTAGCATTTTCATTGGCGCACTGGCTGGAAAAAAACCAAAAAGGCACTGCCGGGACGGTGTATTTATCAACGCCGGCAAAGGTCATCGCCGAGGATGCGGGAGAGACAATTCTTCATCAATTGTTACCTATGATGACTAAAATGGGATATAATTATCAGGCAAATACAAACGGCATTAAAAAGATCTATAAAGGGGGGATTGAATTTAATGACGGCTCTTCCCAGGAAGCGGAAGTATCCATAATTTTTCCCGACTGGCAGGCACATCCATTTTTAAAGGAATTGCCCTTTACCGATGATATGGGTTTTGTGATAACAGACCTGTATATGCGCAATCCTGATTACCAAAATATTTTTGCGGTTGGTGACGCAGCATCAATTACTGTTCCTAAGATCGGTTCCCTGGGCCACATGGAAGCCGAGGTATTGGCTAATACCTTAGCGAAAGAATTAGGTGTAATAAAAGGAGATATAAAACCGATGGAGTTTGAACTATTGTGCATGGGAGATATGGGGGGCATAAAAGGTTTTTATATGCGTACCAATGAATGGTGGGGCGGTAAAGAAAGCCACCTGGAAATGGGCATTACACCCTACGCGCTGAAAATGGGTTTTAAGCAAATGTATTATACCCTGGGTGGGAAAATACCGCAATGGGGACTGGCACTAAGTGAAATGATCGGGGATCATACGGTTGTATAAGTGAAATAAAATCACTTTTATATACCAGCAACCCGGAAATACAGCATTTTGAAAAGCAGCCTATGGTTGCTTTTTTTGTATGTAACCTTTGTTACCAACCCCGCAGATAATTGACCCTATCTTTGTTTCATTAAGTACGTAGCGTTTTAAAACGTCATTAATAACAGAAACATGAAAGATCGTATTCTTAGCAATTGGACACTACCTCGTATTCTCCGCGTCATCATCGGACTAGTTATCATTGGGATGGCGATATCCAGGGCAGATATAGCCAGCGGTATAATTGGGGCTGTTTTTACAGGCATGGGCGTTTTTAATATTGGCTGCTGTGGCTCCGGGGCCTGTTATACACCCGTCAAAAGCAGCAAAAAGGATTCGAAAGACATCAGCTACGAAGAAGTTGTTTAAAACATTAATAGAAATTAAAAATTCATAAAAAACATTAAGATGAACATATTCCAAAAACTATTTGGCGGAGGACCATCAGTCGATCTGGCCGCCATTATCAAAGAGGGCGCTTTTTTAGTAGATGTGCGGACACAGGGCGAGTTCGCGGGGGGCCACGTTAAAGGTTCCGTCAACGTTCCGCTCGATAAAGTTAGTTCGCAGTTATCAAAATTCAAAAACCAGAAAAACATCATTGTTTTTTGCCAAAGCGGGGGACGAAGCGGGCAGGCAAAAACTATTCTGGAGCAAAACGGGTTTACTAATGTGGTAAACGGCGGTACCTGGCACAATGTGGCACAATACTGTTAACTTAGCTGCATGGATGAATCAGTCAAATTAGCTTTTCAATTTGAACCGGCCCTGATAAAGGAGATCGAAGAATTTGGCGAAATGCGGTCATATAAAGACGGGGAAATCGTTATGGATTATGGCAAATATATCCGAATGATGCCCTTGGTCGTTAAAGGGACTTTAAAAGTCCTAAAAAAAGACGACAACGGCAATGAGATTTTACTGTATTATTTATCCAGCAGCGAGAGCTGTTCGATGGCCTACAGTTGTTGCCTGGAAGAGAAGAAAAGTGAAGTAAAAGCCATTGCCGAAGGTGATCTTCAAATCATCGCCATCCCGCATAATAAGCTGGATGAGTGGTTATGCAAATATCCGGGCTGGAAAAACTATATCATGCGAAGTTTCAACGAACGCTTTTCTGAGATGTTAAGGTCTATAGAGAGCATTGCCTTTCATAAACTTGATGACCGGCTGATCGCCTATTTGAAGGAAAAGAAAAGGCTATCTGGCTCAACTGTAATCAAAGCTTCCCATTACCAGATCGCCGATGAACTCGCAACATCCAGGGTCGTCATCTCACGCCTGCTTAAGATACTGGAAAATAACGGCAAGATCCTTTTGTATCGCAACGAGATTAAACTGCTAAACGATTTTGAGTCCTAATTGCCTGCAACAAAACCAGGATCACTATTCTATGTGACTTCTGTTACTAACTGCCTGTTTTATATCTGCTAATTTTAATAAAAATTTCAATTATGAAAAAGAACATGGGCGGTATTGACCGCGCGCTAAGAATCCTCGCCGCGATAGTGATCATTGTGTTATATTACCAAAATGTGATCTCCGGCACGCTTGCTATTATCCTGTTAGTGGTGGCCGCCATTTTTATTCTAACCAGTTTTGTGAGTTTTTGCCCCTTGTATTACCCGTTCAGGTTCAGTACGAGAAAACCGGATAGCAATACATAAAAGCGGTCTGCCGGGCATAACGAAGTGAAATGGTTGTGATCATGCTATTTGCTTTCAAACAAATAGGGACGGTTTGTTATTGTATAGATTTTGAAGCGATGGACAAAACGAAAAGATCACTGCCAACCCTTCAGACCATCTGGCAAATGAGCGTACCTTCGTTTATATCCGATGTGAAAAGCGGAAATGGGGAAATTATGATCAGCCAATAGGAAGGATGGGCTGTCATATACCCCTGAGTAGTTGATGAAAAATTGACCGACTTTCTCAAAAAAGCAGTTTGCGAATATCGTCTGTAACATAAGTTACCAACGCACCCGTTACTACCTGCTACCTTTGCGTTAAATTCAATAAAATGGAAATAGCAGGATATGCAGCAGCGGTTTTAATTGGTTTGTCACTAGGCTTAATTGGTGGTGGCGGGTCGATACTTACGGTACCAATTCTTATTTATTTTTTTCATATTGAACCGGTAATCGCAACCACTTATTCGCTTTTTGTTGTGGGTATCACCAGTTCAGCCGGAGCCTTAAGTCACTACCGCAAAGGTAATGTCAATTTCAAAATTGCATGGCTGTTCGGCTTTCCTTCTTTAATAGCCATATTTATCATGCGTAAATGGGTTATGCCTGGCATTCCGCATCATTTGTTCAACTTTTGGGGGTTTGAACTTACCAAACCCATACTCATTATGCTGGTTTTTGCCGGGTTGATGCTGGCGGCTTCGATTTCCATGATCAGCAAAAAGAAAGCAAATAAAGGCAGTGACTTTTCGACTAATTATATGAAGCTGGTACTGCAAAGCCTTATAGTAGGAGTGATTACCGGGTTCATCGGAGTTGGCGGAGGCTTTCTGATCATTCCTTCGCTGGTAATATTTGCCGGGCTGCCTATGAAAAAAGCAGTAGGCACCTCTTTAATGGTGATGACCATCAGTTCTTTGTTAGGCGTTTTAGGAGATGTTAGCCGGCATGAGCCGCTTAACTATACTTTTTTAATGACCTTTTCTGCTTTTGCTGTTCTGGGAATTATTGCGGGGAGCTATTTTGCCGGATATGTTAACGATGTAAAGCTGAAACCGGCATTTGGCTGGTTCGTTCTGATAATGGGGCTGTTTATACTTGTCACCACACTATATAAGTAAGCTATACATAGCTATCCCTGTTTCCTTTTCCGGAACCTGCGTAGTTAGTGTAACTTAAGTTACCGAATAAGATAAAATATAACCCGAAATTTGAGTTGTAATATAAAATATTATGAAAATCGAACAATTTGAAGATAAAGATCTTTCACATAATTCTTATGCGGTTTTAAGTGAATGTGAAAACAAGGTGGTGTTGATCGATCCCTCCAGGAATGTACAAGCGTACCTTGCTTTTGCGGAGCTGCACCAGGCTAAAATCATAGGTGTCATTGAAACCCATCCCCACGCCGACTTTGTGAGTGGACATCTTGAACTGCACCAAATTACCGGCGCTAAAGTTTATTGCTCCAAGTTGGTGGGAGCCTCTTATCCTCATCAAACCTTTGATGAGGGCGATGCGATTAGTTTTGGGAAGATCAAACTAAAAGCGATCAACACACCGGGCCATTCGCCCGACAGCATCAGCATTATCCTGGAATATGATGGAAAAAACAAAGCAATATTTACAGGGGACACCTTATTTATCGGCGATTGCGGCAGGCCCGATTTAAGGGAAAGTGCAGGCAATATAACCGCTAAGAGGGAAGAACTGGCTGGTCAGATGTATTATTCGCTTCGCGAAAAAATAATGATCCTGGATGATGAGGTAGCCATTTACCCGGCACATGGAGCGGGTTCGCTTTGTGGCAAAGCATTAAGTGAAGCCGGCCACAGCACCATAGGTGAGGAAAGGTTATGGAACTGGTCGGTGCAGGATATGGACAAAACCCAATTCATTAAAGAATTGCTGCTGGATCAGCCCTATATACCTAAATATTTCCCTTTTGATGTTGAACGCAATAAACAGGGTGCGGCAAATTTTGCTTTTGCTTTAGCGGCTATTCCCCAGGGTAAACCGGACAAGTTAAATGCAGGGATCATTATTATTGATACCAGGCCGGAAGCGGATTTTAAAAAAGGCCATTTACCCGGCTCGATCAATTTACAGGAAGCCGGAAAATTCGAAACCTGGCTGGGTAGTATAATCAAACCGGAAGAAGCGTATTACCTGGTTGCGGGAAATGAAGATGCGCTGAAAAACATATCCTCAAGGACGGCGAAAATAGGTTACGAAACCGCTATTGAGAGCGCTTTTATAGTAAATAATGGACCGGAAATAACGGAAGCAATAAACCTGGAGCTATTCAAGGCGCATCTGGAGAATTATACCATTGTGGACATCAGAAATGCTAGTGAGGTTAAGGAGCATCTGATATTTGCGGATGCCATTAATATTCCACTTCCCGAGTTAAGGGAGAGAGTTATGGAAATCCCCTTTAACAAACCTATTGTTGTACATTGTGCCGGTGGTTACCGGAGCGCAGCGGGCAGCAGCATGATACAGATGGCCCTTGGAGATAAAACTAAAGTTTTTGACCTTGGGGAATCTATCAAAATCTTTGTGTAATACTAACCATCCATGGAAAAAAAGCCATTGAGTTATAAAGCGAAGAGAATATTCACCGTCCGCAATTTGCTTAATGGTGTATTTGCGGCAGCTATTATCATTTTACTGATCAGTGCCCCAGCCAAGGCGTTGTTGATCAAAGGATTGATGAAAATAGGTTTTTTTCAACCGGTTGTAACCTCAGGAAAGCCGGTTCAGCCTGCTTCTGATCTTAACTTTGTGAATAAAAAGGGGCAAAGTTTATCCCTTTCTTCCCTTAAGGGTAAAGTGGTAGTAATTAACTTCTGGGCGACCTGGTGCCCTCCATGTATTGCAGAAATGCCTTCTATAAACCAATTGTATCTTCAGTTAAAACCTGATACCAATATTGTGATCCTGCCCGTTGACGCGGATAATAATTTCGGTAAATCGCTGCCATTTATGGCAAAGAACAAATACGTTTTGCCCGTTTATAATACCGCCGGCCAAATACCCGACGCCCTCTTTGCAGGGTCGTTGCCAACGACTGTCATAATTGACAGATCCGGCGTGATCGTCTTTCGGCACGAAGGTGCTGCTGATTATACAAATAAGGAGTTTGTTAAGTATTTAATAGATCTCACCAAGAAACCGGTCAAGAAGTAAGGTTAAAATCAAAGCTGGCCTCCAAAGTGAGATTTTAGTATTACTAAGTTTCCCACACTTCAGCAACAAGATAGCATCAAAAATGACCCAAAAAAAAACCGAATTTTTCAATAACACCGATTTTTGGTATCGGTAAATAACCGCCACCTACTTCTTCCTTACCACCCTGCTATTCCCCATAAGCCACTTCATCAGATCCTGTGCGGCGGTATAATTTTGCAGGTTAGCAGGTAGTTTGCGGCCATCAACATATTCATTGTACAACCACGGATCGCCAAGTGCAAATACTGTACCCTTGCCCACTTTTGCAACAGCCATTATTACGTCCCCTTTATCGGTAAACGCCGACCGAGCCGGCGACTTAACGCTTAATGTTGCTAACTCTTTTATGTAGATCTGTTTGGGGTGAGATAAGACTTCGTGCTTTGCCGGTACATTCAACGTTCCCATTTCAAACTGCAAACCCGTAACCTTGTTGCGCGAATTGTTATTAAATGTTATCCCGAACTTACCTGCCAGGCGGTTAAAGTGCTCAAACTCGGTGTTGTCCTTATCATTACCCAACAGCAAAAGAACACCGCCCTGCTGCACCCAGCTGTAAATGCTTCGTATATGCGCGTCCTGCACATAATTAGGAGTGGGGGTTTCTTTTTCCGTATCCGGATCAACAATGATATATAAATCGGCATTGCCGAGGGTATTGTTATCCGGAGGTCGTGTAGTAAAGCTGGTTGACGCACCTAAACCAGTCAGTACAGTCTTTAGTATAGAGAAACCGTTGTTATCATCCTCGTTCCAAACATAATGGTACTGTTCAGTATCACCTGTAATAGGGTTCTTACGGGTTTCGTGGTTAAAGTATCCATCGAGCAGAACATTAACCGGTTTGCCCGCAGGCATGGCTTTAATAAGGTCTATCTCGTTACACATTTGTATAAACGCGCCAACGCCTTTCAGGTCATTGTCAACCACCTTCTCGCCTATGTAATATTCAAAGCCGCCATCGCGGTAAGGGTTACCACCCAGGCCGCTTACACTAACCGTGCCTTTAAGTGTTTGCAGTCCATTGGCATCTGTAGTTAAAAATTCTTTGCATATACCTTTATAAGCCTTCAGCGCGGGTGCGGCATAGGAGCGGGGTAAATAGCCCAGTCGCACGCCCTTGGCCAGCGTATAAGCAAACATGCAGGCTGCTGAGGTTTCATAATAATTGCCTTTGCGCTCCGGAAAGTTCATCACATCCCACCAAAGACCGTTCTTGGCGTCCTGCACTTTTACAACAGCAGCAGCATAGCGGTTAAGTATAGCTATCAGCTTCTTTTTGCCAGGATCATTATCTGCAAAATGCTCCAGCGCATCAACCAGTGCCATGCCGTACCAACCCATTGCCCTGCCCCAAAAGTGGGGCGAGTTCCCGGTTTGCTTATTGGCCCAGCGCTGTTCTTTTGACTCATCCCACCCGTGGTAAAGTAAACCGCTGGCGGCATCGCGGGTATGTTTTTCAATAAAAATAAACTGGTT
>Ga0164241_10001278_pt1 | contig 32370 bp, 31 predicted proteins | sample OricomyardsoilBY_FD_108780 | JGI IMG/M metagenome (GOLD analysis project Ga0164241, IMG submission 108780) | Backyard soil microbial communities from Emeryville, California, USA - Original compost - Back yard soil (BY) | ecosystem: Environmental > Terrestrial > Soil > Unclassified | place: USA... | reverse complement strand
CGCGGCCCCTGCCGCTGTAACAACCGTGCGAGAAAATATGTCTTCTGTGGTCATTGTCGGTGCTCAATGGGGCGACGAGGGTAAAGGCAAAATCGTCGATATTTACATGGAGTTCGCCGACGTCGTGGTGCGCTACGCGGGCGGTCCGAACGCCGGCCACACGCTCGTCGTGGGCGACGAAAAGATCGTCGTGCGCTTGCTCCCGAGCGGAATTCTGCGCGAGCGCACGCACTGCATCCTCGGCCAAGGCATGGTGATCGACACCGAGGTGCTGCTGGGCGAGATCGACGAGCTGCACCGTCGCGGCCACTCGAACGTCGAGCAGCGGCTGTCGGTGAGCGATCGCGCGCACTTGATCCTGCCGTACCACGTGCTGATCGACACCCTGCGCGAGGGCGCAGCTCCGGCTGACAAAGCGCTCGGCACTACGAAGAAGGGCATTGGCCCGGCTTATGAAGACAAGGTGAAGCGTGTCGGTGTGCGCTGCGGCGATCTGCGCGACCTCAAGGCGCTGTCCGCGCGCATCGCCTACGCGATGGAAGCGTGGGCCCCCACGGTGCGCGCGCTGGGCGGCGAACTACCGACGCTGCAATCGGTAATGAGCAAGCTCGAAGCGCACGCCGCGCGCATCGTGCCGATGCTCGCGTCCACGTCCGAACTCGTCGACGACGCGATCAAGGCCGGAAAACGCGTAATGCTCGAAGGCGCGCAGGGCACCCTGCTCGACATCGATCACGGAACCTACCCGTTCGTGACCTCTAGCTCCGCGGGCGCTGGTGGCGCTGCCAGCGGCGCAGGCATCGGTCCGAACCGCATCGGCACCGTGCTCGGCATCACCAAGGCGTACACCACGCGCGTCGGCACCGGCCCATTCCCGACCGAACTCGACGATTCGGACGGCAAGCACCTGCGTGAAGTCGGCGCCGAGTTCGGCTCGGTGACTGGACGCCCGCGCCGCACCGGTTGGCTGGATCTGCCGGCTCTGCGTTACGCCTCGCGCGTGAACGGCATCGACGGCTTGGCGTTGACCAAGCTCGACGTGCTGACGGGCATGGATCGGATCCGCGTGTGCGTTGCTTACGATACGCCGCAAGGCCGAGTCACCAGCCTGCCCATCGATCAACTCGAGCCGCCGGGCCAAATTCAGCCTGTCTACATCGAGATGCCCGGTTGGAAAGAGCGCCTCGAAAATGTGCGGGTGCTCGACGAGTTGCCGGCCAATGCGCGCGCGTACGTCCGCTACATCGAAGAGCAAGCGGGCGTCCCCGTGTACCTCGTGAGCGTCGGCCCCCGCCGCAGCGAGACAATCATGCTGCACAACCCGTTCGTGGGCCGCGCCGCAGCGCCGTAAAGAGAGAGTGCTAAGCTGAGCCGATGCTCCCGCTCGTCCTCGCCGTAGTCCTCGACCTGACGACTGCGGCGCGGGAGAGCCCGCGGCCCCGCGAGTGCCGCGGAGCGACGGGTACTGACGGCGTTTGGGCACGAGTGCGTGGCGCGGACGCGCAGCGCTATTGCGAGCTCTTGGCGCGCGGTTACGCGCGCCTCGTGCTGGCCCCCAAAGAAGCGTTGCTCGCGGCACGCTCAGCAGAAGCCGTCGCGGGCCCACTGCCGGCGGTGCGCGTGTTGGCCGGACGAGCAGATCTCCGGCTGGGCGAGGGCGTCCTTGCCTATCAACTGTTTCAGCAGGCGGAAGCGGATGACCCGCAGTCCTTCGCCGATCCCAAAGCGTTGCACGACTATGCGCGCGCCGCGTCGCTGGCAGGTAAATCGTCGGAAGCCGTGCGCCTCTATCGCTTGCTCGTCTCGCGCGTCGCATTGCTCGACGACCCGCGCGAACGCGCGTTTGCGCAGATTGAAGCGGCCGCTCACATCTTGGCGCACGTCGACAAGGGCGCGGATGAAGCGCTCGGCTATCTCGCTCAAGCGCGGCAAGAACCGCTCGGACTCTCGACATGGATCGAAGCGCTGCGGCTGCTGGCATTGCGCCAGAGCGGACGCGCCGAGGCGCGGAGCTCGCTCGCATCGCCCCCGAGTCTGGCGTCGCTCGGGCCGCAGCCCCCGTCGGCGTTCAGCCTTGACTCTCCGCTGCTGCCGCCAGGTTTGTTCGGGTCGCTGGGTGCTGCGATCGAGCGTACGCCCAACGCCGTGACACCGCGAGGGCCGAGCCCGCGCCCCGAAAACCGAGGCAAAACTCGGTGACTCGTTGCGTGCTTGCTCCGCTGCTGCTGGCCGGGTTGCTCGCGGCTGGCACCGGGCAAGCCGCGCCGAGCATTTGGCAACGTGCGCGCGATCCCCACGCCGGGGCTCAGCAGACGATGCTCAATCGCATCGAGCGCCTCCTCGGCTCGCTAGGGTTGCCGGAGTTCGACGCAGAGCTGTCGGCAGGGGCGATCGCGCTGACTCAACTCGGACAAGCCAATTGGCCGTGCCTATCGCAAACGAGCTCCGGGAGTGCGGAGTCACCGGCGCGCGAGATCTCGCTCGACCCACGCCTGGAATATTTGATTGGTGGGGCACTGCTCGACTCGCAAGCGGGCCGCGAGCGAGAAGCCCGCTGCATGTTGGAGCGCGCGCTCCGTGACGCGCCGAATAGCCCGCTTGCCGCCCGCGGACTGTCGGACTTGGCAATCGCGGCAGCAAAGATGGGAGACCGCGAGGCGGAGCATGCCGCTTACTTGCGCGCTCTCGAGCTCACTTGGCAGCCGGATTCACGTGCCAATTTGCTGGCAAATTTGGCTGAAAGCGACATGGCGCTCGGGAACTTGGCGAGCGCCGTGCGCGGCTACCGCAGTGCCCTGTCGACCTCGCAGCAGCCTGAGCTGGTCGCGGGCGCCTACTTTGGCCTCGCAGTGGCGCTCGATCGGTCCGGCGATTTGCCGTCCGCGCTCGACGCCGCGAAACGCGCCATCAGCGTGCCCATGCCGCCGAGCTTGTTTGCCACGGGTAGCGTACTGGATCTGCCGAACGTGTTCTTCACGCCTCAGTACGAAATTCACTACTACAAGGCGCTGGGAGCCATGGCTGCCGCCCAGCTCGCCAGTGACGACCTCGCAAAGCGCGACGCACTCAGCGAGGCGCACGCGCAGTGGTCACGCTACTTGGAGGCCGCGGAAGCGCAACACGCGCCTGATGCGCCACGCGCCGCGCTTCACCAAGCCAGCGTGGCCCGTCAGTTGGCGGAGATATCCGCGCGGCTCCCGAAACAGACTCGCCCCCAGCACGAAGAGGCTTCGCCGCTGCTGTAGCTGGAAACGCGGGCTCAAGCAGCCCGCGGAAACACTGGAATCGTCCCGGTGCCGAGCGCGCGGCTCGCCCCTTCGGCGTCGTCCACCGCCTCGAATACGGGGCGCAAGTGCGGTCCACGGCCGAGCTCGCCAAAAGCACCGCTCATGGCGAGCGCGCGTGCGCGCGGCCCATCGAGCACGAAGAATACGTCGTGGAGGCCGTCACCCACGGGCGCGCCGATGACATCGACGATGATACCGCGATCGACGTGAAGCTCCTCGCTCCCGCGCTGAATCAAGACGCGCTTGTCCGTAATCAGGTAGCGGGTGTGCTTGGCACCGTAGCCCTGACGAATCACGGCGTCGTAAATCACGTAGCAGCCCACCGCGAACACCAACAACACCGCCAACGACAAACCGAACGTCAGCGCGGCGAACGGGAACGACCTTACCGGCAAGCCGCCGCCACGAACGACTCGCTGCAACGCGGGCACGCCGTGCACGACCATCCGCTCGACGCCCGCGAACAAGAACGCACCTACGGCGACCAAGCCCCATTCTCGCTGCCCACGCGGCAAATAAGCGCGAAGTTGCGGATGGCGGCGCGCGGACCAAATCACCCGCTCGCCATGATCGAGGCGTTGAGCGAGCGGGCGCTCGCCGTGCTGTCCGGACGGTGCAATCGCTTCCGCGCCGCGCACGATGGCCCAGACGCGATCCGGCGCACGCACGCCGTACAACTTCAACGTGAGCTTGCGCCGCAGCGCGCCAGTCGGAACCGCGCGCACCAGCTCCAAGTCACCCGCGTTGCGATCGCTATCGTCCCAAAAGATGCGCGCAAAACTGATCGCCTTGCGATCGATGCTGCGTCGGAACGGACCGAAATAGGTGATGACGTGCTGATCGGTCACCACGTAGCGCGCCCGCTTCAGCCACATGCGCGGCACTTCACGAGCCGCCACTCCGAGCGAGGCGCACCACATCGCGAACAACATCGGGCTCGTGGGTGCGATTTGTAGAGCCAGCGCAATCACGATGGCGAAGCTGAGCGAAATCGCCGAAAGCATGAAGAACAAGAAGCCAACCGCGCGGGCCATCGGCGGCGGCGCCAAGAGCGTTGGCCTTGTCATCCATACGATGCGTTCACCGAAGAGAGGATCTCTCGCCACTTGGTCGCCTCGTCACGTATCAACGTCCTAAGCTGCCACTAAGTTGCGCCTAACTGCGCAGAAGGTCCAGGGTTTCAGCTGCGACGGAATCGCGCTCGAAGGCCCGCGACGGAAGCCTTCGCAGCGGCACGCGAGCCCCGATCCGGCAGAAGCAGCCGGTTCTTGTGGCAGAAGGGGCGATCCCTGGGCTCATATCGCACCTCGCTCCGCGCCTGAGGTGCCCGCATGGCGTTCGCAGACGTCGGGTCTAGTACCTCATGCCCGCCGCACGAGGCGTACGACAAAACGACGACGCGGCATTGCCGTCACCCAGAAGGCTGACGACCTATGCCGCGTCGTTTTTCAGCAGGCTGAGCCTGCCTGCTGCTTCAGTTCAGTTGCAACCCCACTTCTGGTTCAAACACGCGCAATCGGTCGTGTCATACGCGCATTGAACGGTGCTGGCGCCGGTGCAGGCGCTCCCGACCGTCGGCTGGTTTGCCGGGCAGCTGCTCGGGTTGCCTCCGCTACAGGTCCACTTCTCGCTTTGACCGCAGCGACAGGTACCCATCCCGGGGTAGTCGCACGTTCCTTGAGCCGTGGTGCAAGCGTCGCCCACCGTGGGTTTGGCGGCGGGACACACGAGCGTCGCGCGGCAGTTCCAATCGTGGCTATTGCCGCACGTGCAAGCCATGCCGGGGAAGGTGCAATTGCCAGCCACCATGCCACAAGCCTCGCCGTCCTTCGGCGCGGCTGTCGGGCAGACCAAAGTGTCGACGCAGTTCCACTCGCGTGCGGCCGCGGTAGCGCCACCACTACCTCCACTCGAGCTGCCGCCGTTGCCGCTGCCGGGCCCGCCGTTGAATTGCGCGCGACACGTGCAGCGCTCGCCGGGGTAAACGCATTGCGTCTGGTTGTTGGTCGGTGAAGTGCACGCTGCTGCGTCGGTCGGCGCAGTTGCCGGACAGCTCGCGGGATTGCCCATCCCTCCGCTTCCGCCTGCGCCGGCGGTCGCTTTGCTGCCGCCAGCAGCGGTTGCCCCGCCAGCGGTCGCGCCACCGACGCTCGTTCCGCCACTCTCGTCTGGTGCGCCGCCGCTGCCGGAGCCCGAGTCTCCACCGCTACCTGATTCGCCAGCGCTGCCTGTCGAATCGCCTGGCTCACCGGCGTCCGCCGTAGACGAGCCCGCGTGAGCTGGTGCTCCGGCAACCGAGCTGCCGCCTGCGTGCGAGCTCTGTCCGCCGTTGCTGCTGCCCGCGTTGTCATTCGAATTTTCAGATGAGCCGCCGCAAGACGCCGTGAGCGCAAAGCCGGCCACGAACGCCAAGCTCATCCCGTAAGTTAGGGCCTTCATGAGTTCCTCCGCAGGGCCCAATTGAATAGGACCCAAGCTGCTGTTGACAGAGGAGTAACCAGCTCACGTCCCGCCAGGCAGAAATCCGCTGCCGCGTGTGAGCGCCGTCCGCTGGAGGTTCAGAAATGCACGCGCTTTTGCCGCGAAGAGCGTTGAAGAGCCGTTGAGGATCGCTCGAAAGTTCAGGAGCTCGAGGGCGAAACGAACACCACCTCGATGCGCGCGTTGCGCTCGCTCGCGCCCGGGCGCGTGGGATCGAGGATGGGTAGAGTCGAGCCGGCCGTTTCGGCGACGACCTGAGGAGCCCCCGATTTGCGCAACGCTTCGGCGATGGCGGCGGCTTGTGCGGCATCACGCGTCGAGGCGTTGCCGCGTGCCACGTGGACCACGGCGAGCAGCGGGAACTCGGGGTGCGCTTTGGCGACTTTGCCCAGCGTGTCGAGCGTGCTCGACGCTTCACCGTTCAGCTGATCTTTCGCGTTGAACAAGGCGCGCAGCGTGACGACCACCCCGCGATCGTCGCGGAAAGGCAAAAGGCTCGACGCGCTGAGTTCACTGAGCAGCGAGTCGGCGACGCCACCAGCAGGATTCTTCTGGGTTGCTGGACGGCGGGCGAGCGTGAGTTCCTTCAGGCAACCGCTGCGCGAAGCGACCGCGTCGTCGATCGGCGCGGGGGGCGTACGTAGCTTGCCGTTCAGATCCTCGATTTTGCCCAAGAGAGGACCGAGCGCTTCACGATTGGGCTCCAGCAAGCGCGCGGCCATGCACAGCAACTTCGCTTGCGTGAGCAACGCTTTGGCTGCGGCGACGCGCGCTTGTTCGCGCTCCGCCGATGCCGGCGCATTGACGGGCAGCGGCTCCGCGTCACGCACCACTTTGAGCCGAGTCTCCAACGCTTCAGCCTCGAGCAAGAAGCGCTGCTGTTGTGCGTCGAGATCGGCTTGCAGGGCGGTTGCCTTGGCGAGCCGCGCTTGCTCATCCGCGAGCGCCGCTTGCGCTCGTGAAAGGCGCGCTTGCACCGTGGCTCGCGTGTACGCGGCCAACGCTTGCTCGCTCAAGATTTGCGCTGAAGCCGGCTTGTTGTCAGCGAAAGCTTGTTCGGCTCGAGAGCGACGCAGCTCGGCGTCCGCGTAGGCTTGCGGCGCGCTCTTGGCAGCCGCTTGCACGGCTGCGCCAGCTCGCGCCGCGTCCACCTCACGCATGATTTCGGGACGCGGCGTCGGCGCGCAGGCAGCCAGCACCAACGCAAGTGCGGCGCATACTAAAGACCTGGTTTCGCGGCTCATTTCTTCACCGCCGGTTGGCTCGGGTTGGGCTTGCTTGCGGCTGCTGGCGCCTTGCTTGGAGTGGCTGGCGCCTTACTCGGTTCCTTCGCGGCCTTCGCGGCCTTCGCGCTCTCGCTCTTGCTGGTTGAGTTGCTCGCGGGGGTCGCGGTGCTCAGATTCAGCTCCGCGCGCCCGCGACGAGCGATCGTTTGCTCGATGAGCGCTTGCGTGCGTACGGCCTTTTGGTCCAGTTCGGCGACGGCTTTCTGGACCTCTGCCAACTTCTTCTCACTGTCCGCGGTCCGCACCAGATCATCCGCGACCTTTGCCCAGGTGAGCGCGAGCGCATCGAGTTCGGTGGCATGCAAGAGATCGCCCGCACCGCGGGCGCTCTGGGCACGCTGCTGAGCTGCCTTGGCTTTGGCCACGGGAGTCTGAACGAGGCTGCGATGCTCCGGCGTGTCGAGCTTGCCGAGCAGACTCTGGGTCTCTGCGGCCGGGTCCGGACCGGCAGCGAGTGCGCCTCGTTCGGAGCCGAGGAGCGCCAAGGGCGTAAGAGCGAGGCCGAAAATTGCCGAAAGTCGCGCGCGTTTCACGAGCGAACGAAGCCACGTGTAGGCGCCGCGGTCAAGGCGCCCGATGGCAAGGCACGGGTCCTGCTCTCGTCGCGCTCCCCAGCTCGAGCTATCCGGGCTATACGGACAGGCGGAGGATCGACAGACCATGACGACGCGCATTCGGGCGAGCTGGGACGAGTATTTCATGGCTATCGCGCGCGTCGTCGCCACGCGCTCGACCTGTGACCGCAAGCACGTCGGGGCCGTGATCGTGCGCGACAAGATGATTTTGACCACCGGCTACAACGGTTCGATTCGCGGTCTCGCCCACTGCGATGACGACGGCCACTTGATGGAGGATGGTCATTGCGTGCGCACGGTGCACGCCGAGGCGAACGCGATCGTCCAAGCGGCGCGCAACGGCGTCCGCTTGGACGGCGGCGACATCTACGTCACCGCCTCTCCGTGTTTCGGTTGCTACAAACTGATCGCGAATAGTGGGCTCACGCGCATCGTGTTCGGCGAGTTCTACCGCGATCTTCGCATCTTCGAGCTGAGCGAGAAGCTCGGCATCAAGCTCGACCACTTGCCGATCGAAGGTGTGCCGCGTGAAGCCGCCGTCGAGCCGCCGGTCTGAGCTGGCCGCAATTACTGGGGCAGGGGTACCGGAGCCTTGAAGTACTTCGCGACGGCGTCTTTGAACTGGCCGCCGTCGCTGTCCGGCGTGGTTTGATTTCCGATACCCGTGCCAAATGCCACGCCTACACCGCCGGCATCCACGAACTCTTGGATGTGCGAGAAAATGTAGTGAACGCGATTGTCCCGATAGTGGTTCGCGGTACCCCCAGGGCTCGCGCTCGGGACACCGAACGGCACCTGCCACCACATGATCGGACGACCGACGCCGGTGCTGATCGCCTTGGACCAGGCGATGTACTCGTGAAAGTTCGGACTCTTCGTGTTGGTTTCGTCCCAATAGAAGGTGCCGTCGCGCTGACAGTTCGGGTCGACCTTTGCCTCGAAGCAACCCGCATCGCGATCGAGCATGTCGGCGAAGATCAAGTCGGTGCGATCAGCGCCCACCTTCTTCAAGAACGCTGCGGTCGCATTCGGATCGCTGCTCGCCCATTCCGACGCGTGAAAACCGATCAGCGCCTTCGGCGCGTACATGCGCGCGAGCTTGATGATGCAGTGACCCATGCCCACGAGATCGTCGCTCACGTCTTGACAATCCGGTGCGTTCGCCTTGATGGCAACTTTGAGCGAGGTGGGGTCCTCGTGTGATTGCTGCTCCGCGTAAGCCCAAAAATCGGGCTCGAAATGCACCAACGAGGGCTTTCCGAAGACGCCCAGACGTTGGAACAACAACTTGACGTCGCCCCAGTAGTTCTTTTCGAAAGTGTCGTCGCCAAGACCCGAAAGAACGCCGTCACCTGCTGCCGCCATCGAGTAGAGGGTGATCATCGGCACGACGCCATGCGCATCGGCCACGTCAGTGATGATGTTGACGAAACCGCCGTTTGCATTCCAATCCCTCCAGCTGCCCCATGACTTGTCGGCATTCTGGTAGGCAGCGAGATAAGCGTAGTGGATGTCGATCGGCGTGCCGAGGCGGAACGCTCCATCGTTGTTGTGATCATCGGCCAAGTCATTGCCCATGCCGATCAGGAAATTCGCCGGGCGCCCAATCGTGGCTGCGAGCTGAGCCGCGGAGGCGGTCATCCGCGGAGGATTGGGCGAGCCTCCCGCGCCAGTGACACCAGCCGTGTTGCCGCTGCCATTGCCAGCGGCGTTGCCGCTGGGCTTTCCGGCTGTTCCGCCGGGCTTTCCGGCGCCTCCGAGCGTTCCTCCGCTACCAGGACTTCCGCCACTATCGGGGTTGTCGACGCTGCCCGGGCTTCCGCTGCTCGGCGTCGCGCCGCTCCCGCCGCTAGCCGTGTTGTTCGGGCTCGACGAACTGCAGCCAAGAGACAAGCCGAACGCTGCGCCCAATACCAGGCACTGTGAAAGTCTGATCATTTGCAGGCATCCTAACCCCCCGAGGCAAGGAAAATTCGCTAACTGACACGGCGCCCGCGCAAGCGCGCGAGCAAGGCCTCCCGATTGGGCGGTGCCACTACAGACGGCGAGCTAGTCTTTTTATGAATACCGCTCGCCTCATCTGTGTCGTTGGCTTCACTACCTTGCAGGGCAGGGGGCGCGGCTGCGCTCGTTGGCGCGGTGCTCGCCACCTCCTCCACTCGTACGTTTGCCGGCGCGGGCTCTGGAATCGATGCGGGCGCTACTTCACGCGCGGACGCAACATCAGGCATGGGTGCAACACTGGCCGCAGGCGGTGGGGCTGGCGCGACGGTGCCGTTCACGGCGCGATCGATGAACGCCTTCGTGGCCGCACCGAAGCGCTTGAAGCGAACGCGTAGACCTCCCGGGCGATCGCCCCCGGGCTCCACGTAACCCACGACTCTTGCTTCAGCGCGAATCGGCTTCTGCCCATTGTCCAGCGTGACGTCGAACACGACTGCGGTGTCGAGTGGCAGCGCGGGCTGATCGATCAGGAGCATCGATTTCGCTTCGATGCTGAAACGCTCGTGCGCGATGTATTCTTCTTCGCTCGCGTACGGGCGATGCATGTGGATGACGATCGGAGTCGACAACACGAACCTCCCGGCAAGGGGCTGACCAAAGACTCGAGTATACGAGTTTTTCGTCGAACACTCACGCGGTTTAGTGACTCCTACTCTCGGCCCCTTCTCGACCCCTTCTCGGCCCCTTCTCGACCTCTCGTCGACCTCTCGGCTCGGCCCGTCTCTCGACCTCTCGGCGCGCTTCTTCTGTCTGCTCACGCGGGGCGGTCTCACGGTTTTCCGCGTTCGCGCTTTTCCGCTCTCGAACCTTTCCGCCCTTGCCGCGTCGCCAGCGAGAGGGCCGGGTGGGAGCATTTCCAGGGAGATTTAGGCTCGCGCAGGTGCCCATTGACAGCACCGAGGCTTGCGCGGATATCCGCGCTCCCATGGCGAAGCTGAGCAAAATCCTGGTCATCGGTTCTGGCGGTAGGGAGCACGCCCTCGCGACGCGCCTGCTTGCGTGTGCGAGCGTGTGCGAGGTCGTTGTCTCGCCAGGCAACGCCGGGACCTCGCGCTCCGCTTTGCCCGGCAAAGTACTACGTTCCGTGTCCGGTGATGCGCTCGCGGTAGCCGCCGCCGAGCGCGCAGACTTGATCGTCATTGGCCCCGAGGTGCCTCTGTGTGATGGCGTGGTCGATCGCTTGACCGAGGCTGGGCATGTCGTTTTCGGGCCTACCCGGCTCGCTGCACAGCTCGAGGGCTCCAAGGCGTTCATGAAACGTTTCGCGGCCCGCCACGGCATCCCGAGCGGACGCTTTCACGTCGTGACCAGTGTCGAGGAGGCCGAGCGCGCCGTGCGCGACTTCGAGCAGGCGCCGGTGGTGAAAGCAGACGGGCTCGCTGCAGGGAAAGGTGTGGTCGTCGCTGACACCCACGCTCAGGCGCTCGACGCGGCGCGAGCCATGTTGAGCGGCGCGGCGTTCGGCGCCGCGGGGCGAACGGTGGTGATCGAGGAGCGAGTGCTGGGCGCGGAAGCCAGCGTACACGCCATCTGTGATGGCGAGCGCTTCGTCGTGCTGCCCGCAGCCCAGGATCACAAGCGCATCTTCGACGGCGATCGGGGTCCGAACACCGGCGGCATGGGCACGTACGCGCCCGCGCCGCTAGTGACGCCCGCGCTTCAGGAACGCATCCGTCACGAAATTTTCGAACGCGCAGTGCGCGGGATGGTCGCTGATGGCCACCCCTTCCGCGGCGTGTTGTTCGCAGGCCTGATGATCAGCGAAACAGGAGACATCTCGCTGCTCGAGTTCAACGTGCGCTTCGGCGATCCGGAAACGCAAGTCTTGATGGCCGTACTCGATGGCGATTTCGCAGAAGCGCTCGCGGCCGCGGCGCGTGGCGAACTCCGCCCCGAGCTCCTCGAAGTTTCGCAGGACCACGCGCTGTGCATCGTGCTGGCCGCGGCTGGCTATCCCGAGGCCCCGCGCACGGGAGACGTGATCACGGGGTTAGAGCATGCGAGTGCGGTCCCGGGGGTCCACGTATTTCACGCAGGCACAAGCCTCCGCGATGGTCAGGTGGTCACTTCGGGGGGGCGCGTGCTGGGCGTGACCGCGCGCGGTGCCACTCTGCGCGAGGCGCACGCGCGCGCGTACCAAGCGGCCGACTCGATTGCGTTCGACGGTCGCCAGTTCCGTCGCGACATCGGAGCGCGCGCCCTGGGAGGACGCTGATGGCGAACGAGTTCGAAGCTGCACTCGCGCAACTAGCGGCCGGCAAGGTGGTCGCTGCGGCCACTGAGTCCTTTTTCGGATTCTTGGCAGACATCCAAAATCCGCTCGCGGTCGAGGCCTTGTTCGCGCTCAAGCCGCGTGGCGCTGACAAGGGGGTACCTACGATCTTGCCGTCGCGCTCTGCCTGGCCTGCGCTCGTCGACGGAGCGATTCCGAGCTTGGCGCAAGCCTTCGCGGACGCTCATTGGCCGGGCGGACTCAGCATTGCGCTACCCGCCGCTGCCGGCGTGGCGTCGCGTGTTGCGCTCGACGGTTCGCTCGCGGTGCGCTTGCCAGGTGCCTCTCCCGCCGCGGAGCTCGCACGCCGTTTTGGGCGTCCGCTCAGCGCCACGAGCGCCAATCTGCCTGGCGCGCCGCCCGCGACGCGATCCGAAGCGGTCGAAGCGGCGTTCGTCGAAGCGATCGCACGTGGCGAGTTGCTCGTGCTTGCGGGCGAAAGCCCCGGCGGCGCGCCGTCGACCGTCGTGCGCGTCAGCGAAGGCAGCTACGCAGTTGCGCGCGTAGGAGCAGTGCTGCCGTCGGCGCTGGAGGCGATCGCAAAAACACATATCCAGTCTGCTTGACGCGATGCATCGCTGGCGCTAGCTCGTCTGCGGCGGGTTCGCCCGCGTGGAGGATCATGGCTCGAGTCATCAATTTCAATGCAGGCCCCGCAGCCCTTCCAATGGGCGCTCTCGAACGTGCTCAGCAAGAGCTACTCGATATCAGCGGGAGCGGCATGAGCGTGATGGAGCACAGTCATCGCGGCAAGGTGTACGACGCGATCCATGAGGAAGCGATCGCCCTGGTGAAAGAGCTGCTCGCAGTTCCCGAGAACTATGACGTTCTGTTCCTGCAGGGCGGCGCGAGCCAACAGTTCGCCGTGGTGCCGATGAACTTGCTGCCACCAGGCAAGAGCGCCGACTACATCCTGACCGGTGGTTGGTCGCAAAAGGCATACAAGGAAGCCAAGGTGATCGGCTCCGCGCGCGTGGCCGGCAACACCGAAAAGGACAAGAAGTTCTGCCGCATCCCAAAGCAGAGCGAGCTGGACCTCGATCCGAACGCGGCGTACGTGCATATGACCAGCAACAACACGCTGTTCGGCACGCAATGGCACGAGTTCCCCGACACCGGCAACGTGCCATTGGTGGTGGACATGTCGAGCGATATCGCTTGGCGACCAATGGACCTCTCCAAATTCTCGCTGATCTACGCTGGGGCGCAGAAGAACCTGGGCCCGAGCGGCATCGTGCTCGTGATCGTGCGAAAGGATTTGGTCGAGGCCGGGCGCAAAGACATTCCGGTCATCTTCCAGTATCGCACTCACGCCGAGAGCAACTCGCTCTACAACACGCCTCCTACCTTCTCGGTGTACATGCTGCGCAATGTGCTGGCGGGGGTGAAAGCCAACGGCGGCTTGAGCGTGGTGGAAAAGCTCAACCGCGAGAAGGCGGCGCTCTTGTATAGCGCGATCGATTCGCGTCCGGACATGTTCACGAACCCCGTCGAGAAAGAGTCGCGTTCCACGATGAACGTGGTCTTCACGCTGAAGACGCCGGAGCTCGAGGCGGAATTCTTGGCTGAAGCCAAGAAGCACAAGATGGAGGGCCTGAAGGGCCATCGCCTGGTCGGCGGCATGCGCGCGTCCATCTATAACGCCGTCTCGCTAGAGAACGTGGCTGCGCTCGCTGAGCTGATCAAGTCGTTCAAAACCTGACAGACCGGAACGCCGCGTTCCCATGGCGAGTGCGAGAGGTTGGGATCAACCGAGGTTGCGCGCGGTACAGCTTGCCGTCCGCGCGCAGCGCGGCTCCACGAGTCTCGCTTTGATACCTTTCCACCTGACGATTCCGTCGTTTCGGCCGATCCAGCCGACGCTTCGACGGAAGTTGGGTTTCGAGGGGTAACCTGCTGGCGCACTTGTAGTCGGTAAGGTCGGTAAGAGAGGGAAGTAAGCGCGGGCGCTGGAGGCAATGCCGAGGCCACGCGGGCGACTTTGACGCCCACGTGCCGAGCGGGTTACCCTGAGGATTCCGTTCTCAACCCCCAAATCAGCATGTCATTGGCTCGATTCCGTCTCCGCTTCCTGCTTCAGGAGATCGATTTGCCGCAGGGCGACACGATCATTGGACGTAGTGCGACCTGTCAGGTGACGATCGAGGATCCTTTGGTTTCTCGCGAGCACGCCCGGATCCGCATCTCCGGTGACCGAGCGACGATTGAAGATCTCGGATCCCGCAACGGCGTACAAGTCGGCGGCAACAGTCTGCAGAGTGTGCACGTCTTGCGAGACGGTGAGCGGGTGCGCATCGGCACGCAAGAGATGATCTTTTGCGCGGGAGCGCCTTCGAGTTCGGCGCTCGGCACGCGTACCACCGGCTTCATCTGCCACTGCTCGGAGTGTGGGCACCCCTATCCACTCGAGCTGGTGGAGTGCCCGGCGTGCGGGTCGAGCGATCGCAATGAAGAGGACACGCTCGCAGGCGCGCCGAGCTCCGCCCGCGATTGGGGGCTGGACTTGGTGGTGGACGCCCTGCGGCGCGCACAATCACTCGGCCGCTCCGAAGATCTGGAGCGCATCTTGTCCCATGCCCGGCTCGGCATCGAACAGCGGATCGCCAACGGTTTGCCTTTGGAGCGACCGATGTTGGACGCCGTGGCGGACGCCGCGGCGTCGTATGCCGTTACGCGCCGCGAGGCGAGCTGGGGCAAATGGCTGCTGTCCGTGTACGCGTCGCTCGGCGGAGTGCCGCCGCGGGCCGTCGGTCGCCGATTGATCACGCTCCCGCCGTCCGAGCGCACATCGCTCGCGCCAGCCGCTCGGCGCGTGGTCGAGAGCGTGAGCTCACGCGGCGGACCGCGCATCGAGGATCGCGAAAGCTTCGCCGGGATCGAAGCGCTGAGCAACTTGGAGCCGGCCAGCGCATGAGGCATTCGCTGCGCTACAACGATCAGGATATCGATCTTCCACCTGGGGAGTTCGTGATCGGTCGAGCAGCGAATTGCCAACTCTCACTCGACGACCCGCTCGTTTCGCGCAACCACGCGACGCTCACCGTCACGCCGGAAGCGGTGGTGCTTGCCGACCTCGGCAGTCGCAACGGTGTGCGCGTCAATAGTGATCGAATCGAGGGCAAGCGCGCACTGTCGCACGGCGATCAAATTTCGATTGGCAGCCAAGACATGACGCTACTCTCGCGCCGTGAGCTAGTCGCCGACACGCTGATTCAAGGACCGAACGAGCGTGCATCGACGTTTGGTTTGCTCGGGATCTTGGCGGACAAAGCGCTTGCCATGGGCCGCGGTGACGAGGCAGAAAAATTGCTCTTCGAGCTTCTCGATCAGCTCTTGGTCGATGCACAACGCGGCGTCGCCATCACGACCGAGACGCTCGAACGAGCGAGCGAATATGCGCTCAAGTTGGCGATAGCGACCTCCCATGGTCGCTGGGTTGACTACATCTTTCGACTTCACGCAGCGATGGGGCGGATGTGCGCAGGGGCCGTGGTCGATGAGCTGTACACGGTGCTGCGCAAGGTAAAGGCCGTGAATCTCGCTGTTTTGCGCGAGTACCTCGTTGGGCTTCACGAGCTGTCACGAAACCTCGGGCCGGCCGACCGCTTCCTGCTCAGTCGCCTCGAGGGCTTGGAGCGCCTCGCTGCTGCGAAATAGAAATCGCACGCTCGACGGCTTCCGACACTCACGCTACATTTAGCGGTATTGGATTCGGATCAGAATTCTCGACGCACGATGCCGCGCATGGATCAAGCACTGGAGTCGACGCGCAGCGCGCAACGCTTCTGGCTCGAGTACCAAGGGCGCACTTTCGAGCTTCGCCCTGGTGAAATACTCATTGGCAGAAGCTCGAATTGTCACCTGGTGCTCGACGACGGCTTGGTTTCTCGCCGTCACGCGCAGATCGTCATCACGGAAGAGCGTGCGACGATCGAAGATTTCAGCAGCGCGAATGGCGTGTTCGTGAACAGCAAACGCGTCAATGGTAGCGAGCAGCTACGGGCCGGCGATCAACTACAAATTGGCAAGCAGCAATTCACGTTCTGCTCGGTAGCTCGGCCAGTCGTTGCGGCGCCCGCGGAGCGACGAATGGCGGAGACGCTGCACGGCGCGCGCTCTCCGATGGATACCTCGCTGGCTCCCAGCTCGGACACCCGCGCCGACACCAAATCGGAGCTGAAGCAGCCGGAAATCGAGGCCACGCAACGCGCCGAGGCACTCGAACTGCTCGGCGGTGTCGCGGACAAAGTTTTGGCCATGGGCCGCGGTGAAGAAGCCGAGCGCGTGCTGTCCACCGCATTGAACAATGTGTTGAACGAAGCGAAGCGTGGCCGTGAGCCGGCGGCGCGCGTGCTGAGCAAGGCTGCGACCTACGCGGGTAAGCTCGCCGAGGCGACCGCTCACGGCAAGTGGCTCGACTACACCATCGAGCTGTACGCGGCGCTTCGACGCCCGATGCCGATCGAGTTCGTCGATCAAATGTATGCGGTGCTGCGGCGAGTCGACGCGGTCAACCTGGGCGCGCTCAGGGCTTATCTTTCGATCTTGCACGCCCAGACGCAGGCCTTCGCTCCGAATGAACGCTTTGCGATTCAGCGGCTCGAGGGGCTCGAACGCTTGGTCGCGCTGAAGTAGCCGCCGAGCGCGGCGCGGGTGCTGGTGGCACTGACGGACGCATGGATCCACGCCCGGGTGGCGGCGCCGATGGCCGCAGCGTCGTTCTTGCCTTGTTGGGCGATTCGTCCAACGCGAGCCACAGCGCTGCGGCCTCGCCGATCGCGTCGCGCAGCTCGCCGTCATCGATGCGTGCGAGCTGATCGGTGAGAGCGTTCGGAAGCGGCGCTTTGCGGTAGGCCGGCCTCCTTGCCGCAGGATCGCGTGGTTGCGCCGCGATCTCTTTGACGCGAAAGCGCACGGTATCGACGTGCACCCCGGCCGCTTTGAGCCGAGCCACGATTTCGTTCACGAGTAGGGATAACTCCTGAGCCCAGCTCGCGGACGCAACGTGTACCGTCAATTCCCGCCCGCGTTTGGCGCCCGGTTCGGTGCGCGCTGCGATGCGCTCGCCCACCACCCGGCGCCACTGTTCGCGGTCGATCGCGGTCCCCGCATAGCGCGCCGCCGCCTCTCGTGAACTCGCGAGCAGCGAGCCGAGGGCGGCGGGTTTGTTGCGTTGGGAAGAGCTCACGGCGAGCTCAGTCTAGCTCAGTTCCCGGGCGCGTTGAGCTCCGCATCCTCGCCGCGGAACCAGCGGCTAGCGATGCGGATGGCGTTCGTGGCTGCGCCGAGACGGAGGTTGTCGGCAGCCATGGTCAAGCACACGCTCTTGCCGCTCGTATCCCGCGCGTCGCGACGCAAGCGACCGACGAGCGCGCGATCGCGATCTTGCACGCAAGAGAGCGCGCTCAGACCGTCGCCCGATGAGCCGGGGTAGAAACGCACGAACGGCGTCTGCTTTACGTCACCGAGCAGCGCTTCAATCTCACTGAGCTCGGGCGCGCGCGAGAAGGTGAGCCAGGTGTTGAGATAGTGACCGACGGCGACCGCTACGCGGCAGCATTGCGCCGAGACCGCGAAGTCCGGGAAATCCAAAATCTTGCGGCTCTCTTGCACGAGCTTGCGCTCCTCCGCGCTGAACCCGCTCTCGTCGGTTTTGCCGTTGTGGGGCACCGCGTTGCCCGCATAGTGAGTGACGTTGAAGCCATGACCGAAGCGATTCGGTTCCGCGTAACCGGCCTTGGATTCAGCCAAGAACTCGTCCAATGGAGCGATGCCAGCGCCGCTCACGGCCTGGTAGGTGCTTACAGTGGCAGAGGCCAAGCCGAAGGCGCGCTTCAGCGGTCCGGTCGCGAGAGCGAACGGAATCGTCGTGCAATTGGGGTTTGCAACCAGTCGCACGCTGTCCGTCACTTCACGGCAATTGACGCCAGCGACGACGAGCGGAACTTTGGGATCGAGTCGGTAGGTGTTGCTCTTGTCGACCACCCGGTAGCCAAGGTCGAGCAGACGCGGCACGTAGCGTTGGCTGTGATCGTCGTCGAGGGCGACGAGCGCGAGATCGCCACGCGGAGCGTCCGCCGTCTCGAGCTGCGACGCGCCAAATACCTTATGCGACTTACCGGCGTGCTCCAGCGTTTGATCGCGACTAGCGAACAGCGAGAGTTCCGCGCCTGGCCAAGCGCGCTGTACCAAATCCAAGCTTTCGCGGCCGACGAGCCCGGTTGCACCAAGAATGCAGATACGCATGGCGCGGCTCATATCATGTAACGCGCCCTCCCGCCGCCAGAACCGCGCTTCCCGCGGGCTGCGCGACGATTTTGGCTCTAAACGAGACCTTTTCTGGGCTCAACCGCTCAGGGCAGGGGTAAATCGTAGTGCCTATGAGCAACTCGTCGGCAATCGGCGCGGGACTGCGGTGACGGCGCGAAATCGAAGCGCGAGGTCTGCGCGACGACGGGTTCAAAAACGTCGCCAGCACGCGTCACGCGCGTCTGCAGGGAGTTCCTGACCGACTGACGGCGAGTGCAACCGTTTCGAATTGCGAGGGCTGCCGCAGCGCGATTCGTAGGTCTCGTGAGTCGAGCGTGCTCCAATCACGCTCACTCGATTCAACTCGAATTACGCGACGTGCGAAACGGGCACGCTCGGCGGTGCTGTCGACTCGAGTTTCGAACAGCCCAGTCGAACGCGCATGCCTTCGGCGTAGTCGAACAAGCACGCCACAGCGCCTGACGGGTCACGGTCACGGAGTGGTCCCAACTGCCACAAGTATGGCAGCAGCTCTCGGAACATCTCGAACGCGATGTCGTGGCCATGCGGGAGTTCGAGCAAGCGATCGATGGCTTCCAAGTCCTGAACGCAGCGACGAAATGGATCCATGATCACACCAAAACACAGCCCAAAAATAAGCTCAAGGTGGCAAATGGCAACGAGCTGTTGTCGCTGCCGATGTTTCGCCTTTGTCACGCTTTACATGGGTCGTGCGAGTGCGGCGGCGAGTTATCCGACAACTCCTCACCCTTGAGGACGATGTCGGAGATCGTCAACCGCGCTTGATCCGCGCAGCTCGCCGCGTTTCTCGTTCATCAGCTGGAAAGTGCCGACGCTGGACGCGATTCGATGCCAATTGTACCGTCAACGACAGATCATCGCCGCGGGAACCTTGAACATGCGCGATGCTGGCAATTGCGTCGTTCGCCAAGCGCCAGGCTTCGGCGTGTGAATCGATATCACCCCCGCGGATTGCTAGGGTGAGCGCTCGGCGGAGTCGATTTCCCGCGCGCTGTAGTTCGCGAGCATGACCGTGGTGTCCTTTTTGGCGATGAAATGCGTACAGGGCTCGGACGATGCCGAGCAGATCGCGCACCGTTTCGATCGGTAGCGGGCCGGGGGCGCGCGCAGGCCAAGGAGTGTGGGCGTCGGACGTCACGCAAGATTGAGCGGAGCACGTTTGGCTGCGGGCTGGAAGGTCGGCCGGAAAAGCCGCGGACTTTTGCGCGCTTGGGCGTAGCGGCTACGCCGGCGTGCTCGGTTGCGCGCGGGCGGCACGAACAGTCGCGAAAACGAAAAAGCCCGCTCAGCGCGGGCTTCATCATTCTGCTGAGATTTGCGGTACCGAAGGTCGGACTTGAACCGACACGTTATTTCTAACAACGGATTTTGAGTCCGTCGCGTCTGCCAATTCCGCCACTTCGGCTCAGTCGTGGAGGTTCCTGTAGTTGCGTCCGTCGCCCTTGTCCAGAGGGTTTTGTCACTGGTGCGTTTCGAGGCGGTCTTGGGGCGCGGTGAGTCACGGCTTTCGGGGGATTGCCTGGGCGGGGTAGCCTTGGGGGCGAGCCATGTTCACGTGCGAGCGCTGCGGCGCGGGTTTGCCCCAGAATACGGAGCAGTGCATCTACTGCGGGACGGTCTCGGCGGCTGCCCGTGCGGCGCTCGGGGCAGAGGCGGCGCGGCGCGCCCACGAGCAAGCGGCGATGAATGCTCAGGTGGCGGTGCTGAAGGCAAAGCTGCAGAGCACGACCGAGCAGGCGGCGAGCCGAGCCTTGATGTGGGGGCTGCTCAGCTTCGCCTTTTTCTGTCTGCCGATTTTCAACGTGCTGTCGTTCCTGTCGTTCAAGCGGGCGCAAGCCTCAGCGCGCGAAGCGGGGACACCGCTGCCGACGCGGGCGACGGTGGGCCTGTTGTGTTCGGTGTTCACGGGGATTTTGTTCGTCGTGCTTTGGAGTTGGGCGGTGACGAGCGTGCGCGAGGACAACGCGCGTGTGGATGCGCGCAAGACCGAGCTCAGCAAGCAGGTCGCGGCTCATCCCGAGGGACCGGCTTTGGATCGGCCGTTCGCGTGCGCGCTGGCCGAACTCTACGTCCTGACCAACGGCTATGATGGTTCGACGAACACCGGACAGTTTCGTGATTTCGACTGTGCGGGTGCGGTGACGGTGCTGAATGGCCGCGCAGAGATGCCGGACTTCAAGTTTCGGATGTCCTCGAGTGACGCGCAGAAATCAACGACCATTTGCTTCAAACTCGGCGCACGTTGGTTCGTGCAGGAAGCGCGCGCTACGAGCTGCGAGCTGAAGTGAGTTACTGGTCCGCGCTTCGTCGCGCTTCGCGTACCCAACCCAAATTGCTCAGCGCGTTTTTTGACAGACCAAGAGCGCATCGTCGAGTTCGTACAGGCCGCTGTCAGCGTCGCCGAACGACAGATAGGGCGTGCGCGAAACGGTGACGACCTCGAAGCCCAGTGGTTCGAGGTCGCGCTCGACGAGCAGATTGACCGCGCCTTCCCAGCTGGAGTCGGCGCAGGCGAGTCGTTCCAGCGGGTCGGGCGTAGTGTTGCCGCTGAAGTAGAAGGGCTTGTAGGGCAGGGCAAGCGCGATCAGGAGTCGCCCACCCGGCTTCAAATACTGGTGCACGCGACCCAGGAGCTTTCGGGGGCGCGCGGTGCGATCGAGGACGTTGAGGCAGGAAACCAGGTCGAAAGGTTCGCCCGGCAGATCGCGCTCGGCTAGGTCGAGTTCGTGGCATTCGAGGCCGGATCGACGCAGCCGCTCCACCATATTCCGCGAAGTTTCCGTGGTGACGACGTGTTCGGCGAGCGGCACGAGCGTGCGTGTGACGTTGCCGGACCCCGCGCCGACGTCCAGCAGGCGACCGATGCGCTGCGGCCCGAGCAGCAGTCGCCAATGTTCGGTGCTCGCCACGAATAGCGGATACATGTCGAGTAAGCCGTTCACGTCGAAATCGGACATGAATTGCTTCAGCAGCCGATGCAGCTGCGTTCGCCACCACGAGTGTCGACCGCTCCGCGCCTGCGCCAGGAATGCATCGGTGGCAGCGTCGCGGCTGAGTTGCACGAAGCGATCGCGAAGCCGAGGCGACAAAGCGGCGACATCCGCGTCGTAATACAAATCGAGGATTGTGGTGGCAAGCTCACCGGCCGGCTTCATGTTCTTTGCGCCTGTCGAGTCCGTCGAAACTGCATCGAGGCTGAATACTGACGGAAGGTGAGTGCGTGCGGCTCAACAAAAACGCCCACGCTCGCGCTTGGCCGTTGACAGATCGAGGGACTGCACCGAGATTTCCGAGCCGGAAACCAGGCAACCCAAGGAGTCAGCAATGGCAATTGAAGTTCCCCCGCTCCCGTACGCGAAAACCGCGCTCGAGCCGGTCATGAAGCAAGAAACTTTCGACTACCACTACGAGAAGCACCACAAGACTTACGCGACGACCCTGAACGGGCTGATCGCGGGTAAGCCGGAAGAGTCGAAGAGCCTCGTCGAGATCATCAAGTCCAGCTCGGGCCCCGTGTTCAACAACGCAGCCCAGGTTTGGAACCACACGTTTTTCTGGGAGAGCATGAAGCCGAACGGCGGCGGCGCTCCACCCGAGGGTCCGGTCGCGGATCTGATCGCCGGCATGGGCGGCTACGACAAGTTCAAGGCCGACTTCATTCAAGCTGGTTTGACCCAATTCGGCTCGGGCTGGGCGTGGCTCGTGCTCGACGCCGGCAAGGGCAAGATCGTGAAGACGCCGAACGCGGAAACGCCGCTCACCACGTCGGATGTGCCGCTGCTCGTGGCTGACGTCTGGGAGCACGCGTACTACTTGGACCACCGCAACAATCGGAAGGGCTTCTTGGAAGCCTTCCTCGACAAGTTGGTCAACTGGGACTTCGTGGCCAAGAATTTGGCTGCTGCGAAGTGATTGGCTAGCGCCGCTTCGGCGCCACAACGGACGTAAGAGCGGCTTCGACCGCCGAGGCTGAAGCCGCTCACGTCCCGTTTTTCATGTGCCGGCTCGCCGTTGCGAGCCGAAGTCTATCAAGCGTTGGTGTTGGCCGCGGCGCCTGCCGGACGCACGGGTAGAATCGGCGCCCAGATCAAACGCCCGAGCAGCGAGTCGTCGATCAAAAGACCGCGGTCGCTGAAGCGCAGCACGTTCTCTTCAGCGTCGTCGGCCCATTCACCGACGAACAAGATCCCGACACCGCTCTCGTTGTATCCGAGTTGCACGATGGCATTCTTGAGCCAGCGGCCGCCGCCCTCGAACTCGATTGCCTCGGGCAAAACGTAGAAACCCTCCGACGGCAGCTGCTTCAGCGTCTTCGCCCAGCTTGCAGAGCGCAGGGGCGTGATGGGCTCGCGCCAGAACCAGCGATTGCGACGGTTGTCTGCGGGGCGCACGACGAACTTCACGCCGCCATTCGACGGTTGTCCGACGTAGACGAGGGCGCCTGCCGGAAAACTGGCTTCGTTGCCGGGCAGGGGTTGCGTGGTGCGATACAGGCCTGGATCGGGGAGGTCGAGCATTGCCGCGCAATTTACTCGAATCGTTGCGGCCGACAACCCCGGCTGAGCACGCCAAATCAGGCTCGAGCAGAAGATCGAGGCATCGTGATAGCGTTCCGCGACGCGAAAGCGACAGCCAAGATACGTCGCGATGGAGCTTCCGATGGCAGCCAAGAAAAGCAAAACAAGACCGAGTTCCCCCAAGCCCGCATCCCCCGCGAAGAAGGCCGTCAAGGTGAAGGTCGGGACGGCTGCCGCGACGAAAGCCAAGAGCAAGCCTGCGGCCGCTCCCAAAGCACAACGAGCGGTCGACGTGACACCCGCAGCCTCGAGCGCGAGCCTCGCCGAAGGCAGCAAGGCCCCCGTGTTCTCGCTCCCCGACGAAACCGGAAGCGTCGTCAGTTCTGCAAGCCTCGCGGGTAAACCCTACGTGATCTACTTCTACCCGAAGGACGACACTCCCGGTTGCACCAAAGAGGCTTGCGACTTCCGCGACAACATCAAAGCGTTCAACAGCGCGAAGGTGCGCGTGCTCGGCGTCAGCCCCGACGATTCCAAGCGGCACGCGAAGTTCAAGGAGAAATACGAGCTCAACTTCACGCTGCTATCCGACGTCGACAAGACGCTGATTGGCGCTTACGGCATCTGGATCAAAAAGCTGAACTACGGCCGCGAATACATGGGCGTGCAACGCAGCACCTTCCTCATCGACAAAGCCGGGAAAATCGCCAAAGCGTGGCATGGCGTGCGAGTCCCGGGGCATGTCGACGCGGTGCTTGCGTCGCTCTGAGCATCTCCCCTCGGGCGCTTCTCGTGTTGCAGAGCGTGCCGTGAAATCACGACTGCCGGCTTCTTTTGGGGTAAGCGGGCGCGGTACGGCACGCGGCGCCGCGTAGCTCATTTTCCCGACGCGCACTGATACGAAGTGCTCCCGTCCCGGACGCGTCGGGAACGACGCCTCGTTGCGAGGTGCGCCGCCGGCTCGTGAGCGCCCCTCTCCAAAATCTTTGCGCTGCCTCGAGCTACGCCGCGGGAGGCGGATAGCTCGAAGCGCGTTTGATTCCGGGCTTCAGATTCACGCTCGAGTCCGGCGGCCACGTGACGGCGGGCATGGGGTAGGCGGGGCGGGCAAAGAGGTAGCCCTGGCCGTAGTGCACCCCGATGTCCTGCAGCGCGACGAATTCTTCGTCCGTTTCGATGCCCTCGGCCACGACCATCGCGTCGAGGTCGACGCACATGCGGACGATGCCCGAGACCAATTTTTGCTGCCGCACGTTGCGATCGAGGTTGACGATCAGCTCGCGATCGAGCTTCACGATCTTGGGCTGCAAATCCAAGATGCGCTTCAAGTTGGAGTAGCCCGCTCCAAGATCATCGACGACGAGTTCGACGTGGCAGCGAGAGCGCAGCTCGCGCAGCACGTTCATGCATAGCTCGTGTTGAGTGAGCGGCATGGCCTCCGTCACTTCCACATAGAGCACGTGGTCGTGGCCGAAGATTGGATCGTCGGGTCGCACGATCCACGCCTCGTGCAACTCTTGGGGGTGCACATTGAGAAACAGTGGTTTGCCCGCGCTGAGCGGCACCGCGATCTCGCGAATCATCCGGCCGAGGCGGCCGGCGCAGCCGACCTCGAGCGCGCGCTCGAACAGCACGAGCGGGTTCTTTAGAGCCGGGACGCCGCAGCGCACGAGTGCTTCGTGCGCGAACAGCTCACCATCGCGCATGTCGACGATGGGTTGGAAGACCACGCTCAGATCATCCGGCGACACCAAGCGCTCGAGCGCCGTTTGCGAGGCTGGACGAGGCCCCGGAGCAGGCATCGCTTGCGGAGCGTCCGACAAGCGGTTCGATCGCGGCACGGGGCGGGACGGGGTGTGCGAGGTCAAGGTGAGCGGCTCCTTGGTGCGCGTGGCACTCAAGCGGATCTCTAACTGTGAACCACTTCTAACACTCAGTCATCTCGGCTTCAATGGACGTGACGCGACGTGAAACCAGTCCCAGTATCAATGATTCGCGATGCGAGGAATCTCCCCCGACGTTTAACGGCACCAAGCTCTCGCCTTACAAACACGCCACAAATTCCATCCCTAGGGGTGAGTAAATTCACGGACTGCGCGTGTGGGCCAGCTCGCTCGAGTTCGACGGCGCATCGAGATGCTGGCAATTGCCGGAACGCCCAGGCACGCGAGATTGACGAGTCTGTTCGTTGCTCGCAATTGGGAGTCGCGCACGCGCCGGAGCGCGTTGGAGCCTGCTCGCCGCCACACACGCGCAGACCTCAGTGCGATCGCTGAGTTCCGCGAATTTGATTTGCGCCTTTCGTGCACCGGCGTATGCCCATCTTTCAAAGATGAAAGTGCGACGTTTGACTACATCTCCGTTTGCGGCGCGGCGACTTCATGTGGGCGCGCATTGGGCAGTCTTGTTTGCGGTTTCGGCCGTCTCATTTGGATGCAAGAAGCAGAGTGCACTTAGCGCCGAGAAGGCGAAGGGTGATGTAGTCGCGTTGGCGCAAGCCGCCCACAATGACGTCGCCGAGGTGCGTTCGGGGTTGCCGCAGGGAGCAAAGTTTCTGCTGCCGATCTTCGATTCCGGCAAGCCGCCGAGCGACGACCCGCACGGCGCGCGTATCGCGCTCGAGACTGCGCGCAACAAGGTGCAGGATCTGCGCGTCTCGAAGGGCACCTTCTTCGCGGTTACCGGAACGGATGGCGTCGTGATCCGGAACGATCAGGATCAGGACTTGATGGCGGGGCACGCGCTCTTGCCCGCGTACCCCGAGCTCAAGACGGCGCTCGCAGGGCAATACGTGGAGCTGCGTGGCTCACTTCCAGAAGCTTCAGGCGTGCGCGGCCGTGAAGATGGTCAGTGGGTAGCGGCGCAGCCCGTGCTAGCCGGCACCGAGGTCAAGGGTTTGTACGTCACTGGTTGGTCGTGGGCTGCTTACGCGCGGCGGCTGGAGTTCGCGCTAGCGGGCAACCTGCGCAGCTCACTCAAAGAGGGGCAGAAGATGCCGCTCGTGTACGTCTACCTAGTGGTCGGCAAGGACGTGTACGGCGCGCCGATCTCACCCGAGGTGAACGCCAAGGCGATCGCGCAGCTCTCGCCGCTCGCGAACGCTTCCGCCACCACGCCGACTTCGTTCGAGCTCGAAATTGCCGGACGTGAATTTGGGCTCGGTGTCGAACTCGCGCCGGATCTCGGCAAGGACGTGGCCATCGCCGTGCTCCGCAGCGAGACGTGAGCGAGCGCCGTTCAGGTCTCAGTTTCGACGTTGCCCTTATCACCGGCCGGCTCGGCTCCAGCGCCGTCCTCGCTCGTCACCGGCTCGTCCTCGCTGGCTGTCGGCTCGAGCGCGTCACTCGTGGCGGACTTCTTTCGCTTCTTCTTTTTGCGGGGTGCCGGCAGTTCGAACACGATCGCAGGATCCGGCCCGAGGCGGCCAAAACGATGGAGTCCGACGAGCAAGAGCACGACGCCAGCGACGGTCAGCCACTTGCCGAAGTCCGCATACTCGCCGAGTGAAGCACCGATGCCGATCGCCGCGCAGAGCGCAGCGGCCTTGATCAAGTTCGGAGTGCTGGGTCCCGTGAAGCGGGAGCGCGCGCTGACGGTCAGGGCCATTTTTCTTTGTGGGCGCGCACCAAGAAATCGTGCACGTCGCGTTTGAGGCGGAGTTCAGCGGCGACGCTACTCGCCTCGTGGCCGTTGCCGGCATGTTCGTCATACATGTAGTCGCTGTCTTGCAAGACGAGCACCCGTGCGTCTCCGTCCGTGCCCAAGCCTGACACGAGTTGCAGAGCATCACCCATGGCTGGATCGCGTGGGGGGAGGGTCGGCCCGAGCGCGATCCGTTCGGTCGCGGTAACGTAGGCGACACCGTACTTTCGATCCTGCCCGTGCACGTCGACGTGCAGGGACTGGGCGTCCGACAGCGGGAGGTCTCCGCCGGGCACCGCGCGATCATGTTCTTCGCGGAAGACCTCGCTGATCAACTCGATGGCTCGGCGCTCATCCAGTGGTCGGCTTGGGCTCACGATGCGGGGCGGCGGTCCGCTGCTGCATGCCAGCGAAACGAGCGTCGCAGCGAGGGCCAGCGCCGGGCGAGAGCCGACCATTGCCAACATCCGCCGCAAACAGTAGCCAAGTGCTCCGGCTTTCGCTAGCTGTCTCACGCCATGTGGTCCGCCTTTCCAGTGTCCAGCGCACCTGCCGCCCTCGCCGGGCTCGGCCTGCTCGCGGGCCTGATCGCCGGCTGCGCAGAGGCACGTTTGCCTGACCCGAAGCTCGTGGCCACGCGTTACGCCGAGGCCGCGCGTGCGGGCGACTCTGAGCGCATTTACGCGCTGCTCAGCCGCGAGGCGCAACGAGACTATGGCCCCCAGGGCACCCGTCGCTTGGTGGAGCAGGCGAAGCCTGAATTGAGCCGGCAGGGGGCGGCGCTGCTCTCGCCGGCGACCCGTGTCCAGGCGTCGGCCGAGATCCGCTTCATCGACGGGGAAAGCGCGCTTTTCGAACTGGAAGATGGAGCATTTTACCTCAGTTCGTTGGGGACCGTGCCCAGCCGGCCCAGGAGCCCCGCCGAGGCGCTGGGGGACTTTCGCCGAGCCTTGGCCCGACGCAGCTACCCCGCGTTGCTCGGCGTGCTTTCCACCGAAACGCGCCAGGCAATCGAAGGCGATCTGAAATCACTGGTGGAGGGCTTGGAAAATCCGGAGACTTTGGACGTGAAAGTTTCCGGCGACAATGCCGTGGTCGAGGTGCCTGGTGGTCATCAGGTGAAGTTACGCCGCGAAGCGGGGGTGTGGCACGTGCAGGATTTCGATTGATGGTGAGTCGCTTCACGCGTCGGGTCGCGCTGACCGTTCCACTTTCGCTCTGGTCGACGGGCGCTTTCGCATTTGGTGACGGCGGAGCCTTTCACCCGCGCCTGTTACGCGCCGGCAATCACCCACCGCTCGGCGTGCGCACCTCCGGTGCGGGGCGTTGGTCGTGGGAACTCGTGCGTCGCACGAGCGCGCCTGCGCGGTTGGTCCCCGCTGAGGTGGCCGCCGACCAATCGTCGTTACAGGCCGAGCCATTCGTGATCTGGGCAGGCGACGCGGATCCCGGGCCGCTTTCGTCGGCCGAGGTGCGCGGGCTGACGCGTTTCCTTCGACTTGGTGGTGTGCTCGTCGTTGATGATTCGAATCCCGCGTCGGGTGCATTCGGGCGTGGCGCGCGTCGGGAGCTGTCTCGCGTGCTGCCGGAGTCGGCGCCGGTTCGTTTGGATTCCGGCCACGTGCTTTTCAAGACCTTCTACATCGTCGATCGCCCGGTGGGACGCGTTCTCGGCCCACCCGAGCTTTCGGCCATCGTGCGAGGAAAGAACGCGCAGGTCATTTTTCTGCAGCATGACTTGCTGGGCGCACTGGCTCGCAGTGGTGAAGGCTTTGCGCTCGAGACCGAACCTGGTGGGCTCGAGCAACGCGAGCACGCGGTTCGTTTGGCGGTGAACATCGCGATGTACGTGCTGTGTTCCGACTACAAGGATGATCAGGTGCACGCGCCGTTTTTGATGCGACGCCGCGCCCGACAGAAACCATGACTCTGGCCGCGTTGGCGCTCGCCGAAGGCGTACCCCAGCTCACGTTGTTTGCGGTGCTGGGGCTCGCGCTTTGCTCTCTTGCGTTCTTGGCTTTCGAACTACGAAAGCGTGAAGGCGCAGCAGTCTGGGTTTTGCTTTCGGGCGTGCTGTCACTGCTGCTCGTGGGTGCGGCGGTGCTGCGCCCCGCGCGCGTGAACACGCGCGGCGTGAGCGTGGGCGCCAAAATCGTGGTTTTGGTCGACCAATCTCGGCGCCTGCTCTTGCCGAGTGACGGTAAGATGCGGCGCGACCTCGCGCTGCACGCCGCAGACGCCCTGAGTAAGCACTTCTCGGGCGCACGCGTCGCGCTGCGTGGCTTCGCCAGCGGAGAGCTGCGGCCGTTGGTCGTGGCGGACGCGCTCGCACACATCAATCCGAGCGAGCTTTCGGACGAGAGCGATCTGCGCTCCGCGCTGAACGCGCTCTCGCAAGAACCCGGCGAGCGACCGAAGGCCATCGTGGTCGTGAGCGATGGCCGTTTCACGCGTCCCAGCGCAACCCAAGACGATGCGTCCCTGCGCGAACTGACGTTGGCATTGGGCGCGCCGATTCATACCGTTGCGGTCACTGAGCAAGCGCCGCGCGACGCCAGCATTCGTTCCATTCGCACCTCGGGCGCGACGGTCGCGCACCAACCGCTCGCGCTCACCATCGAGATCGGCTGCGGTGGGGGGCTTTCGTGCGCTGAAGTCCCGGTGACGGCGCGTGAGCTGCGGCAGGGAGTCGAGCCCTTCGTCTTGGCCTCGGGAGTCGCGAAAATGACGGGCGAAACCGCGACCGTCGAGCTCAGTATCACCCTCGAGCGCGCCGGCGCTCGCTTGGTCGAAGTGAGCATCGAGCCCCCTGAGGGCGATACCATTCCCGAGAACAACACGCGCATTCTCACGTTCAGCGTGACTCGCGATCGACTGCGCTTGTTGCATGTCGCAGGGCGCCCCACCTACGACGTGCGCGCACTCCGCATGTGGCTGAAGAGCGATGAGTCGATCGACCTGATCGCGTTCTTCATTTTGCGCACGGACGAGGACAATACGGAGACCAGTGAGGACTCCGAGCTGGCGCTGATCCCGTTCCCGGTCGACGAACTGTTCACCGAACATTTGCCGAGCTTCGACGCGGTGATCTTGCAGGACATCGACGCGGTGACCTACAAGCTCTTGCGGCATTTGCCGGCCCTCGCCAACTACGTGCGCGGTGGTGGCGGGCTGATCATGGTCGGTGGTCCCTCGGCGTTTGCTGGCGGTGGGTACGCGCGCTCACCCTTGGAGGCCGTGCTTCCCGTCGAGCTCGGTGGTGGCGAACCGCCGTTCGACACCGCGGATTTCGTGCCGCGCTACACGGAAGCTGGTCGATCTGCGCCGGTGCTGCGCGGTCTGACCGAGCTGTTCGCTGACGAGCTGCCGACATTTACGGGATCGAACACCTTGGGGCCGGCTCGACCGAACGCGATCACGCTCTGGGAGCATCCGGACCGGCGCGCGGCACGAATGCCCATGCCCGTGCTCGCTCTGGGCGAGTCCGGTGATGGCCGTTCGATCGCGCTCGGTGTCGACGGCACGCATGCGTTGGCCTTCAGCGAGTTCGCCGATCGCGCCGCGGGTCGCGCCTATGGTGCGCTCTGGGATGGCCTCGTCGGCTGGCTGATGCGCGATCCGCGTTACGAAGCGTTGCGCCTGGAGCTGGCCGGAGCGTGCATCGCCGGATTGCCCGCCAAGCTCCGGCTCGTTCGCTTGCCGGGATCGGCCGGAGACGTGTCGCTACAGCTGACGCGTCTCGGTCCTCAGCGCACGCCAGTGCTGACGAAGAGCGTGAAGGATCCTGCTCCGGGCCCGCTCGAGCTCGAGCTCGGCGCGCTCGAGGTCGGCGGTTACTCGGCCAGCGCGCGTGTTGGCGCCGCGCCACCCACGCGCTTCGATTTCGCGTGCGAGCGCGGCGGCCCGGCGTGGAGCGATTCACGGCCGGATCCCGAGCGACTCGCTCGGATCGCCAAGGTCAGCGGCGGGCGCGCGGTCTCGCTGAGCCAGCTGAGTGAGCTGCCAGTCCCGGACCCGATTGAGGTCGCCGCCGAGCGCAGCAGCGTGCCGCTGCTGCCAGCGTGGGCGTGGACGCTAGCGGCATCGCTCGCGCTGGGTGGACATTGGTACGCGCGGCGCCGTCAGGGACTGCTCTGACAATTGGGACAATAATACGTCGAACGGTGCAACGCGCCTTGCCGCTCCATGCGAATCGTAGCGCCGCACACTCGGCACGGCTCACCGGAGCGTCGATACACCCAATGGCGACCGCCAAGAATCGTCGTGGTAGTTCGCTCGCGCGAATGCGGTCGAGCGTTCTTTTGCAAGAGTTCGCGCGCGCTGAGGACCACCCGCACGAGCGTCTCGCGATCGAGCTTAGAAACCGCCTCGAACGGGTTCAGGCGGCAGATGAACAACGTTTCGGACTTGTAGATATTGCCGATCCCGGACAGGGCCGTTTGCGTCATCAGCGCCTCGCCCAGCGAGAGTTCGGCGAGCGATTGAAGACCGCTTACTGCCTTGTCCAACTCGAACTGGTCGGGGATCAGATCCGGGCCGAGGCCATTCAAATACGAATCGTTGACGGCGGCGTTAGGCGAGAGCAAACGCACCGTCGGCGCCGAGAAGCAGACGGCCAGTGCGTCCGAGACTTCCAAGATGACGCGCGCTTGATGCTCCGGTCGCTGAAACCGTTCACCGGGTCGATACACGTGCCACGAGCCAAGCATCTTGAGGTGCGTGTGCAAGACGCGACCGTCATCGAACTGAATCAGTAGATTCTTGCCTCGTGCGCGGACCTTTTCGATGGAGTGGCCTGTGAGCTCTGCTTCGGCGATGGCTGGCACGGAGGAACGTACGCGAACCAATCGTTGCCCCTCGAGCACGCGCGCGAGCGTGTGCGCCGTACGATGGAGGGTATCACCCTCCGGCATCGGCGTCGTCGAGGTCGGCGGAGACTTCTGGCTCGATTTCCAGATCGCTCGTAAAGGTGCGGTCGCGCAGGCTCAAGAGCAACCCGCCGCCGGTGGCAACGAAGCCGGCTTCGCGAAATGAGCTGGCGAGCGCGTGCTCAGCTGCCGGTGCGCCATCGATCGTTGCCACGCGAAATGCGCGTCGAAGGGGCTGCCCGCGAGCCCAGCGCGCCAATGCATCAGCGAGCGCGCGCTCGCGTTGCGCGCTAGGTTCCGCGCCGAAGGTCGTCAGTGTGCCGGTGTTTTGCAAGTAGGCGACCAGCGCGCCGCGATGGAGCACCACATGGGCGCCAGCGATCCGCGATAGCCGTCCTGAAGTGGACTCGCGCCCGGGCCAAGGCAAGAGCGCTCCGTATGGATTGGCTGGGTCGACGGCAGACAGCACCTGCGCACGCGGCGCGTCGTCCTTGGGTGCGCGTTGCGCGCGCAGATCTTCGTCCGCGCCGGGTAGTGCGAATTGCACGCCGCCGTGGCCAGCGACGAAGTAGCCGCGCCGGATGCGCCCACCAGATTCCATCACCTTCAAGATCTCGTACACGCTCGAAAAGCCGCCCTCCAAGCCTTCGGCGTGCGCGACCTCGCGCGTGACGACGCCGTAGCGTTCGAGTAGTGATCGCGCCAAGGCTGCACGGCGATCGGTGTCGCTCGGTACCTCGCCCCAGCGCGCACTGCGCAGGGACCAACGTCCCTCGCTGCCCGGGAGTCGCCCCTGAGTGGAGCGACGGCTCGCGTGCAGCCTCGCGCTGCGCCCGTCGCGTTTGCTCGACGCAGGGCGGAGCAAACTGCGCAGCGCTTCGAGCGAATCATTGGTCACTTCGCCGGACCACACCATGTCCCAGAGCGTGTTGAGCACGTCATTCGGGAAGCCTCCCGTTTCGCGGAGCAGCTCGGCGAAGAATACCGCGCCGCGTCGAGCGAGCGTGGCGCGAATTGCGGCTGCCTGCTCGGTCTCGACAGGCGTGACCGCGCGCGAAAGCAGCGCCTCGTGTTCGGCCAAATACAGCGCGATTCGCCCGTCATTGTTACCGATCGGTTCCACGCCCGCCCAGACGACCTCGCCGCT
>Ga0164241_10001277_pt1 | contig 32371 bp, 28 predicted proteins | sample OricomyardsoilBY_FD_108780 | JGI IMG/M metagenome (GOLD analysis project Ga0164241, IMG submission 108780) | Backyard soil microbial communities from Emeryville, California, USA - Original compost - Back yard soil (BY) | ecosystem: Environmental > Terrestrial > Soil > Unclassified | place: USA... | reverse complement strand
GCGCTGTCGCTGTGGCGCGGCCCCGCGCTGGCCGGCATGAACTCGGAGCTGCTGCGCAGGAACGCGGCCCAGCTCGAGGACGCCAAGATCACCGCGCTCATGGAGCGGATCCGCCTCGACCTCGCGCTCGGCAGGCATGACGAGATCGTCGGCGAGCTGTTCGCGCTGGTGGAGGAGCATCCGCTGCGGGAACGGCTGTACGAGAACCTGATGCTCGCCCTGTACCAGTCCGGACGCCAGGCCGAGGCGCTGGAGGTGTGCAGGCAGGGGCGTGCCACGTTCATGGCCGAGCTCGGCATCGAGCTCGGCGAGAGCACCCGCCGGCTCGAGACCGCGATCCTCAACCGTGACCCCAAGCTCGACCCCAAGCTCGCCGTCGCCGTCAAGGGCGGCGATGCGCCGAGGCCGGCGCCGACCGCGGCCGAGCCGCAGGGCGTGGTGCCGCGCAGGCTGCCCGCGACCATCGCGGACTTCACCGGCAGGCAGGCGCAGCTGACCATCATCAAGCGCGTGCTCGGCGACACCGGGCGGCCCGACGAGACCGCGAGCTACGGCATGCGCATCGTCTCGATCTCCGGCAAGGGCGGCGTCGGCAAGTCCACCCTGGCGCTGCGTGCCGCACACGAGCTGCGCGACGCCTACCCCGACGGTCACCTCTACGGCGACCTGGAGTCCGCGGACAATGACACCGGCGACGGCCCCGACCGCGTGCGCGGCGTGCTCGCCAGGTTCCTGCGCGCGCTGGGCATCGGCGGCAACGCGATGCCCGACGACGACGAGGAGCGCGGCGACCTCTACCGCAGCCGCGTGGCGAACAAGAAGGTGCTGGTGGTGCTCGACGGCGCCACCGACGAGAACCAGGTCATCCCGCTGCTGCCGGCCGGCTCGGGGTGCGCGGTGATCGTGACGAGCAGGGCGCGGCTGTCCGGCCTGCCCGGCGCGTACCAGGTCGGCATCGACGTGTTCGACGTCGACCGCTCGCTGGAGATGCTCACCACCATCGTCGGCGCGGACCGGCTGCGGGCCGAGCCGGAGGCCGGGCGCGAGCTGGTCGAGCTGTGCGGCGGTCTCCCCCTGGCGATCAGGATCGCCGGCGCCCGGCTGACCTCCCGGGCGCACTGGGGGGTCGACATGCTGGTCACCCGGCTGCGCAACACCGTGCGCAGGCTCGACGAACTGTCGTTCCGGGGCCTGGCACTGCGGTCCAACATCGACCAGAGCTACGACGCGCTGCCGCCGGTCGGGCAGCGCCTGTTCCGCCGGTTCTCGCTGATCACCACCCGCGACTTCCCCGGGTGGGTCGCGGCCGCGCTGCTGGACAACGACCCCTTCGACGCCTTGGAAGTCGTGGAGAGCCTCGTCGACGCGCAGTTGCTGGACACCGTGCAGTACCCGGGCGAGCGGCTGCGCTACCGGTTCCACGACCTGATCCGGATCTACGCCGCCGAGCGGCTCCGCACCGCCGAGTCCGAGACCGAGCGCACCGCGACCGTCGAACGGCTGCTGGGCGCCTGGCTGTCCCGCACGGAGCACGCGCACCGCAAGGAGCTCGGCGGGGACTACACGATCCTGCACGGCACCGCCCCGCGCTGGCCCGGCGGTCCGGAGCTCGAAGAGGCCGACGAGATGGGCAACCAGATCGACTGGCTGGAGGGCGAACGCCGCTCGCTCGTGTCGGCCGTGCACCTTGCCGCCGACCACGGGATGTCCGAGGCGTGCTGGGACCTCGCGCTCACCTCGGTGACGCTGTTCGAGGTGAAGGGGTACTTCGACGACTGGTGCGAGACCGCGGAACGCGCGCTCGCGTCCGCCGAGGAAACCGGCAACGAGCGCGGCCGCGGCGCGATGCTGTACGCACTCGGGGCGATGCACTCCCACCAGACCCGCCTGCGCGAGGCCCAGCGCTGTTTCGCCGGCGCGATGGAGATCTTCGAGCGGATCGGCGACGAGCACGGCTACGCGCTCGCGCTGCGCAACTCCACGACGCTGGACCGCCTGCGCGCGGGAGACGCGGCGATGATGGAGAACTACGAGGTCGCCCTGGCGAAGCTCCGCGCGGTCGGCGACCGGGTCGGCGAGGCCTACATCCTGCGGAACATGGCGAAGGTGTGCATCGACGGCGGGGAGGTCGAGCGAGCCGAGGCCATGCTGGACACCGCGCTCGCACGCTGCCGGGAGGTCGGGTACCTGCGTGGTGAGGCGCAGGTGCTGAACCGGTTCGCCGAACTGCACCTGTTCGGCAACCAGCTGGAGCAGGCGCACCATGCGCTCAAGCGGGTCCTGCTGATCGTGCGGGACATCGGCGACCGGATCGGCGAGGCGCACGCGCTGTACCGGCTGGGAGTGGTCCGGCAGCGCTCCGGGCGGCTGGACAACGCCGAGACCACCCTGCAGCACGCGCTCTCGCTCTCCCAGCAGGTCGGCGAGCGGATGATCGCCGCGAGTGCGCACCACACGCTCGGCGAGATAGCCCTGGCCCGCGGCCAGGAGGCGGCGGGCCAGGACCACGTGGAGACGGCTCTCGCGCTGTTCGCCGAGCTCGGCGCCACGATCTGGCAGGCCAAGACGCTGATCCTCAGGTCGGACATCCACCAGGACCGGGGTGCGGAGGTCCTGGCCGACCAGGACCTCGATCAGGCCATCGAGCTGCTCGGCACGGTGCGGAACGCCGAGGCGACGCGGCTGCGCCAAGAGCTCGAGCGCAATCGCGGCGACGCCGTCTCACGCTGAATTGCCGATTCACGAATCACGCCGAATCGCCCGGCGGCGGCAGGCCGGCACCGCACGACCTCGCCTGCCGCCGCCTCGTCCGCGGGAGCGGATCAGTTGACGGGCATGTGCCAGTCGTTGTCACACAGCACCGAGACCGGCTGGTCGGCCGCCGCGGCTCCGGTCGCCACGAACACCGCGGACAGACCGAGGAACAGCGCCGCCGCGGAAAGGACGATCTTGCGAATGGCCGACATGGCGATTCCTCTCGAAGACTGTACTCTCAATTCTTCTGGCGGGGATCCCGCTCGAGAACAAGTCAACAACGACTCGCCTTCAGTCGATTTTCAATCAATTCAATGAATACTGTCAACGATCGATAGCGATTCGATAAGACGCTATCGGCGCAGTGCTGATTCCGTTATCTGTCACCTCGTGTGCACGGCGAGGTCCGCGGCGGCTCCCGCGGCACGAGCCGAGAGGTGCCCGCCGCGCCGCAGCCAGGCAACGGTGTCGGCAAAGGTCTGCACCACCGCCCGGGCAGCGCCCCTGCCTGCGCTTTCGCCGATCCGCGCCGCGCAGGCGCACGTGTAGATCGCGCCGTACTCGGCCGGGATGTGCCACGGCCAGACCCGCTGGACCACGCCGGTGACCACGCCCAGCGGCAGCATGGCGCGCGCGGGCAGGTAGACCGTCGGCAACGCTCGGCCGGTGACCTCGCGCAGTGTCGCCACGTACTGCCGGGTGGTCAGGTAGTGGCCGGGTCCGAAGTGGCGGTCCCCGGCCGGCCCCGCGCCGGCGAGCAGCACCGCGTGCAGCACCGCGGTGTCGCGCACGTCGCCGACCGGCAGCCCGCCGGACGGCCAGATCGGCATGAGGCCGCGCAGGGTGTTGCGCAGCCGGGTGACCTGGTCGCCCATCTTCGGGTCGTGCGGACCCAGCAGCGCGGGCGGGTAGGTGATCGTCACCGGCGCGCCGGCCGCCTGGTGGGCGCGGGCGACGGACTCGGCGGCGGCCTTGGCCGCGAGGTAGGTCTCCCTGGGGTGGCCGACCGGGGAGTCCGGGCCGAGCTCCCGGCCCGGCGAGGGCAGCAGGGCGCCGAAGCTGGACACGTGGACGATCCGGGCGACGCCGGCCCGGCGCGCGGCGGCCAGCACCTGTTCGGTGCCCGTCACGTTGGTCCGGGCCATCTCGCGGTGCGCCCGGCTGTCGAAGGAGTAGACCCCGGCGGCGTGCAGCACCGCGTCGGTACCGCGCACGAGCCGTTCCACGCTGAACCGGTCGAGCACGTTCCCCGTGACCACCTCCACCGCGCCGGTGTCCACTCGCAACGGTGCGAGTGCACGCTCCACTATGGACTCGTCACGGACGAGCAACCGGACCCGGTGGCCGGCCGCGAGCACGGCGGCGACCGAGTGCGCGCCGACGAACCCGGTGCCACCGGTGACACTCACCAACATGGGCTCCGCCTCTCCAAAGATGACTCAGGGGACCGTGCAGGAAGCACGATCCCCTGAGGATTTCCGTTGTTCGACGCGCGGCGGTGTCAGGCCGCCTCGGCCACGCTCCCGGCGTCGGCGTCGTAGCGCGGGGTGTTCTGGTAGGCGGCGAGCTTCCACCCGTCGTCCGTGCGGACCGCCAGCCACGAGGCGCGGATGGCGCTGCCCTCGGTCACCTCGGTCTCACCGGCCGCCAGGATGCCCCCGAGGCTCAGCAGGAGCATCACGTCCGGGCCGAGAGCCCGGATGCTGATCGGCTTGCCGGTGACCTGAGTGCCCCGCCAGCGCCCCTCGAACTCCTTGACCATGTGGTCGCGGATCTCGGCACGGCCGGAGCAGTACACACCGGAAAGGATCATGGTGCCGTCCTCGACGAACACGTTCGCGAAGGTGTCGGCGTCCTGGTATGCCCAGGCGGCAAGGACTTTCTGCGTCAGAGCGGCGATCGCGGCCTGGTCCGCTTCGGTGGTCATGCCGGGCTTCCTCCTGGTGTCGACGTACCGGGGCTAGATGTAGAGCGTGTTGGGCTCGAGACCGCACAGCACCCGGCCGTACAGCTCGGCGTTCGTGTTCGGGTGCATGAGCGCGTGCTGGTGGACCGCCTGGATGTCCCGGTTGATCCGCTGGATGGGGATCCCGGTGTAGATGGACGACCCGCCGCTCGCCGTGTTGAAGATGTCCACGGCCTCCTTGGCCAGCCGGACCACGGAGCCGATGTCGGCCCGCGTCCTGGCGCGCTCCTCGAGCTTCCACTCGGTGCCCTCGGCGGCCTTGGTGTCCACCAGGCTCGCCACGCGCTGCGCGTGGAACTCGGCCTCGTCGATCTTCATGGCCGCCTCGGCCACCTGGAAGTGCGTGATCGGCGCGTCGCGCTGGCTCTCGTACTCGGTGTAGGTGATCTTGCGGCCGGGCAGCCGGGTCAGGAACGCGTCCTTGGCGCCCTTCGCCATGCCGACGATGGTGCCGACGGCCGACGCGGAGGCGACCGGCAGCAGCGGGGCGCGGTACACCGACGGGGCGGTGATGCGCTGGGAGACGGTCTGGCCCTGGAGCACGACCGGCAGCGGCAGGATGCGCTCCTGCGGGATGAACAGGTCCTTCGCGACGGTGCTGACGCTGCCGGTGGCGCACAGGCCCGAGGTGTTCCAGTCGTCGATGACCAGCAGGTCCGACATCGGCACCAGCGCCACGATCGGGTACGGCTGGCCCTCCGGCGGCACGAGGACCGCGATGATCTCCTGCCAGTGCGCGTGGCGCGCGCCGCTCATGAACTGCCACCGGCCGTTCACCACGACACCGCCGTCGACCGGCGCGGCCATCCCCGACGGGCTCAGCGTGCCGCACACCCGGACGTCCGGGGTGGCGAACACCTCGTCCTGCACCTCGTCCGGGAACTGGCAGGCCATCCAGGTGGGGATCCAGTACACGGACGCGACCCACGAGGTGGAGCCGCAGCCCTGGCCGAGTGCCGAGCCGACGTCGACGAGCGTGCGGCTGTCCGCCTCGTACCCGCCGAAGTGCTTGGGCCGCCGCAGTTTGAACACGCCGGCGTCGGCGAGCGCCTCGATGGACTCCGGGTGCAGCGTGCGGTTCTCCTCGGCCCACGACGCGTGCTTTCGCAGGAGCGGGATCAGGTCCGACGCCTTGCGCACGATCTCGTCGCGCGATGGAATCGTGGTAGCCAAGAGATCCTCCAGGTGACACTCGCATCGCGAAGTCTGTTCCGCTGGTCTTCCAGGCTCCATGTCGGCCGGTCCTGGCGCATCTTCATGCTTGCCCTGCCGCCCCGGGCAAGCCGGCCGGAATGTGGCATCCGGGCATCCATCCTCGCTCCAGCGCGCTTCGGTAGCGTTGGATACAGAATTGAGCGGCCTCTCACATTCGCAATAAACCCTGCCCAATAACATTATCGGGGAGATGTAATGCGTTTCTCAATTCTTGGCACTATCGAGGTCCGCCAGGACAGTCACGTGGTCCGGTTGTCCGGCGCGATGCAGCAGACGCTGCTGGCCGCCCTGCTCGTCTCCGACGGCACGCTGCTCACCGTGGACGCCCTGATGGAGGAGCTGTGGGGCACCACTCCGCCGAGCAAGGTCGACAACGCCCTGCACGCGCAGATCAGCAGGCTCCGGCGCAGCCTGGCCAGGCTGGAACCCGGCCGGACGGAGTCCAGGATCGCCACGAGCGCGTCCGGGTACCAGATCGTCATCGACCGCCCCGAGCTGGACGCGTGGACGTTCGTCGACGCGATCGACTCGGTCCGGACGCGTGCGGAGACCGGGACGGCGAGCGACACATCGGCCTGTGTGAGCGACATCCGCGCGGCCCTCGCCCAGTGGCGAGGACCGGTTTTCGGTGGCATGACAGGCGGTCCGCTGTGCCAGACCGCCGCCGCGAAGTACGCCGAGTGCCGGCGCGCCGCCTTGAGCCTGCTCTACGAGCTGGAGATCAAGAGCGGCCGCAGCGCGAAGGTTCTGCCCGAGCTGACCGAGCTCTTCGCCCAGAACCCCTTCCAGGAGCAGCTGTGCATGCTCCTCATGCTGGCGCTCTACCGGTCGGGCCGGCAGATCGACGCGCTCAACGTCTACCGCACGTTCCGGCGGCGCCTGGCCGACGGCCTCGGTATCGAGCCGACACCGACCCTGCAGGAGTACGAGCGGGCGATTCTCGCGCACGATCCGATCCTGGTGACCGACTTCTCCGGCCGCACGCTGCGGACCGCGGTTCCGTCCGGTGACCGCAAGCCGGCTTCGCGGTACGGCCGGCTCGCGAGCTCCGGTAGCGTGCTCCGGTGATCAACCGGCGAGCGCCGCTGCGACCGCCGTCCGGATGACCTCGAGCGAGCGGTCCACGTCCGACTCCGTGGTCTGCCAGTTGACGACCGAGACGCGCATGGCCGACATACCTTGCCAGACCGTGCCGCCGAACCAGCACTCCCCGCTCGCCTGCACCCGGGCGATGACGTCCTTGGTGATCGCGTCGCTGCCGCCGAACCGCACCAGCAGCTGGTTGAGGACCACGTCGTTGAGCAGCTCGACACCCGGGACCACGGCGAGCTGTTCGGCGAACCGGCGCGTGAGCGCACAACAACGGTCCACGATGTCGGCGACCCCGGACCGGCCGAGGGTGCGCAGCGCTGCCCAGACCGGCAAGCTCCGCGCGCGGCGCGAGAAGTCGGGCACCCATTCGATCGCGTCGCGCTCGCCGGGCCGCTCCTCGGGCAGGTAGCCGGCGCGCTCGTTTAGCATGGCCGCCCGGTGTGCCTCCGGCCGGGTCATGAACACGATGCCGCAGTCGTATGGCACGTTGAGCCACTTGTGCGCGTCGGTCGCCCACGAGTCGGCCTTCTCGACACCGGCCACCAACGGACGCAATGCCGGGCTCGCGGCCGCCCAGAGTCCGAACGCGCCGTCGACGTGCACCCACGCGCCGTGCCGGTGGGCGACGTCGCAGATGTCGCCGACGGGGTCGACGGCGCCCGAGTTCACGTCACCGAGCTGGGCGCACACGATCGGCGGGTGCGCGCTGTCGGCGATGATTCGCGCCAGCTCGTCGACGCGCATCCGGCCTTTCTCGTCGACCGGCACCACCCGCACCCGGCCGGTTCCGAAACCCAGATAACGCAGGGCCATGTCGATGGTCATGTGGCGCTGCGCGCCGGCGATGATGTCGATCTCCGGCGCGTCCCGCAGGCCGTCCCGTTCGACGTCCCAGCCCCGGTCGGCCAGCAGCTGGTGGCGCGCGGCGGCGAGCGCCGTCATGTGCGCCATGGTGCAGCCGGTGGGGAACCCGACCGACGTCCCGGCCGGCAGCCCGAACAGCTCCGTCAGCCACTGGCCCGCGACATGTTCGGCGACCGAGATCGCCGGTGAGAGGTTGTAAAGGCTCGCCGTCTGGTCCCACGCGGCGACGAGCCAGTCCGCGGCCACCGCGACGGGCAGCGTGCCGCCCGTGACGTAGCCGAAGAAACGCGGTCCGGACGCGGTGGGGATTCCCCCTTCCTCCACCACCCGGCCGAGCAGCTCGACGGTCTCGACCGCCGCGGCCGGCGAGTCCGGCATGGGACCGCCGAGCATCGCCACCAGCTTGTCGAGCCCCGCGGTGGCACCGACCGGCCGGTCACGCAAGCTCGTCAGATAATCCATTGCCTGCCGATAAGCGAGGTCGAGGGGCGCTCTTTCCGAGTTGGTCATAAATCAACAGTAAGCAGCGCTACTGACCGGATGCTGACCATTCCGAAAATCGTCGAAGAGCCTCCGAAACAATCAGTCTCAGTGGCAGATCAGGAAGACGTCAGCGCCGACCGCGTAACCTGGAATCAGCGCTACACCAAGGAGAGGTACCCAAAGCGGCCGATGGGGCCTGGGCGACCGGGCGGGTCGAAAGGCCCACGTAGGTTCAAATCCTACCCTCTCCGCAGTAATCTTCACGGAAATGGAGACGCATTGTCCACCATCGATACTTCTTTGTCGTCCGCCGGCAGCCAAGCCGAACACCGGGCGATTGTCGACGAGGTGTCTTCGTGGCTGACGTGGTCCGCGGAGGAAGTCGACGGAAGGTTCGCCCTGGATCGCGACCGCATCGTGGCCGCGATCGAGAAACTCAACAACGACGCGCAGTCCGGCGTCGTCGAGACGGCCTTCTACCTCCAGCAGCTGCTGCTGTCACGCATCTACCAGACGACGATGCAGATCTCCGACCGGCCGACCGCCGAAGGATCGGCGGTGCTGCACGAGGTGACCCGGTTGCTGGAGACCTCCACGATCGCCTCGGAGGACCGGTGGGTCGAGCCGGGCATCCTGGAGTCCGCGCCCACCGAGCCGAAGCCGTACCTGTCGTGGCTCAAGGGCCTGGTTCGCCGGCACCGTGCGTTCAAGCACCCGTACTACACGGAGTTCATCAACCGTGAGGCGAACCGGGACGACCTGCGGACCTACGTGATCCAGGAGTCGTTGGTGGACGGGCGGTTCGACGACTTCCTGGCCATGATGCAGGTCGGCACGGCCGGCCAGGCGAAGATGGAGATCGCCAACAACTACTGGGACGAGATGGGCAACGGCGATCCGGAGCAGGTGCACACCCACCTGTTCAACAAGATCTACGAGGTGTTCGACGTACGTCCGGAGGAGCTCGAGGGGGCGATGACCGCCAGCGACCTGCTGTCGGGCAACCTCGCCGTGCTGCTGTGCCGCTACCGCCACATGTACCCGGAGGCCGTGGGCTATCTCGGGATGACGGAATGGCTGGCGCCGGACCGTTTCACCAACGTCATCCAGGCGTGGCGGCGGCTGAACCTGCCGGAGGTCGGCATCACCTACCACCGGCTGCACGTCACGATCGACTCGAAGCACGCCGCAGGCTGGTTCCACAACGTGGTCGTGCCGGCCGCCGAGTCGGACTACATGCGCCGCGGCATCACCCGCGGCACTCTGTGGCGGGTGAACTCCTCGGCCCGTCACCTCGACGAACGCCTGGCGCACGCCCAGTCCGGTCGTCGATGACCGACCAGCGGAGGTGAGCCGCCGGCGCCGAGAGGCGCCGGCGGCTCTTTCGTCTGTCCACCGGCACCACATGACTGCGCGGTGCCGGTGGCTACCACCGGCACCGCGCGGCTATCGGCGAGCCCGCTACGCGGCGGGCGGCAGGACCCGGATCAGCTCGACCGCCTCGGGGATTCCCATGTACGGCAGCCGGACCTCGGCCATGTCGTCGGTCCACTGCTCCGCGAGGTCATACCGTTCCTTCGGCGTGGTCTCCAGCAGCCTGCGCCCCGGGAACACCTCGTAGTCATTCAGCAGGGCCTCGTGCGCGAACATGCCTTCCTGGAACAGCTCCTCGCGATGCAGCACGAACTCCTCGACCGGCAGCTCGTCCCACAGCGCGCGGCCGCGCCGGACCAGCTCGATGAGGCGCGGACGGTACTCCGGATGCCGGATCAGGTGCCGGCGGACGATGTCGCTGCCGACGGTGAGGTGGCGGATCTCGTCGATCGAGGCGCCGCGCGCGATCTCCGCGGCCGCCGGGTCCAGCAGTGTCCACTTGCGCTCGCTGAGCTCGGCGGCGGGCGCGAGGACGCCCTCGATGACGATGGTGAACACCGCGACGCCGCCGATGAAGTCGCCCTCGTCCCGGACCACCGTGGTGGCGAACTCCGCGATCGGGTCGAGCACCCGCCGGGTGTAGTCGGCGCCCTGCTCGTCGATATACTCAAGCAACCCCTCGGCGGGCATGCCGAGCTCGACCAGGTGCTTGCGGAAGATCATCGCGTGCCGGGCCTCGTCGACCAGCTGGGTGGCGAAGAACTCCAGCTCGGGGATCGCCGGGGCGGCGGCGATGTAGTGCGACAGCACGCGCACGGCCCGCGCCTCGGCGATGGACCGGTTGCCCAGCTCGTGCACGAGCGCCTCACGCAGCGGGCCGGGCTCGGACATGTAGGCCGGCGTGGTCGCCGCGTGACCGCGCTCCGCGCGGCCGCGCAGCGTGCCCTGTGCCACCGCGGACAACCAGTACGCGAGGTCGGCCTGCTCGGCCGACATGGTCATCTCCTGCGCGCCGTCGAGCAGGTTGGGAGCGCGCTCCCAGTCCGCCTCGACCGGTACCTCGTTGGTCATTACGCCTCATTCCACAGTAGAACGGGAAATACGAGCCGGCCGGTGCCGGGTCACCGGCCCGCCCGCGCGGGTGACGTGACAGCGGCGGTGTCGGTGTCGGCAGGGGCCGGCACCCGGGATGCGTTCCCGCGCCGGAGCACCGCGTCGACGAGCTTCTGGTACTGCGGGCTGTCCTCCGGCTCGAAGGGCAGCCCGAACGGCTTGAGGAAGTTGCCGAACACACCGCGGTCACCGAAGACGTGGAACGCCACCGCGAGCAGCGCCCACTCCGGGCCGATGAACAGCATCCACAGCCCCACCACGACTCCGCAGGTGATGAAGCTGTGCATGGTGTTGTAGAGCACGTAGTAGAACTTCGGGATGCGGCCGTCGGGGCTACGCCGGTACGCGATCGCGCCCGGTATGTAGCCGATCAGGTCGATGTAGAGGAACAGCCCGATCGCCGCGAACCAGTTGATGTCGGTGAAGTGGATGAGCATCAGCACGATCGTGATCGCGAACGCGATCAGGTACTCGGCCCGGTGCAGCTTGAAGGTGACCGGTGTCTCGTAGGGGTTCTTGATGTCCATGGTGTCTGCCTTTCGACTACTGATCAGGACAACTGCAGCGGTCCACCGGCGAAGTAGTCGGCCAGCTGTGCCGCCACACTGGCACGCGACGGCGGGTGGAAAGCCAGCGCGTGCACCGCGGACGCGAGGTAGGCGACGTCCGGCGACTGGATGAAGGCCATGCCACCGAGCATCTCCACGGCGGTCGCGACCGCGCCCGTGAGCAGGTCCTGCGAGGCGTACCGGGCGGTCAGGACCATGGCGACGGCCTCGTCGCCGGCCACGCCGTCCCGGATCGCGCGCGCGGCCCCGTCGACCAGGTGCACCGCCGCGTCCAGCCGGATCGCCAGCGCCGCCCGGTCGGCCGCGCTCCCCCGCCCGCTCGCCAGCACCTGCGCCACCAGAGCGGACGCGGCCCCGACGTACGAGGCCGAGGTCAGCAGCTCGAACCAGGTGAACCCGGCGGTCTGCAGGTCGTCGAGGCGGTGCTGGTCGGCCGTCGTGCTCCGGATGACCAGCTCCTCCGAGATCTCCACATCGGACAGCCGCACCTCGTGGCTCTGCGTCGCGGCCAGCACGGGCGTCGACCAGAACGGGGTGACCGTGATGCCGGGCAGGCCGGCCGGGATGAGCAGCAGCGCGAGACTCGCGCCGCCGTCCGGCTCGGTGATCGCGACGCTGGCGGTGAGCACGTCCATCGACATCGACAGGCTGCACGGCTTCTTCGAGCCGTTGATCCGGTAGCCACCCGGGATCGGCTCGGCGACGACCATCGGTGACAGGATGTTCTGGTCGGTGCGCCCCTCCGCCCAGCCCGACGCGAGCAGCAGGCCGTCACTCACCACAGAGGACAGCAGGTTGAGCTGGGCGGTGGTCAGTCGTTCCGCGCTGCGGGCCAGGCTGAACAGCATGGCCACGGTGAAGTGGTGCATGACCGTGGCGACGCCGAGCGAGGGCGACGCCGACGCGAGTCCACGCTGCACTCGCGCGGCCTGCACCGGATCCGCGGCCGCGCCGCCGTACTCGGCCGGCACCAGCAGGCCGGGACCCCCGTACTTGCGGTAGACCTCGACCACCGGACTGTCCGCGGCCTCCCGCTCGGCCAACGACAAACTCTCGAGCTCGGACAGCAGGCCAGGATGGAATGTTTCGCAAGCCGCACGCGCTGTAGCCAGAGACCGCATTTTCGTGCCCTTCCTAGCGAAAGCCGAATAGGCGACGTGATCGCACAGATGGCCCGCACGCCTTGCCTCCAGCGTCGCACCCGTGCCTGACCCTCAACTGACGGTTATCTGACCGTGCTGCCGCGCTGCCGGTTCCTGACCTGCGCCTGACCGAGGTCTGACCACCGATGAGCACGCACTTGCGACCATCGCGCCATTCGTGCGATAAATCTGAGATACCCGCCGGCAAAGACCGATATACACGAGAATGGATCCCTCATGACCGGGATGTCCGTGGAATCCGACGTCGTTGTCGACGCAATCCGACAGTATTGTCACGCCGACAATCCGAGCGCGTACTTCGCGTTCAACACCGGCAACAGCTACTTCCACCTCGCCGACGAGCCGGGCCTCATCGTCTACCGGCAGGTGGGCCGCTACCTGGTGCAGTTCGGCGGCCCGTTCGCGCCGGTCGAGGCCAGAACGCAGCTGCTGCGCGAGTTCGTGCGCTTCGCCGCCGAACAGCGCCGCGAGATCGTCGCCGTCCAGCTGCAGGGTGCGGACGCGGCCCCGTACCTGGAGACCGGCTTCACGGTCAACCAGATGGGCGCGTCCTACGCGGTGGACCTCGACGCGTTCACGTTGGCCGGCACCAGGTTCATGCGGCTGCGCAACAAGATCGCCCGCGCGCTGCGCACCGGCCTGGAGATCCGCGAGGCGCCCTTCGGCGAATGGGAGACCCAGGTGCGCGAGCTGGACGCGGCCTGGCTGTCCACCAAGGGTCCGGACGTGAAGCCGCTCGAGTTCCTGGTCGGCCAGACCGGCGGCAAGCACCAGAACCTGCGCAGGCTCTTCGTCGCCGAGCGGGACGGCGAGCTGATCGGCTACGTGTCCTACGCGCCGGTCTTCGGATCGCGCGCCGGCTGGATGCACGATCTCAGCCGCCGGCAGCCGGACTCGCCCCCCGGGGTGATGGAGGCGATCAACAAGGCCGCCATCGACACGTTCGCCACGGAACAGGTGCGCTGGCTGCACTTCGGCTTCACGCCGTTCACGTCGCTGAACGCCCCGCGCTTTCCCGGCTACAGCCGCGCGTTCCACTGGTTCATGAGCCACCTCTGGGAACACGGCGAGCACATCTACCCGGCCCGTACCCAGCTGGCGTACAAGGAGAAGTGGGCGCCGAGCGCGGTACTGCCCGAGTACATCGCGTTCCAGCACCGGGCCAGCCTGCCCGCACTGGTCCACGTCTTTCGTGCCTGCAACGCCGTCTGACCAGAGATGAGGAGAGACCGGTGCGCGAAGAGCGGATCGAGGAGCAGGGCAGCAAGGTCGTCGAGCTGTTCACCGAGTGCGCGGCCGCGCCGGACGACCTCCAGGCGGCAGCGGCCGCCGACGAGGCGCTCGGGCGGCTGGAGGACCTGTTGACCGACGAGGCCGCCACCCTGCGGGCGAACGGCCTCGGCTCGGTCAACTGAGGGCTCTCAGTCCCCCTCCTGCTCCAGGCACTTGTACCCGAGGATCAGCACGTCCCGGATCGCCGGCCACTCGTCGTCCAGCACGGTGATCGGGGTGACGGCGTGCAGGATCAGCTCGTCGGACCAGAACATGGTGTCCATCGGGGCCGTCAGGCACAACTCGGCTTGCAGCTGCTTGTCCTGGTCGTAGACCTGGGACACGCCGCCGCCGACGTTCGTCCGCGACATCAGGTGGATGGCGCCGAAGTGGACCTCGTCGCGATGCGGGCCCTCGGGCGTCGGCTGGCCCAGTTCCGCGGCGGAGCCGATGATCCGGAACTGGTGGCACTGCACGTCCCACGGCCGGTAGAGCTGCTCCGGGTCCACCGGGAACTGCGCGAAGTCGAACCGGAGCAGCTCGGCCAGCAGCGGGTTGTCCAGAGTGGACTGTGTCAGTGCCGCCACGTCCCGCTGGATGCCGCCGCCGTACTGGTTCACCGACGTCGACTGGAAGTACGGCCGGTGGGGTCGCAGCTGGATCGTGTCCTCGCTGGGCACGTAGAGAAAACGGTCGTAGCGCCGCTCCCGGAATCGCGCACCGTTCTGCAGGTACTTGTCGACCTCGAGGGTCTCCCACTCCTTGGCCAGCATCTCCTCGTACTGGCGCACCGACGGGTCGATCGGCAGGTCCTCGCCGGTCACCAGAGCGTATCCCCTGGTTCGCAACTCTTCCCGGGTGTCCAACATCATTCTTGGTCCTTTCGACCACGGGTTCCGACAGGGTTCTTCACGATGACGATCCCAAAAGCGACTGACCGCGAACTGACCTGCCGGCGCGTCAGCAGCGGGTCAGCCGCCGGTCACGCGCTGGTGTTTTACTCGGCTGGGCGGGCTGTTCGATGCGCGGAGTGGGTGACCGGACTGGAGGCCGTTGCGATGCCGGACGACGACAGGACGCGACGACTCGAGCCCATCGCGGTCGTCGGCGCCGGCCTGCGCTCCCACGGCGGCGACGACGCGTTCGACGCCCGGTTCTTCGACATCGCCGCACGCCAGGCGCCCCACGTCGGCACCGTCGAGCGCGTCCTGCTGGAGACCGCGTGGGAGGCGCTGGAGAACGCCAACATCGACCCGACGACGCTCGATCACGACCGCGGCGCGGTGTACGTCGGTGCGTCCGCGCCGGACCGGCTCGCGTCCTTTCTGGGGTTGCGTCCGGCCTCCGGGAGCCCCTCCGCGTTGACCGCGCTGCGCCTGGCGGTGTCGGGCCTGCGAGGGCGGGACTGCGAGATCGCGCTGTGCGGCGCGGTCATCACACCGCACGACCGGGTCGAGAGGTGCGGAGTACTGGTTCTCAAGCGGCTGCCGGATGCCTGGCAGGACGGCGACACGGTGCTCGCGATCGTCCGCGGCGCCGCACTCGCGAGCGGGCGGCTCGAGCCCGGCGACATCCAGTACGTCGAGGCCGGTATCGGGGCGGTCATCGAGACCGGGTTCGGCCTGACCGGCGCGATCGGGGTCGCCGTGCTCGACGAGGCGCCGCCGCCACCGGCCACCGACATCGCCGAACCGCCGCTCGCCCCGGTCAGCGCGCACGTGTTCACCCTCTCGGCGAAGAGCGCGCCCGCGCTGCGCCGGCAGCGGGAGCGCTACCGGCGGTTCGTGGCCGCCAACCCGGACGCCGACCTCGCCGACCTGTGCTACACCGGCAACGTCGGGCGCGCCCATTTCCGGCACCGGCTCGCCGGCGGTGTGCGAACCCGCGACGAGCTGCTGGCCCTGCTCGACACGGGCGCCCAGGCCCACCCGGCGCGGCGCGAGGTGGCCTTTCTTTTCACCGGTTCCGGCTCGGAGCACGCCGGCATGGGGAGGCCTCTCTACGACCGGTTCCCCGAGTTCCGCACCCGCGTCGACGAGTGCGAGAAGCTGTTCTTCGTCGAGCTGGGCCGGTCGATCACCGACGTCATGTTCGGCCGCGTACCCGACGCGACGGCCGTGCTCGCGCAGACCCGTTTCGCCCACGCGGCGCTGTTCACGCTGGAGTACGCGCTCGCGTGTCTGTGGCGGTCCTGGGGTGTGCGCCCGGCTGTCCTCATCGGACACGGTGTCGGCGAGCTGGTCGCCGCGACCGTCGCGGGCGTCTTCTCGCCGGCCGACGCGGCGGCCTTCCTGTCGGCCCGCGCGCGCTTGATCGAGTCGGTCGCCACCCCCGGCGGGATGGCCGCGGTCGCCGCCCCGGCCGACCAGGTCGCCGCGGTGGTCGGCCAATGCCCGGGCCTCGCGATCGCGGCGGTCAACTCACCGCGGCAGTGTGTGGTGTCCGGCAGCACCGACGCGCTCATGGCGGCGTTCATGCACCTGACCCGGCTCGGTGTGCACGTGCGGCCACTTCAGGTGGCGACCGGCTTCCACTCGCCGGTGCTCGCGGAGATCGCCGAGGGGCTGCGAGCCGCGCTCGACGGCGTCGAGCTGCACGAGCCGACGTCGCCCGTCATCTCGTCCCGGACCGGAAGACCCGCGGCCGCCGCGGAGATCACCACGACGGACTACTGGGTCCGGCAGGTCACCGGCACTATCGACTTCGCGGCCGGCATGGCCGCCATCGGCGAACGCGGCAGCCACGTGCTCCTCGAGATCGGACCGTCACACGTGCTGGCGTCGCTGGCCCGCCAGTGCCTGCCGGATCAACGGCACACCATGCTGGCCTCCCTGGCCCCGGACGACACGACCGGCGCCACGGTCGCCGGCACGCTGGCCGACCTGTACACCGCCGGGCTGCCGATCTCCTGGCTCGATGTCCATGATGGACACAGCAGGCGCAGGACCGCGCTGCCGCACTACGCGTTCGATCGTCCGCTGCTCGAGCGGCGACCCGGAGCGGGCGAGGACGTGGAGTTCGAAAGCCCGGCCGGTATGCCATACCTCGAGATCCTGCTCGCGCTCGCCGACGTGCTGTGCGGCGACATCCACGGCGCGATCGAGAACGTCCGCCTCCACGACGGGCTGTCGCCTGGCGACGAACCAGCCGGGGTACGCACGTGCGCAACGCCGGGTTCGGATGACCGCTGGCAGGTGGAGATCACCGACGGCGAACGTACGCTGGCAACCGCCACGCTGATACCCCCGCACGCCTCCGACGCCACACCGGCCGACACCGACTTCCTGTCACCGCCGATCACCGACGCGGTGACACGCGGCCTCGCGGCTCTGGTTGACGACGGCGATAACCACGTCGTCACCGGGATCGCCCGGCTTCGGGTACTCGGGAGGCCTCGAGCGGACACGCTCCGGCCGGTCGTGCGGGTCACCCGTCCGGGCGCGCCGTCCTCCTCGGCGTTCAGCGTCGACGCCGTCCTGTTCGAGGGCGACGTGCCGATCATGGAGCTGTCCGGCGTCAGCTTCGCCAAGCAGGCGCCGGGACGCACCCGCAGGGCCGTACTTGTGGACATCATCCAGCGGACAGTCGCGGACCTGTTGTCGATCGACGGAGCCGGCCGGGTCGACCCGCACGCCAACCTCCGCCGGCTCGGGGTGGACTCGCTGGTGGCCGTCGAGCTCAGGAACCGGCTCGAGTCCCGCCTGCACCTGTCGTTCCCGATCCTCTCGATGTACGAGCAGCTGTCGGTCGACCGGCTCGCCGAGTTCCTCGAGCGACAGCTGGTCGGCCCGGCCGACGAATGAGCGATCCCCGCCGGCGGAACACCGACAGGGATCGCTCGTGAGATCGGCGGGCCGTCAGCCCTTCACATAACCCCGGCCTTCGACGATCAGTCCGTCGCGCACCGTCATCAGGTTCACACCGCGCACGGTGTCCGTCTCGCCCGGGCCCCAGCGCAGCCGCCAGCGGAGAATCCCCTTCTCGCCGCCGGCCCAGATCTCCTCGACCTCGAAATTCATGTCCGTGTTGGCCGCGATCCCCGTCCAGAACTCGAGGCATGCCGCGCGCCCCACGTGGCGAGAGCCGTCGGGAGCGGGGCCGGAGTTCTCCAGGACGCAATCCTCCGCGAGCAGACCGTCCAGCAACGAGGGGTCGTGCTTCTGGAATGCCGCGTCGAACTGGGTGATGACCCGCAGTGTCGTCTCATCGGACATAGCCCTGTGGTACCTCCGTTGTATGTGCGAACTCTCGCAACAAAATTCAAACCGACTCTATCATCGCAAATCTTCCTCACTCGCCCGCGCGACCCAGTCCGTGAAAGTCTCGGCCTCGGTGCTCCGGTCGGCGAGGTAACGCCGGGTCAGCCGCTCCACATAATCCGGCAATTGGGCCGCGGTGGTCTTCAACCCGCGCAGTTTTCTGCCGAATCCACTGGTCTGGTTCTCCGCGAGTCCCAGGGCGCCGCCGAGATGGACCTGGAATCCCTCGACCTGATTCCCGTCCTCGTCGACCACCAGCTGACCCTTCAGGCCGATGTCGGCGATCTGGGTCCTGGCGCAGGCGTTCGGGCAGCCGTTCACGTTGATGGACAGCGGCGCCGTCCGGTCCGGGAACCGCTTCTCCAGCTCCGCCACCATGGTGGCGGCCCGCTGCTTGGTGTCCACGATCGCGAGCTTGCAGAACTCGATTCCGGTGCACGCCATCGTGTTGCGCCGCCACGGCGACGGATCCGCCTCCAGCCCGATGACCCGCAGCTCGTCGACCAGCGGCTCGGGCTCCTCGACGTCCAGCACGAGCAGCTTCTGGTACGGCGTGAGCCGGATCCGCCCCGAACCGTGCGCCTCGGCGGTGTTCGCGAGCGCGCACAGCTGGGTGCCCGACACCCGCCCGACCACCGGTGCCGCACCGACGTAGTAGCGACCGTCCTGCTGCGGATGGACACCGATGTGATCGATGGGCGTGGCCGGGAGCACGGGCGCGGGCCCGTCCGGTAGCGGACGCTTCAGGTACTCCTGCTCGAGCACGGTCCGGAACCGTTCGACGCCCCAGTCCGAGACCAGGAACTTCAGCCGCGCGCGGTGCCGCAGCCGCCGGAATCCGTAGTCCCGGAAGAGCCTGGTGATCGCCACCCAGACGTCCGGGACCTCCGCCAGCGGCACCCACACGCCGAGCCGCTTGGCGAGCATCGGCGCGGTGGACAGGCCGCCGCCGACCCAGAGGTCGAACCCGGGGCCGTGCTCCGGGTGCACGACGCCGAGGAAGGCGACGTCGTTGGCCTCGTAGGGCACGTCGGGCAGCCACGACACGGTGGACTTGAACTTGCGCGGCAGGTTCGACAGCGACAGATCGCCGACGTACCTGGCGATGATCTCCTCGATGGCGGGGGTCGCGTCCAGCACCTCGTCGCGCGACACCCCCGCCACCGCGCTGCCGAGGACCACCCGGGGGCAGTCGCCGCACGCCTCGGTGGTGGACAGGCCGACCGACTCCAGCAGGCGCCAGATCTCCGGCATGTCCTCGATGCGCACCCAGTGCAGCTGGATGTTCTGCCGGTCGGTGATGTCCGCGGTGTCGCGCGCGAACCGGGTCGAGATGTCCGCGATCGTGCGCAGCTGCGTGAGATCGAGCTGGCCGCCGTCGACGCGGACCCGCAGCATGAAGTACTCGTCGTCGAGCTCCTCGGGCGGCAGCACACCGGTGCGGCCGCCGTCGATGCCCGGCTTGCGCTGGGTGTAGAGGCCCCACCAGCGCAGCCTGCCGTGCAGGTCGTCCGGATCGATGCTGGCGAAGCCCTGGTGCGCGTAGACCTGTTCGACCCGTTCGCGCACCAGCAACGGGTTCTCCTCCTTCTTGAACTTCTCGTTGGCGTTGAGCGGTTCCAGCTGGCCGAGCGCCCATTGGCCCTGGGACTTCGCGGGTGCTGGTGTGTCCGTCATGCGCGGTGCCCCTTACGGCTCGTGCAGCGGCCCGGTCACGGGGACGATCATCCCGCCCGGCAGCCAGTCCGCGGCCTGGTCGTGTTGGTGTGCCTTTCCCCCGCCCATACCCGGCATGTACGGCACGGCCGCCGAGTACAGCCGCACGGGAGCCGCCGCGGTCACGCCTCGCGCCTTCTGCCATGCCTGATAGCCGGCCGTGCTCGGCCCCTCGCCCGGCATCGCATTGGCCAAAGCCGCGAGGTACTCGGCCGCGGCCGCGTCCCGTGGTTCGTACGGCAACGCGATGTGCGGGCTGATGTCCTGTTCCAGCAAGGACGGCGTCGCCAGCCACGGCGCGAGGTAGGCGCCGTCGACAGCGGACTCGGCCGTCATGCCCGTGAGCACCGACTCGGCGCCCGCCCACCCGGCGACCACGACCACGGGATGGCTGCCGTTCCCGAACGGGACCGTGGAGAGCCCTTCGTGCTCGGCCGCGGCGCGAACCTCGGCGGCCGCCGCCTTCCCGCGTGGCGAGGAGTCCCCGGCCACCGCGATCACCTTCTCGCCGCGCCCGGCCAGGAAGCCCACGATCGACCGGAGAGCGGCTCCGTCCGGCGGCGACAGCGCGTCGGCCGGGCAGCTGTCCGGCACGTCGGCCTTGCCCGCGAGGAGCGCTCCGGCAACGGAGCTCGCGCACTCGGGTCCGTCCGCACCGGCCAGCGCGGCGGGCCCGGGAGCACCGGCACCGGTGTTCACGTCGACCACGCCGTCCGCTCCCCCGGCCGAGACCCACAACCGGCTGGGCCCCTCGGGAAGCGTGACCGGCACCCACGTCAGCGCGCTGCCGGGCAGCTGCCTGCCCTCGGTGAGCCGGTCGCGGGCCAGGCCTGCGCCGGCGTCCTTCGCGTTGACACCGACGAGGTTGAACCCGGGCCGGTTCGGAACCACCAGCACCGGCACCTGCTGGTCACGCACGTCGAGCGCGCGAAGTACCGGGACGCCCGCCCCGGGGGCCTGCCCGCCCGTCGGCACCGTGGCGAACAGGAGGCCGGCCACGGCGACGACGAGCGAGCAGGACAATGCGATCCGGAACCGGCGGGGCGACAGCCGCGGGCGGACGAGGACGACGCCCACCACGACGACTGCCAGCACCATCATCACGATCAGGACCGTCAGGACCATCGGGCCGACGGCCGGACCGCTCACGGTGGTGACACCGGGTCCGTCCAGGTGCCCGTGGCCGTCGGAGACGGCCACGGATGCCTGGAACAAGATCGGTGTTCTCACCTGAGCACTCGATCACTGACGACGAACATCACGCCGTGCGGCTGCGCGTCGCCGTAGGCGCCGTGCGGCCACGACTGCCGGTTGAAGCTGACGCACGGTTGACGGGTGTTCTCGTCGCGGAACGACCGGTCGAGCGTGACGTTCCCGGACCTGTTGTTCAGGTCGAACATGCACACCCGGTGGTCACCGCCACCGCCGAACGAACCGGCGACGAAGTAGTTCGCCAGCGCCATCCGCTTGACCTGCGTGGTCTCCCGGTAGATGCCGTGCCGGTCGCGCTCGAAGTTGTCCATCGTGCCCCAGTGCGGGCCGCCGTCGGTGGTGTCCCGGATCGGCACCACACCGGTCAGCTCCGGGCAGTCCCGCTCGCTACCGCCGCGGTAGACCTCGTTCAGCTGGTCGACGCTGCAGCGAACGTTCTTGCCCGCCTTGAGCAGCTTGCGGATGTCCAGCACGTAGACCATGCCGGTCGTCTTGTCGAACGACTGACCGTACGGAGTGGACTGACCCATGACCGTGTGGAACAGGTACCGGTCGTCCGGGCTGACCGCGAGCCAGCTGGAGTTGTCGCCGCCGCCGCGAACCGAGGGGTCCGTCTGGAACTGCTTGTACGCGGTCGTGTCGTCGAGCACCTCCCGCCACTTCGGGTTCTTCGCGGTGATGTCCGGGGTGTAGAAGACCGCGCCGCCCGCCATCGACGAGACGAACGCGCCCTTGTGGTGGCGCTGGTTGGTCGTCGCGACCTCCATGATCACCCGCGACTCGGCGAAGAACGGGTCCGGCTCCAACGCGGCACGCGGGCCGTCGCTCACCTTCGAGACCGAACGCAGCGACGGGTTGTTGCGGTTCCTGATGTCGAAGACCCGCACGGTCTGCCGGGCGAGGTCCTCGCGCTGCGCCGCATCGGGCGTCAGGAAGTTGCGGGCCTCGGCGAAGTCGCTCGCGACGAGCACGTTGAGGTCCTCACGCACCGCGATACCGTGCGGGTTGGCGCAGCTCGCCTTGGGCAGCTCGGGCACGTTGCCGCACTGCACGGCGTTCTCACCGTTCTCGGTCGCCGCCGGGATCTCGGCGAGCGAGCGGCCGTCCTTGCCGATGCGCACGATCTCGCCGGGCGAACCGGCCGCGCCGTTGCCCACGCGGACCTCGCCGTTGGTGTACCGGCACTCGCCGGACACGTTGGGCCCGCCCATGTAGGACGCGTACGCGGTGCCGTCCGAGAGGACCTGGTAGGCGTCGGGCAGGGTGCCGCACGGCGTGTCCATCGGGGAGTTGACGCCGACGAGACGCAGCGCGGGAAGGGCCTTCGCGTCGAACACGAACGTCATGTCCGCGACGATGCCGCCGGCGTAGATCAGGTCACCCTTGTGCCACACGTACTGCATGTGGTGCGGCTCGTTGCCGGTGTTCGGCCCGACGGTGACCGTGTTGACGACCTTGCCGTAGGAGCGGGACCCCGGCGTCGCGTCCACGACGGCCAGGAAGTCCGGCGCGGGCTGCTTGGCCGGGCCTGCCCAGGCCAGCAGCCACTGCCGCCCCTGCCCGCCCGCCGCGGCAACGAGGTGGTTGGTGGCCTGGTAGGTCACCCCGTCGGAACCGCGGAAGGTGGACGACCACGTGGTGGGGTTCTTGTCGCCGGCCTGACCCACTCCGGTGACCAGGCTCAGGGTGGTCGCGAGTACCACCAGGCCGACCAGCGCCTGGACAATCCTACTTCGTCGTAGCTTGGGGAGTTTCATTTCGTCATTACGCCCTTTCCGGAGTGCCCACACAGACCTACTGGTTCGAGGGCATACCTAATTCCAAACCTTCCGCGCTTGTACTGTTCCAGATCGACACTGACTGCCGACTGATACCTGAACCGACGGGTCAGTGAACCGTCAGTGGGAATGGGTGGCGCGGTGTTAATGTGGTGCCGACGCAGGCGACGGCAGACAATTCAGTTCCACCAAAACGACTATGTCTCAGGTGCCGCATATGACTTATCCGAAACACAATCTCGCGGAGCTGGCCGAGCAGGCGAACGAGCGGCTGTGCGACGCCCCAGCGCCGGAGATCATGCGATGGGCGGCGGACACGTTCGGCGCGCGGCTCTGCGTCACCTGCAACATGGCCGACGCCGCGATCGTGCACCTGGCCGCGCAGGTGCTTCCCGGTGTGGACGTGGTCTTCCTCGACACGGGCTACCACTTCGCCGAGACCATCGGCACCCGCGACGCGGTGGCGGCCGTGCTCCCGGTCAACCTGATCAACCTCACCCCGCGCCAGACCGTGTCCGAACAGGACGCCGCGTACGGACCCCGGCTGCACGAACGGGATCCGGATCGCTGCTGCGCGCTGCGCAAGATCGAACCGCTGGAAAGAGGGCTGGCCGGCTACGACGCGTGGATCACCGGGCTGCGCCGCGACGAGTCGCCGACGCGGGCCGCCACGCCGGTCGTCGGGTGGGACGCCAAGCGGGGCAAGGTGAAGATCTCGCCGATCGCAGGCTGGACGGAGGCCGACCTGGACACCTACATCGCCGAACACGGCGTGCTGGTCAACCCGCTGCGGTTCGACGGCTACCCGTCGATCGGCTGCGCCCCCTGCACCCGGCGGGTGGCCGACGGCGAGGACGCCCGGGCAGGCCGGTGGGCGGGACTGGGCAAGACCGAGTGCGGGCTGCACACCTGACACAGGAGAAGGACCCGGTATGACGACAGCAACCGCGTTGAACGAGGGAACCGACGATCCTTACGCGCTGACCCACCTCGACACCCTCGAGTCCGAGGCGGTGTACATCATCCGCGAGGTCGTCGGCGAGTTCGAGCGGCCCACGCTGCTGTTCTCCGGCGGCAAGGACTCCATCGTCATGTTGCACCTGGCGTTGAAGGCCTTCACCCCGGCGCGGCCGCCGTTCTCACTGTTGCATGTGGACACCGGGCACAACTTCCCCGAGGTTCTCGCGTACCGCGACCGGGTGGTGCGAAGGCACCGGCTGCAGTTGCACGTCGCCTCGGTGCAGGACTACATCGACCGTGGTGTGCTGCGTGAACGGCCGGACGGCACCCGCAACCCGTTGCAGACCGTGCCGCTCAACGACACCATCCGCCGGCTTCGCTTCGACGCCGTGTTCGGCGGCGGACGGCGGGACGAGGAGAAGGCACGTGCCAAGGAGCGGGTCTTCTCGCTGCGGGACGAGTTCTCCCAGTGGGACCCGCGCCGCCAGCGCCCCGAGCTGTGGCAGCTGTACAACGGCAGGCACGGGCCCGGCGAACACGTCCGGGTCTTCCCGCTGTCCAACTGGACCGAGCTCGACGTGTGGCAGTACATCGAGCGGGAGCACATCTCGCTGCCGGAGATCTACTTCGCACACGAGCGCCCGGTGTTCCGGCGCGGTGAGATGTGGCTGACCCCCGGCGAGTGGGGCGGGCCGCGACCGGACGAGCCGCTCGAGACCCGCCTCATCCGTTACCGGACCGTCGGCGACATGTCCTGCACCGGCGCCGTCGACTCGGACGCCGCCGACCTGCGGGCGGTGATCGCCGAGATCGCCGCGTCGAGGGTGAGCGAGCGAGGCGCGTCCCGGGCAGACGACAGGCTTTCGGAGTCCGCGATGGAAGACCGCAAACGCGAAGGGTACTTCTGACCATGCCCCTCAACACGGCCCCCACCGCGGCGACGACCGCGCTCCTCCGGTTCGCCACCGTCGGCAGCGTCGACGACGGAAAGTCCACTCTGGTCGGACGGCTGCTGCACGACTCGAAGTCCGTGCTGGCCGACCAGATGGCGTCGGTCGAGCAGGTGTCGCGCAGCCGCGGCCAGGCCGGCATCGACCTGGCGCTGCTCACCGACGGCCTGCGCGACGAGCGCGAACAGGGCATCACCATCGACGTCGCCTACCGCTACTTCGCCACGCCCCGGCGCCGGTTCATCCTCGCCGACACACCCGGACACGTGCAGTACACCCAGAACATGGTGACCGGCGCGTCGACGGCCGAGGTGGCGATCATCCTGGTGGACGCCCGGCAAGGGGTCGTCGAGCAGACTCGCCGGCACGCCGCGATCACCGCGCTGCTGCGTGTCCCGCACGTGGCGCTGGCGGTGAACAAGATGGACCTCGTGGACTGGTCGGAAGCCAGGTTCGCGGAGATCGCCGAACAGTTCACCGCCTACGCCCTCTCCCTCGGTGTGCGGAAGGTCGTGGCGATCCCGATCTCCGCGCTGGCCGGCGACAACGTGGTCACGCCGTCGACCCTCACCCCGTGGTACGGCGGTCCCACGGTGCTGGAGTACCTGGAGAGCGTGCCCGCGAGCGACGACCTCGCCTCGTTGCCGGCCCGCTTCCCGGTGCAGTGCGTGATCCGGCCGCGGACCGCCGCGCACGCCGACTACCGCGGCTACGCCGGCCAGGTCGCGTCGGGGGTGCTGCGGATCGGCGAGCGGGTGGTCGTGCTGCCGTCCGGCGTGACCTCGAAGATCGCCGCCATCGACGCGATGGGCGAGAGCGTGCCCGCGGCGTGGGCATCGCAGTCGGTGACCGTCCGCCTCGCCGACGACCTGGACGTCACCCGCGGCGACCTGATCGCCCCGATCGCGAGCCCCCCGGTCACCACCCGGGAGATCGACGCGATGGCCTGCCACGTCGCGAAGCGTCCGCTCCTGGTCGGCGCCCGGGTGCTGCTGCGCCACACGACCCGTACCGTCCAGGCGTTCGTGCGGGACATCGGTCCCCGGCTCGCGCTCGACGACTCCGAGCCCGCAGCCGAGCCCGCGGCCGGGTCCGGTGTGCTGGAAGCCAACGACATCGGCCGGGTGACGCTGCGTACCGCGAAGCCGCTCGCCATCGACGCGTACGCCGACTGCCGGCGCACCGGCTCGTTCCTGCTGATCGACCCGGCCGACGGCGCCACCCTGAGCGCGGGCATGACGAACGGAACAGGTGGCCGGCCATGGTGAGGAAGACTCTCGCGGCGCTCGGTCTGCCGCTGCTGCTGGTCCTCGCCGCCTGCGGCTACGGCTCGCAGGCCGGCAACACCGCGGCACCGGTCGCGGCGACCGGCGCCAAGCTCTCGGTCGACGAGGTGGCCATCGGCTACCTGCCGAACCTGACACACGCCACCGCTCTGGTGGGCATCCAGAAAGGCATCTTCGCGAAGGAACTCGGCGGCACCGCGCTGAAACCCTTCACCTTCAACGCGGGCCCGTCCCTGATCGAGGCACTCAACGCGGGTTCGGTCGACATCGGCTGGATCGGCCCCTCCCCCGCCGTCAACGGCTACGCCCGGTCCGGCGGCAAGAACCTGCGGATCATCTCCGGCTCCGCGTCCGGCGGCGTCAAGCTCGTCGTCGACCCCCGGATCACGTCGCCGGACGACGTCAAGGGCCACCGGATCGCCACGCCACAGCTCGGCAACACACAGGACGTGGCACTGCTGAACTGGATCAGCGGTCGCGGCTGGCACGTCGACCCCCGCACCGGCAAGGGCGACGTCTCCGTCGTGCGCGCCGCCAACGCGGAGATCCCCCATGCCTACCGGTCGGGCGCCGTCGACGGCGCCTGGGTGCCCGAGCCCACCGCGGCCAAGCTGGTCGCCGAAGGCGCCAAGGTCCTGCTCGACGAGTCCACCCTGTGGCCGGGCGGAAAGTTCGTCACCACCAACGTGATCGTGTCGCAGCGATTCCTCGCCGAGCACCCGGACGTCGTCGAGGCGGTGCTGCGCGGCTCGGTCGCCAGCAACGCGTGGATCAACGCCAACCCCGCGGCCGCCAGGGAAACCGCCAACGCGGCGCTGGAAGCCCTGACCGGCAAGCCATTGCCCGCCGCGGTGCTCGACCAGGCGTGGAGGTCCATCGAGGTCACCGACGATCCGCTCGCCACGACCCTCGACGCACAGGCCAGGCACGCGGTGGCCGCCGGGCTGATCGAGCAGCCGGACCTGACCGGAATCTACGACCTGACGCCGCTCAACAACGTCCTCCGATCCTCGGGCCGGGCAGGCGTCGACGACGCCCACCTCGGCGCCGGGTGACCCTCCTGGAGCCGACCACCATGGCCGCAACCGCACTCGCCAAGACCGTCCCGCTGGCATACCAGGCACGCATCACGCACGTCTCGAAGTCCTATGGGCGGCAACTGGTTCTGGACGACATCAACCTCCAGGTCGAACCGGGCCAGTTCGTCACCCTGCTGGGCGCCTCCGGCTGTGGCAAGTCCACATTGCTCAACCTGGTCGCCGGCCTGGACCGGCCGACCGCGGGATCCATCGAGACACCCCATGGCCGGCCCGCGCTGATGTTCCAGGAGCACGCACTGTTCCCCTGGCTGACGGCCGGCAAGAACATCGAGCTCGTGCTGCGCCTCGGCGGCTGGGACCGGGCCGCCCGGCGCCAGGAGGCGGAACGGTTGCTCGACCTCGTCCGGCTGAAAGGCGCGTACGGGAAGCGGGTGCACGAGTTGTCCGGCGGCATGCGGCAGCGCGTCGCGCTCGCCAGGGCGCTGGCGCAGGACTGCAGGCTGCTGCTCATGGACGAACCGTTCGCCGCGCTGGACGCCATCACCCGTGACGTGCTGCACGAGGAGCTCACCCGCATCTGGCAGCAGACCGGGATCTCCATACTCTTCGTCACCCACAACGTGCGCGAGGCGATCCGCCTCGCGCAGCGGGTCGTGCTGCTGTCGTCCCGTCCGGGGCGGGTCGTCCGCGAGTGGCAAGTGGACATTCCGCAGCCGCGCCGCATCGAGGACCCCGGCGTGGCCGGCCTTTCCACGGAGATCACCGAGGTCCTCCGCGACGAGATCCGACGCCATGGCCAGCACTGAGAGCAAGGGCCGCACGCAGGCCCACGACCTGGCGCGGCTCGAGGCCGGTCTCGACGCACTGGAGTCACCGCAGCGACGCCGCACCCCCGCACGGGACGTGTTGCTGCGCAAGGTGCTGCCGCCGCTGCTGGCCGTGGCACTCGTGCTGGCCGGCTGGCAACTGCTCGTCTGGTTGCGGGTCACCAGCGACTACAAGCTCCCGCCGCCGTCGGCGACCTGGGACAGCTTCCGGCAGCTCTGGCTGCGCGGCGAGCTCCTCGACGTCATCTGGACCAGTGTGTCCCGTGGGCTCTCCGGCTTCCTGCTCGCGCTGGCCATCGGCACCCCGCTCGGCCTCGTCGTCGCCAGGGTGTGGTTCGTCCGCGCGGCGATCCGGCCGATCCTGGCCGGACTGCAGTCGCTGCCGTCGGTGGCGTGGGTGCCCGCGGCGGTGCTCTGGCTGGGGCTCAACGACTCCATGATGTACGCGGTGATCCTGCTCGGCGCGGTGCCGTCCATCGCGAACGGTCTCATCGCCGGGATCGAGCAGATCCCGCCGCTGTACTTTCGGGCCGGCCAGACGATCGGCGCGACCGGCCTGCGGAGCATGCGGCACATCGTGTTGCCCGCCGCGCTGCCGAGCTACGTGGCCGGGCTCAAACAGGGGTGGGCCTTCTCGTGGCGCTCGCTGATGGCCGCGGAGATCATCGCCTCGTCGCCGGACCTTGGCCTCGGCCTCGGTCAGCTGCTGGAGAACGGGCGGAACAACGCGGACATGCCCGGGGTCTTCCTCGGCATCATGTTGATCCTGGTCGTCGGCATCGCGATCGACCTGCTCGTCTTCAGCCCGGTCGAGCGGCACATACTGCGCGGCCGCGGCCTGCTCATCGACGCGGGCCCACGGTCCTGACCGTCTGGCGGTAGCGGGTGACCAGCAGCCGCGCCAGTTCCGGGGCGTCGCCGAGCTCGGCCGTCACCACGTCCGCGTCCGTGGCGCCACGGGCGATCTGATCCGAGAGCCGCCCCGGCGAGATGACGTAACGGGCCACCACCACGTGTTCGGCACCGCTCGCGCGCAGCGCGCGGACCGCGTCCCGCGGGTTCGGGATTCCCGACGTCGCGGATGCGGCCGTCGCGAACGCGGGTCGCACCGCTCGCCACCCGGCGGCTGCGCAGCCCCCTGCCATTGTCCGGATCCCGGCCGCCGCCTCGGGATCGGACGAGCCGGCCGCGGCGACCACCAGGCCCGCCACCGACCTGTCCGGCACGTCCGCCTCGGTGATGCGGCGCTCAAGGGCCTGCTGTAGCAACGGATCCGGGCCGAGCACGGGCGCCTGGCGGATCCGCAACGACGGCGGGGCCTCACGCAACAGCGCGGGAATGTCCTTCTTGGCGTGGAACGCGCGGCTCAGGAGAAGAGGGACGGCAATCACGTCCCGTATCCCCCGGGCGTCGAGCTCCTTCAGTTTTATGTCGACGCCCGGGGTGTCGAAATCCAGAAAACCCTGCTCCACGCACAGCTCGGAATCCAGCTCGCGGACGCGTTCGACCAGCCGAGTCACCGTGGCCGCGTGCCGGGGATCGCGGCTTCCGTGGCCGATGATCAGCAGAACGGGGTGCACGTTTTTCAACACTATCCGGCCGGCGAGCGTCCAGTCCGGTCTTACCAACTACTCCGCACAAAAGAAGAAGGCGAAATCAATGCGATAGCTCCGAGTAGGCGATGCGCTACCGTCCGCCGGTACAGTGGACTCCGTGCGAAACGCATTTTGCGAACAAATGGGGATTGATTACCCGATTGTCCAGGCCCCGATCGGAGCCGCGGCGACGCCGGAACTGGTGGCCGCGGTCTCGGCTGCCGGCGGGCTCGGAATACTCGCCTCGACGTGGCCGGCAGATCCCGTGGCACAGGTGCGAAAGGTGCGCGAACTGACCGCACGGCCGTTCGGCGTCAACCTCGTCCTCGAGTGGGACCAGCACGAGCGGCTGGCCGCACTCCTCGAGGCCGGGGCCAGGATCGTCTCATTGACCTGGGGCGATCCGGCGGAGTACGTCGAGATGGTCCACGACGCGGGCGGGCTTCTCATGCACACGGTCGGCACCGCCGAGGAGGCCAGGCGGGTGGTGGGAGCCGGCGCCGACATCGTCGTCGCCCAGGGCGTGGAGGCAGGCGGGCACGTCTGGAGTGACGTCGCGACCCTGCCGCTCGTCGCCGCGGTGGCGGACGCCGTGGACGTGCCGGTGCTGGCCGCTGGCGGCATCGGCGACGGCCGCGGGATCGCGGCCGCCCTGGCGCTGGGCGCGTCCGCAGGCTGGCTGGGTACCCGTTTCCTGCTGGCGCAGGAGGCTCCGATCAACGAGGAGTACCGGCAGCGACTGGTCAGCGCGGGCGAGGGTGACACGGTGTGGCTTGCCGACCTGTTCGATCGCGGCTGGCAGGGCGCCCCGCACCGCGTGGTGCAGAACTCGGTCGTCGAAGCCTGGGAGGCGGCGGGCAGGCCGAGCTTCGGCAAGCGGCCCGGCGAGGGCGACGTCGTCGCGTACCGGAACGGCCGGCCGATCCTCCGCTACTCCTCCACGCTGCCGCTCGCGAGCGACGAGGGCGACCTCGAGGAGCGCGCGCTGTGGGCGGGCCAGAGTGTCGGGGTGGTGCGCGATATCGCACCGGCCGCCGACATCGTCCGCCAGCTCGCGGCCGAGTGCGACGCCGTCATCCGGCAGCTGTCCGCGATCCCCAGAGCACGACCGGCGGTCAGATACCCGGTCTGCTGAACCAAAAGTAGCGGCGGCGCCGGTTGGCGCCGCCGCTGACGTGATGCGGGTGAAGGCGTTCAGCCCAGCTGGGACACGATCATGGTGGTGTCCTCGTGTGCCTTCGTCCAGTGGCCCTTGCCCTCGGTGTCCTCCACCAGCGTGGTGGAACCCGGGCCGAAGAACCGGGTCTCGCCGTCACTGACGGTCGACTCCAGCGAGCCGGTGATCATGGTCATGAACTGCCGCCTGGGCGCGGGGTGGAAGTCGCCCACCCACCCCTTCGGCAGGAACAGGTAGACGACCTGCTTCGCCGGCACGCCCTCGGAGACGTAGAGCGACGGCGCGGGCGGAGCGAAGTTCGCCGCGGTCACCTCCAGCATCTCGTCGATGTAGTGGGACTCCCCGGACTCGTCGTGGTACATCCGCGTGACGGCGATCTTGCGCGTCTCGTCGCTCAACGTTCTTCTCCTTTTCGAGTACCAGCCTCACAAGCCAGGATCGCAAGAAATAGCTGACCACACCCTGACGGGCCGGGGCCGGTAATCGCCCGGCGACATGTCAGGGCCGCGTCAGCCGCCGCCCCGTAAACTCGGTAGCGACAACAAAATAACTGGAGAGGTACCCAAAGAGGCCGAACGGGGCCGGTACTTAGCTGGCGGGCGAAAGCCCACGTAGGTTCGAATCCTACCCTCTCCGCAAATTTTGCACCGGGCTGCGCGAGCGATCGCGCAGCCCGATTTCTTTCATTACCGGAATGGAGGGTGCAGTGCGGAGCAACACGTCCATGGCGGTTCGCGATCAGCGGTTCACCGTCGTCGACCTGCCGCCGATCTGCCCGGCGGTGCTCGACAGCTTCCACGGCTGCGCGACGGTGCGGCGCACCGGCGAGGTGACCTGGTACCACCGCGCGCTGCGGTTCCACCTGACCTGGACCGCCGACGACGACTGGTTCTACGAGCTGGCCGGTGCGGGCGTGGAGCGGCGCGGCAGCGTCGTGCGGTTCGGCGACGTCGACTTCACCTACCTGCTACGCGCGGCGCTCGGTCACCTGTGGCTCGACGTGTCGGCCGACTGGCTCGTCGAGCTGAACCAGGTCCGGACGGAGGTAGCGGGCGGGGGGTCCGGGCCGGTGCTGCCGCCGGGACGGTGGACCGGCGGGCCCGAGGTGGTCATGATCGCGGTGGCCCGGCGCCAGGGACTGACCGGCGGCGAGATCCGGCTCCACACCCCCGGCGAGCCGGAAACCCGCCGGCAGGCCGCCGTCGCCCCCGGGCAGGCGATGCTCATGACGGGACCGGACCTCGCCTACGACCTCGGCACGGCCCACGCCGTCGACGACGGTGAGGGAAGCCAGGACACGCTCGTCATCACCGTCTCGCGGTCCGTAGCGCGCCGCGGCGCGCTGCGCGGTCTCCGGGCCGCGAGTTGAACGCATCGGCCGGCGGCGCCACCTGAGGCGCCGCCGGCCGTCGAGTGTGCCTGCGTCAGCCGTGCCGGCCGGCCGGTACCCGCTGCCGGGGAACTGCCAGCGCGACCGGTCCGGCGAGCATGGCGTAGCGCTCCGGGGAACGGACTTTCAGCCGCCAGGCGTACCCGGCACCGAACGCCGCGACGAAGACCAGTAGCCAGGGCAGCTGGTTGACCAGCGCCGAGTCGGTGCCGGTCCCCAGCGCGAAGTTCCCCAGCAGCAACACCATCGCCGCCGCGAGTCCGATCAGCGCGAGGACCGGCGCCAGCACGGTGCGCCACACGTGCCGGTCCGGCCT
>Ga0164241_10001276_pt1 | contig 32397 bp, 24 predicted proteins | sample OricomyardsoilBY_FD_108780 | JGI IMG/M metagenome (GOLD analysis project Ga0164241, IMG submission 108780) | Backyard soil microbial communities from Emeryville, California, USA - Original compost - Back yard soil (BY) | ecosystem: Environmental > Terrestrial > Soil > Unclassified | place: USA... | reverse complement strand
TCGCCGACGAGCACGGGTATCCGATCGTGCTCAAGCCGGTCGACGGCACCGCGAGCCGCGGCGTCGTCCGCATCGGCGCGCCCGCCGCGGTCGACTCGGCCTGGCGGGCGGCCGCGGGCCTGCGCGACCGCGACGACCTGCCCTTCGCCGCGTACTACCCGGTGGGCGAGCTGATGGCCGAGGCGTACCTGGACGGGCCCGAGTACAGCGTCGAGGCGTTCTCCTCCGCCGGGCGGCACAGCGTCGTCGCGATCACCGGCAAGGTCTGGGCGGGGCACGTAGAGCTGGGACACGCCCAGCCAGCCGTGCTCGCCGACGTCGACGATGAGGCGATCACCGCCCACGTCGCCGGGTTCCTCGACGCCATGGGCCTGCGCGACGGTGTTAGCCACACCGAGGTCCGGCTCACCCCGGACGGGCCACGGATCATCGAGGGGCACAACCGCGTCGCCGGCGGGCGGATAATGGACCTCGTCGAGGCCGTGACCGGCATCGACCTGGAGCGCCACGCGGTCGGTCACCCGTTCGGGCTGGTCGACGAGCTGCCAGCGCGGCCGACAGCACACCGCGCGGCCGCGACGCACTTCCTGGTCGCCGAGCCCGGCACCGTGGTCGCCGTCGAGCAGGCCGACGAGGTGCGCGACCACCCGGACGTCCTCGACCTCGAGCTGGATGTGGCCGCAGGCGACGAGGTCCGTGAGGTCACCGACAACTTCTGCCGGTCCGGCCAGGTGCTCGTGACCGCGCCGGACACGGCGACGGCCATGGAGCTGGCCAGGGCGCTGGCGAGCAAGGTACGCATCGTGACGCTCGCCGAGGGCTCGGTGGCATGATGATCAAGATCATGATCGGGCAACGACGGGGACGGCGGGCGGCACCCGCGGACATGGACCGGGTACGCGACGCGGTGCGCGGGCTGGTCGAGACGGGCAAGACCGACGAGTGGCTGGCGACGCTGCCCGACCACGCGCTGGTCCGGCTGGCCGCGCCGCTGGAGATGCTGACGTTCCAGTACTACCTCGACCCGCCGCGCGACCGGCACCTGGTCCGCGCGGCCCGGGTGGCGTGCCACACGATGGCCGACTGCCTGGCGGACTGTCCCGAGGACCTGGCGGCGGCGTTCCGGCGGCTCGACGGCGCGCTGGCGGGGGAGGAGGCGCGGTGACGCGGACGTTCGTCCTGTTCGAGATGCAGGGCTTCCAGGTGCGGGTCGCCGAGGAGGCGAAGCGACGCGGGTATCACACGGTCGTGCTCAACCACGACCCGCTGCGCACGTCCGGGGCGTCGGCGGTGGCGCCGGGTGTGGTCGACGAGTACGTGCACGTCGAGTCCTGGTCGGACGTCGACGCGGTGCGCGCGCTCGTGCGGGACGTGGCCAAGCGGCACGACGTGGCCGGCGTGCACAGCGCCTTCGAGCCGACCCAGCGGTACGCCATCGAGCTGCGTGTCTACTTCGGACTCCCGCACAACACGGTCGCGGACACGTTGCTGGCGCTGGACAAGGTTCAGGTGCGCCGCAGGTTGTACGAGGCGGGCCTGACCGAACTGCGAAGCGCCGAGCTGACCGACGCGCTGGGCTGGGACACCTGGCGGTTCGACGGCCCGGCCGTGCTCAAGCCCGCCAACGGGACGGCCAGCGTGCTCTGCCACGTCGTCGACTCGCTGGACGGGCTGCGGGCGGCCGCGGCGCAGGTCCGGTCCGCGCGGATCCCGAACGCGCTCATGCACGACTACGTGACCGCGCACGGTGAGTTCGTCCTCGAGGAGCAGGCGCGCGGCGAGCTGCTGTCGGTGGAGTCGCTGGTGAGCGGCGGGCGCCTGCGGCACGTGGGGCTCACCGGCCGGTACCTGCTGGCCGCGGATCCGGTGGTGGAGCAGGGTTTGTTCCTGCCGTACGCGCATCCGCGCGAGGCCGAGATCCGGGCGGCGGCCGAGCGGTTCCACGAGTGCCTGAACATCACGGAGGGCGCGACCCACCTCGAGGTGATGGTGCCCGACGAGGGGCCGGTCGAGCTGATCGACTTCAACCTGCGGTTCGCCGGTCTGGGCTCGATCGTGCTGGCGAGCGAGGTGTACGGGCTGCCGTTCGCGGGGTTCCTGACCGACCTCGCGCTGGGCGAGGAACCCGACCTCCCCGCGCTCGCGGCGGACCACAAGTACGCGGTGGACGTGGCGGTCATGCCGCCGCCGGGCGTGACGGAGCTGCACGACCTGACGCTTCCGCCGGACACCCTGGCGCACCGGGTGACGAAGAAGATCGGCGGCCCGCTGCGCGGAAGCAACGCCCAGATCGACACGGTGGCGTGGTTCGTGGTCACCGGCGCCACGGCGGCGGAGGCACACCGCAACGCCCTCGCGGCCCGGGCGGCGACGATCCTCAACGGCGAGCCGCTGGGCGACGGACCCGCGCTGATCTGCCCGCGGTACGTCGAGGCCGACGCGGCGGTGCCGAGATGACGCCGAACGCTATTGCCGCCGGGCCGATCCCCTACGCCGGGGTCGGACTGGACCGTGCCGGCGACCGCCGGGCCGATCCGGCCTGGGTGGCTGCCCAGGCCGCGGACCCGCGCGCCATCCTCCGTCCCCTGTGGAACGACGAGTGCCTCGTCACCGGCGGCGTGCCCGTCGTGCTCCCGGCCACGAGCTGGGATGCCGTGCTGCTCGGGCTGGACGGCGACGTCCCGGTGTTCGCCGTCGATCTGTCCCACCTGTCCAAGGGCGACGCGCTCGCCCGTACCGGCGCGGACGGCACCGCCGACATCCGCATGCTGTACGCCGACCTCCCCGGAACCGAGGCCGCCACCCTCGCCTACGCGCGCGGGTTGCTGCGCTGGCACCGGTTCCAGCAGTTCTGCGGCCGCTGCGGCTCGCCCGCCGAGGCACGCAACGGCGGGCACTTCCGGGCCTGCACCAACCAGGACTGCGCACAACTACTGTTCCCGCGCATCGAGCCCGCCGTCATCACGCTCATCGAGACCACCCGCGAACCACGCCGGTGCCTGCTCGCCCGGCACCGCGCGTCGAAGACCGGTGGCTTCTCGCTGCTCGCCGGGTTCGTGGAGATCGGCGAGTCGCTCGAGGACGCCGTCCGCCGCGAGATCGATGAGGAGGCCGGTATCTCGCTGACGACCGTGACCTACGTCGGTTCGCAGCCGTGGCCGTTTCCGGCCGGGATCATGGTCGGTTTCCGCGCAGTGACCGAGGACGAGGTCACGACCGCCGACGGGGACGAGATCCTCGAGACCCGCTGGTTCACCCGTGACGAACTCCGCGAATACGGGGACTCGCGCCCGCTCGGGCGGGTCGACTCGATCGACCGGCTCATCCTGACCGAATGGCTCGCCGAGAAGTGAAAGCCTGATGAAGACAATCATTGTGATCTCCACCCGCGGGTTCGCGGCCTTCCGCCCCGATCTCCTCGTCGACCCGGCAGGCGTCCGGTTCGTCGGCCTGTTCTCCGAGCACGACGCCAAGAACGTCACCGGCGTGCTGCGTGACGTGCTCGACGAGGTGCACGTGCTGCCGTGCGGCAAGGCCGACGCGTCGGTCGCCGAGTCGTCCTATGTAGACCCCGAGCACGCGCGCGGGCTCATCGAACGGATCGTGGCCGACCCGGCGGCGGGCGAGGTGACGCTGCACTCGTTCGACGAGCGGAACCTGTTGCTGGCCGCCGAGCTGCGTGCCGAGCTCGGCCTGCCCGGCCTGCGCCATGCGGACGTGCTGCCGTTCCGCGACAAGATCCTGATGAAACAGCTGCTCGTCGACGCCGGGCTCCGGGTGCCGCGGTTCGGCCGCTACGACGAGGCGGCGGCCGCCGACCGGGCGGGCTACTTCGCCACGATCACCGGCGAGGTGGGCCTGCCGTTCATCCTCAAACCCGTCGACGGCAACTCCGCCGACGGCGTGTACCAGATCGACTCGCTCGACGACTTCGCCACCGTGCCGGCGGACTTCGGCCGCCCGTACGAGTACGAGGAGTTCGTCGACGGGCAGATCTTCAGCGTCAACATCGTCACCCGCGACCGGCGCAGCGTCTTCGCCGGCGTGACCGAGTACCTGGTGAACTCCAGCGCGGTGCGGGAGGGCCGGGTCAACGCCGACATCAACCTCATCGACACCGACCCGCGCGTCGCCCCCATGATCGCCTTCACCGAGCAGGTGCTGGACGCGCTCGGCTACCCCGACGGCGCCTCGCACCTGGAGCTGTTCCGCACCCCCGACGGCGAGCTGGTGTTCCTCGAGGTGGCCGCCCGGTTCAAGGGCCTGGCCGGGGTCGCGGCCATGCAACGCAACTACGGGGTGGCCCTGGTCAACCTCGCGCTCGAGATCGAGGCCGGGCTCGAGTCGCGGCCGTGGCCCGACGAGCAGGTGTACTGCTTCGACGCGGTCATCCCAAAGGAACGGGGCGTCATCGCGAAGCTGGTGGACCCGGACATCGAGAGCGAGTTCGACATCACCTGGAAGGTCCACGAAGGACAGAACCTCGGGCAAGGCGAGTCGCTCGGCGACAACGGCGGCGTGTTCCTGGTGTGGAACAAGGACTACGACGTGCTGTACGCGGACTACGAGCGGCTCGCCGGCTACCGGCCGATCCGGTACGAGGAGGCGTGATGAACGCACGTCCGAGCATCCTCATGCTGGGCACCGACCGGTACGCCATGCGCGCGTGCCTGGAGCACGACGTCGACGCGGTCGTGGTGTGCGCGCCCGGTGGCCGGGACAACGGCCTGGTCCACGTGCCGGACGGGTTGCGGGCGCTGCCGGTCGACGACCAGTCCAGCGCCGAGGCGATTCTCATGGCGCTGCACCGCGCCGGCCTCGGCGAGCACCGGTTCACCGGCATCCAGACCACCGATGAGTGGGCGCTGGTCACCGGGAGCCTGCTCGCCGGACACCTCGGCTGCCACTTCCTCGACCCGGTCACCGCGATCCACTTCCGGGACAAGTCGTTGCAGAAGGCCCAGGTCCGCGCGGCCGGCCTGGATACCGCGCGGGTCACTGTGCTCGACGACCTCCACGACCTCGAGCCGCTCGACGAACTGCCGTACCCGAAGGCCGTGCTGAAGCCGGTCGCGGGCGCGGCGACCATGCGTACCTCCATTGTGGACAGCGTGGCGCAGCTGCGGTCGCTCGGCGCGCAGTACCGCCGCGAGCAGACCAAGCAGCGAACCTTCGCACTGGAGGAGTACATCGGCGGCGACGAATGGGTCGCCGACGGCGTCGTGTTCGACGGCGAGCTGCTGTTCTGCTCGATCGGCACGTACGCCGACCCGTGCGTGACCGCGGTCGGGGACACGCTGCCGCTGTCGATCCGCCGCTTCGACCCCGACCGGGACTCTGCCCGGTTCGATCTGGCGATGCCGGTGGTGCGGAAGGCCTTGTCCGCGCTGGGCCTGCGGGACGGCGTCTTCCACATGGAACTGTTCCACGACCCGGAGACCGGCCGCCTGACGTTCAGCGAGTGCGCCGCGCGGCGGGGCGGCGCGCTCGTCCACGAGGAGCTGCAGGCGAAGTTCGGCGTCAGCCTCGGCGAGAGCGCCGTGCTGTGCGCGGCGCAGCGGCGCCCGGAGCTCGCTGTCAAGGTCGACCCGCGCGTGATCGGCGGCGGCTTCCTCATGGGCCGCCCCGGCCTGCTCTGGAAGTGCCCGAGCCCGGCCGAGCTCACCGCGCGGCCCGACGTGCTGTTCGCGCGCGTGGAGAAGCCGTTCGGCACCCGCATTCCCGCGGGCCTGGCGGGCACCAACACGCGCATCGCCCAGTGCCTGGTCGCCGCGGACTCGCCCGACGAGTTCTACCGGCGGCTCGCGGAGGTCCGCGCGTGGTTCGACGACAACCTCGTCGTCATGCCGGACCAGGCACGCAACCGCGAGCTGCGGGCCTGGCAAAGCGAGACGTGGCCCGACGCCGACCACGCCGACACAGTGTGGACATGACCTCGCCGTCCGAAGAACCGCGCCGGCCCCTGCTCACCCGCCTGCTGCCCGAAACCGGTCCGCAGCGGGCGATCTCGCTGGCCACGTTCGTGAACACGTTCGGCTTCGGCATTTTCCTGACGGTCGCCGCGCTGTACTTCACCCAGATCGTCCACCTGTCCACCGCGCTCTACGCCGCGGGCCTGTTCGCCGGGTCGATCGTCGGCCTGCTGGTGGGGCTGGGGGCCGGGCAGGTCGCCGACCGGGTGGGGGCGCGAGAGACCCAGATGGTGGTCAAGCTGACCGGCGCGATCGGCATGGTCGGCTACCTGTTCGTCACCGAGTTCTGGCAGTTCGTGCTGGTGGCGGCGCTGGTCGGGATCGCCACCGGCGCGCACGGGCCGTGCCAGTCGCCGCTGATCCGGGCGTACGGCGGGGAGAACCCGGTCGCGTTCCGCGCCTACCAGCGCTCGCTCACGAACCTGGCGGTGGCGCTGGGCGTGCTCGTGGCCGGCGTCGCGATCGCCGTCGGCACGCCGTTCGCGTACCAGGTGGTGCTGGCCGTGCGGGCCGGTGCGTACCTGGTGTGCATCCTCGCGCTGACCCGCGTGCCGCACCTGCCGCCGACGAGCCGCGGCACGCTCGACCGGCGCTGGATGGCCCTGCGCGACCTGCCGTACCTGACGGCGACCACGCTCAACGCCCTGATGGGCATCCACTTCGTGATCCCGTCGCTGCTGCTGCCGCTGTGGATCGCCGACCACACCACCGCGCCGCGGTCGATCGTCTCGATTGGACTGATCCTCAACACGGCGATCGTCGTCTGCCTGCAGGTCCGCGCGAGCCGCGGCGTCGCCGACCCCGCGTCGGCGGGCACCAGGATGCGGTGGGCCGGGCTCGCCGTCGCGGCGGGGATCGGCTTGCTGGCCCTGGCCCACGGACCGTCCATTGTGGTCGCCACGGCGCTGGTCCTGATCGGCGTCGCGGTCTACACGCTGGGCGAGCTGTGGCATGCGGCCGCCGCGATGGAGTACGAGTACGGGCTGGCCGCCGCGCACGCGCAGGGCCAGTACAGCGGGGTGTTCGCGCTGGGCAGTGGCCTGTCCCAGGCGGTGGCGCCGGTGATCGTCGGGACGGTCGGCCTCGCCAACGGCGTGCCCGGCCTGCTCGCGCTGGGCGCCGGTTTCATCGTGATCGGTGCGCTGAGTAAGCCGTTGCTGCGCGTCGTGCTACGAGCACAAGAGAGAGCCGCCGTCTGATTCGTGTATCGGTACGGCTCCCTCGGCCCTCTTTCTTGTCAATGAGGCGAGAGGAGGGAGAGGGCCGTGGAGCTGACCGTTTGCCCGGAATGCAAGGAACCCGCCGAGGTTGTCTGGCGTGCCGTCATGGAGAGCACCGACGGCCCGATCGAGCACGCGAAGGTGCTTTGCGTGCGCCGCCACTGGTTCCTGCTACCGACCGCCTACCTCGCGGGCCCGCATGACACCGCGAGCGAGCGCCCTCGGTTCAGCCGGCGAGCGCGGTGACGGTTGTGTAGGCGAGAAACGTGGCGCCGAGCCCGGCGACCACGCTGATGACGATGTTCATCGCGGCGTAGAAGTACGCGCGCTGTTCGGTGAGCCGCAGCGTCTCGTAGCTGAACGTGCTGTACGTGGTCAGCGCCCCGCAGAAGCCCGTGCCGGCGAGCGTGAGCACGGGGTCGGGCAGCGCGTTGCCCGCTCCGGCCAGGCCACCGAGCACCAGGCAGCCGGTGATGTTCACGCTGATCGTGCCCCAGGGGAACGCGCTGTCGTGCCGGGACTGCATCGCGCGGTCCACGACGTAGCGCAGCGGCGCGCCGACGACGGCGCCGATCAGGACGAGCACCGCAGGCCCCATCAGGCACTCCGTCCGGTGACGGCCCGGGTGGCCCAGGTGCCGGCGAGGACCGCGAGCATCGCCGCCACGAGCGTCGCGGCGAGGTAGGCGAACGCGACGGCGGCCGTGCCGGGCCGCAGCAGCGAGTGGATCTCGAGCGCGTAGGTGGAGAACGTCGTGAAGCCGCCGAGCACGCCGACGCCGAGGAACGGCCGGACCAGCCGGTGCGCCGCGTGCACCTCGGTGACCAGCACCATGAGCACGCCGATGAGCAGGCAGCCCACCACGTTGATGACGAACGTCGCCCACGGGAACCCGCCAGGCGGGGTCGCCAGCAGCACCGACAGGCCGTGCCGGCCCAGCGCGCCGAGCCCGCCGCCGACCGCGACGGCTACGAGCGTGGAGGCGTGGACGCGTACCCGGCGGCGGGGCCGGGGTGGGGCTTCGACGGGATCCGCCAGGTCGGTCTCGCTGTCCATGGTCGTGCTCCTACTCGTCCGGCGGGCATGCGTGCCCGAGGGGGAATAGGGACCGTTGGCGACTCCGCGGTTGTCCGGACTGGACGTCCGGAGCGGCGGGCCCCACCGCCGCTTACCCGCGCAAAGTCTAACCGGTCGGTTGGTTCACGTGACTGGGAACGGCGGCTGCCACCACCAGGGCGTGTCGCTCAGCTCGATGCGGTCGACCCACTTGACCCACCAGAACCCGCGGCGGCCGGGCGCGACGATCCGCACCGGGAAGCCATGTCCTGGCCGCAGTGGCTCGCCGTTGACCGTGGTGGCCAGCAGCAGGTGGTCGAGGTCACCGACCGGGAAGCGGATCCAGTAGCCGGTGGCCGAGTGGACGTACAGGCTGCGCGCGGTGCCCGGGTCGGGCAGCAGCGCGCGGATCGGGGCGCCCGCCCAGTCCTGCTCGGCGTACCAGCCGGACGTGCAGTCGAGGACGGCTCGTACCGGGGTGTCGAAGGTGGACAGTTCGGGCAGGGTCAGCGTGCGCGTGGTGGTGCCGGCGTGGACGGTCAGCCGCCAGCGCGCCGGGTCGATGGCCGGGGTGGTGTCGTCGAGCCAGGAGTAGCTGGGCATGGCGGCGACGTCGAACGAGCCGGTCGGGTACGAGCCGGTGAAGCGGCGCCCGGCGCCGGGCAGGCCGGTCGCGGTGAGCACGGCGGTCTCCGCCACGTAGAGGCCTGCGGCGGCGCCGGTGAACAGGCCGGTCCGCAGCAGGCTGCGCCGGGACAGGTCGGCGCGGCGCGGCCGGGCACGGCGGGCGGCCACGTGCCAGACGGCGAGGGGGATCAGGGCGAGCGCGGTGGCGACGTGTAGGCACATGCCGAGCACGCCGCCGATCGTGCGTACCAGGCCGGTGGTGTAGCCGATGCCGGTGAGCAGGGTCGTGACCGCGAGGGCAGCGAGTAGCAGCGAGAGCCACCGCGTGTGCCGCGGCCTGCGCAGCCCGCGGCGGGCCACCCGCCCTTTCCACGGCACCAGCAGCACGACCGCCATCGCGACGATCCCGTGCGCGATCACCACCCAGCGCCCGCCTGCCGACCCGGTGGCGACCGCCCCGATCCCGGTGGCGAACGCGAGCAGCAGCGCGACGAGCAGCGCCAGGTTCGTCACCCGCGTGGCCGGCCCCCGCGTGAGCCGTCCGAACCACCCGCGCGGCGCCGGGCGTGTCGACACCATGGCGCCGACGGTAAGCCCCGCCGATGGGCGGGGAAAGTGCCGTCCGGCACCCCGGCAGGCAGCCGTCCGGCACGTGCCTAGGTGGTGTGGCGGCGGGCGCGCAGCACGGTGTCCTTGACGTGCCCGGATCCCGGCGGCGCGGGGGAGACCCGCGGCCGCGTCTCGTTGATCTCCACCGTCCACGACCCGCCGAGCAGGTCGGCGATCTCGTCGGTCCGGTAGTAGTCGGCGGGGTCGAAGTCGGGGGCCTCGTGCTGGTGGTGGTGCATGTCCTCGAGGTCGTGCCCGACCACGAGCAGCGTCCCGCCCGGCGAGACCGCGGCGAGCAGCGAGCGGAGCGCGGCGGGCTCGCTGTGGGGGAGCGGGAAGTAGAGGGCCGACACGAGGTCGAAGGCGCCGGCGGGCGGCGGTGTCGTGATCAGGTCGCCGTGTGTCCAGGACACCTTGGCGTCCCCGCCCGCGGCCGCCGCGCGGGCGAGTGCCACGCGGGAGATGTCGACGGCGGTGACGAGCCACCCCCGGCCGGCGAGCCAGAGCGCGTCGGCGCCCTCACCGCAGCCGAGGTCGAGCGCCTGGCCCGGGGTCAGGTCGGCGGCCTCCACGAGGAGCACGCCGTTCGGGTTGCCGCTCCAGAGCTGGTCCTGCGTGCGGTACTTGCCGTCCCAGTACGTTTCGTCCATACCTCGCACGATGCGCCCGTCGGGCCGGTTCGGCAACGTTCGTTGCCGTTCCGGCAACTCAGCCGACGTGGGCGGCGATCGTGCGCGCGCACTCCAGCGACTCGGTGTGGGTGGTGTCGACCTCGAGGTCGTAGACCACGCCGCGGTGGGCGAGCTCGGCCTGGGCGGCGGCCATGCCGCTGACCCGGTCGCCGCGCGCGAGCTCCCGGCCCTCGAGCACGGACTTGTCGCAGCGGACGCCGACCCAGAGCGCGTCCAGCCCGGCCAGCGCGTCCCGCCATCGCGCCTGCGACTCGGCCCCACCGAGGAAGACGTCGTCCACGACGACCCGCGCCCCGGCCCGCACCATCGCGGCGACCCCGTGCATCCATGCGACTTCCAGTTCCCGGAACTGCGCCCCGATGTTCACCGTCCCGTCCCCGCCGATGTCGATCCCCGCCCCGGAAGCCTGGAGCGAGGCGGGCAGCGCCTGCACGAACACGTCGACCCCGACGGCCAGCCACGGCCGAGGCAGGACGGCTTGCAGACACCGCACGATCCCCGACTTCCCGGAACTGGACCCACCGTTCACGACGATCACCTGAATTGCCACGCCGTCACCGTAGGGCGGAACATCTGTAACGGCACGCGAGTTCCACCCAAACCCCCACGACCCGAATGCGGTTTCGGTCCGCATCGGCGGGTGTGTCGTCGGCTACCTTTCCCGCCACATCCGGCAGCAGAAACGCAAAGACTGGCACGCCTGCGTGGAATGGTGCGATCGCGGACTCGCCGTCTACGGCGACGCCGCAACCGCATGCTCGCCAAACTCGGCCAGGTGGCGACCGCGCCAAATTTGCGTGCCGTCGGTCGTTCCGTCGACAGCGGAATCCACTCATCGCGATAACCGTTGCCGGGTAAGCCTTCCACGCGGTCTGGTGGGGGTATGAACACCGATGCCGGTACGCGGCGGTTCCCGCGCTCCTCGCCGTACTGGCCCGTGCTCACCCACCCCCGGCTGGGCCGCGTCCTGCCCGGCCTGGTGGTCTCGGCCATCGGCGACGGGATGTCCACCGTCGCCATCGGGTGGCTTGCCCTGCAGCTCGCACCACCTGGGCAGGGCGGCACCTGGGTCGCGCTCGCGGTCACCGCCTACCTGCTGCCCGGCGCGGCCGGCGGCGTCCTGTTCGGCCGGTTCCTGCGCGGCCGCAGCGGCGCCCAACTCGCCGGCTGGAACGCCACACTGCGCGCCACCGCGCTCGCGGCCGTCGCCCTCGTCTACGCCGCCGGTCACCTCACGCTCGGCGTCTACGTGACGCTGCTGGCGATCTCCTCGCTGCTCAACGCCTGGGGATCGGCCGGGCGCTACACGCTCATCGCCGAGCTGCTGCCCACCGAGCACCACCTGCCGGCCAACGCGGTGCTGACGACGATCGGCGAGTTCGCCACGATCGTCGGGCCGCCGCTCGCCGGCCTGCTCATAGCCTGGACCGACGCGGCGGTGGTCATCCTGGTCGACGCGGCCACCTTCGCCGTTCTCGCGCTCACCTACCGGCTGGCCGTGCCCCAGGCCAAACGCGCGGAGGGGTCGCGGGAATCGGGCGGGCTGGCCGTGATCCGCCGGGACCGCAAGCTGCTCGGCCTGCTCGCGTTGTCGTTCGGCTTCTTCGTCCTCTTCGGACCGACCTACGCGGCGCTGCCGGTGCACGTCGCCGACGACCTGCACGCCCCGGCGACCGTGCTCGGCTGGTACTACACGGCATTCGGCGTCGGCGCGGTCATCGGCGGGATCGTCACGGGTTACCTGCGCCGCTGGTCCCTGTGGCCGGCCACGATCGGCATCGTGCTCGCGTTCGGCGTGACGATGCTGCCGCTCGGCCTCGGCGCCCCGCTCCCGGTCGCGGTGCTCTGCTTCGGGCTCGGTGGTGCGGTGTGGGCGCCGTACCTGTCCGTCTACATGGCACTGTTCCAGCGCAGCACGCCTGCGGACCGGCTGGCTTCCGCGCTCGCGGCCAACGGCGCGATCCTCATGCTCGCCGTGCCGCTCGGCACCGTGCTGGGCGGCCCGGTCGTCACCGCGATCGGCGCGCAGCCGACGCTGCTCGCGTGCGCCATCGGCACCGTCGTGCTGGGGGTGGTCGCCGCGGTGACCGTGGCCGTTGGCCGGCGACGCCGCCGGAGCGGCGCCACCGGCCACGGGGTCACAGGTCGAGCGTCCAGCCGGTGATCTGGCCGGTGTCGGAGGCGGCCTGGTCACTGACGCGCAGGTTCCAGGTGCCGTTGGCGAGCTCGGTGGACAGGTCGACCGTGTAGGTCTGGTCGATGTTGTCCGTGCTGCCGCCCGCACGGTTGTGCAGGTTGAACGCGGTGCCGTCCGGCGAAACGAGGTCCACCACGAGGTCACCGATCCAGGTGTGCTGGATGTGCACCTCGACGGTCGCCTCGAAGTTTCCCGAGCCGGCACAGTTCTTGATGGCGATCGGGCTGTTCACCGTCGTGTTGTCGGCGATGGCGACGGCCTTCTTGTTCGACTTCGGGTTGCAGTTCGTGGCCGGCGGGAACACCGTCCAGCCGAACGTGACGTCGTCGGTCAGGCCACCGGCGTCGGTGACGGTGGCCGTGACCTCGGAGGCGCCCTCGGTGTCCGGCGTCCCGGAGATCAGGCCGGCGGCGTCGATCGTCATGCCCGACGGCAGGCCGGTGGCCGACCAGCTGTAGGGCGCGGTGCCGCCGAACGCGTTGAGCTGCACGGAGTCCGCCGCGCCGACGCTGCTGGTCTGCGCGCCCGGATTGCCGGCCAGCGGCGCGCCCGGCGTGCCGTCGGACGGGGTGTACAGCAGCTTGTTCGGCGAGCCGGTGCCCGGGTTGCTGATCTTGTCCGGGGTGCTGTTCGCGACGAGCGCGGCTGCCACGGTGGCCGGCGGGTCGTCCGGGTGGTCGGCGAGCCACAGCGCGGAGGCACCGGCCACGTGCGGCGTCGCCATGGACGTGCCGCTGATGGTGTTGGTCGCGTTGTCGTCGGTGTTCCATGAGGACGTGATGCCCAGGCCCGGCGCGAAGATGTCGGTGCAGGTGCCGTAGTTGGAGAACGAGGCGCGCGCGTCGTTGATGTCCGACGCGTTGACGGTGATCGCCTCGGCCACCCGGGCCGGGGTGAAGTTGCACGCGTCGGAGTTGGAGTTGCCGGACGCGATCGCGAAGGTGACGCCGGAGGCGATGGCGTTGCGCACCGCGTCCTCGGTGGCCTGGTCGCTGCCGGAGGCACCGAGGCTCATGTTGGCCACGGCCGGCTTGACGGCGTTGGCGGCCACCCAGTCGATGCCGGCGACGACGCCCGCGAAGCTGCCGGAGCCGCCGCAGTCGAGCACCTTCACGGCCACGAGCTGGACGCCCTTCGCGACGCCGTACTCCGAGCCGCCGATGGTGCCGGAGACGTGCGTACCGTGCCCGTTGCAGTCGGTGTCGTTGCCGTCCCCGACGGTGTTGGTGCCCCAGGTGGCGCGCCCACCGAAGGTGCTGTGGGTGATGCGGATGCCCGTGTCGATCACGTAGGCGTGCACGTTGGCCGCGGTCGGGGCGTAGGCGTAGTTGTCGTCCAGCGGCAGGTCCCGCTGGTCGATCCGGTCCAGGCCCCAGGACGGCGGGTTGGGCTGGTCGGTGGTGGCGTGCACGACCGCGTCCTGCTCGACGTAGTCGACCAGCGGGTCGGCGGCCATCTTGCGGGCCTGCTCGGCGGTCATGTGCGCGGCGAAGCCGTTGAGCGCGTGGCGGAAGACCTTGCGCGCCTGGCCGCCGTACTCGGCGGTGAGCGAGGCGGCCTTCGCGCCGTCCTTCATGACCACGATGTAGCTGTCCTTGATGGCCCCGGCGCGATCGGCGCCGAGCACCTGGCCCTCGGCGGCGGCGGGCAGGGCCGACACCACGGTCACCGCGGCGGCTGCGGCCGCCGCGAACAAGAGGCCGCCCAGTCTTCGTGACCAGGACGCGCGAACTTCACCCATGTCAGGGTTCTCCCTCGATTGAGGACAGGCACGCCAGGCCGAAACCCGGCGTGCGGTGCAGGGTTGTGTCCGCGCGGACGGTCACGAGCCTAGCGAGCCAGACATGGGTGGACAATCACCAACAAACGAGTGCCCGTCCGGAGAACTTCTATTGCATCGTTCAGTGCATCGGGCTGCCCTCAACGGCCCGTCCGGGCTGCTCCTAAACGTTGGGAGTGAAGCGCTCCGGCGTCACGAGCACAGCGGTCCGCCGCTCGGCGACCATGACGCGGTCGTACTCGTCGAGGTCGGGATGGCTGCCGCCCGCGGCGTGGAAGATGTCGCGCAACAGCTGCGGAAGCCGGTCGGCCTCGAACCCGGGCAAGGTGTCGTCGGGCCCGGCGAGCTCGGCGGGCCCGGCCACGCTGACCCACTGCCACCCGGCGCGAAAGACGAGCGTGGCGCGCGCGTGGGCGCGGAGGTTGCCGAGCTTGGGCGTGTCCCCCTGCGAAACGAGCCCGACGACCTGCTGCCCGGTGACGGGGTGCGGCAGGATCCCGGCATTGACGACGGAGACGGCAGGCTCCCCGCTCGCCCGCACGGTGACGAGCACGGCCAGCCAGCTCTCACCGGCAGCCAACTCCGCGACGCGCCGCAGCCCGTCCTCGATCGAGACCATCCCGCTCACCTCCTGCCGCCGATTCTGTCAGGAGATCACCTCGGCCGCGGCAGCCTCGCGGCGACATCTGGGATCGCGTCCAACGCCTGGGCGGTCGGCCGTCCGCTGAGCGGCTCGCTCTCGGCGATCGTCACGATGTTACGGGTTCGCCTCGCCCGGTAGTGCTGGGCCGTGAACTCGATGTCGCCCAGGCCGAGTATCCTGGCCACGAGCGGCGTGGTGTCTCCGCTGCCCGGGACGTCCTCGACGCGCTTGAAGTCCGTGGCCTGGCGGCGCGTCCGAAAGCTGATCCACACCACCGAGGTGATCACCGACGCGTTCCCGTCGCCGACGACGACCAGCGTGCGGCGCAACGACCGGCACGGCGTGCGCCGGGAGATCCCGCGGGGTGAGCGACTCGGCGACCGAGTCGGACACGGCACTGCCGCCGTCCGCCTCACCGCCCAGGCTCGCACCGATGCCCGCATCGGCCGCGCCGCCGGCGAAGATCGCGAGCGTCGCGCGAACGGCGACCACGCCCACCCGCTTGCCTGGCCCCGGATCCGAACGAGCCGCCCGTCTGTCACACCGCGCCCAGGAACTTCCCCGTGACACTGACAGCCGCCGATGAGTCCAGCACCAGCGTGGCGAACGCGAGATCACCGCGGTATCCGGCGAACCACGCGTGCGCCTGCGTGCCGTCGCCGACCTGCGCCGTGCCCGTCTTGCCGTGGACGTCGCCGTAGCGGGACAGCGCCGTGCCGCGGCCCGAGGTGACAACGTCGCGCATCATCGTGCGCAGCGCCGTGATCGTCGATGACGGTGGTGCCTCGTAGCCCGATCGCACGGTCGTCTTCAGCTCGCGCCACAGCCTTGGCGTCACCGCGCGGCCCGATGCGACGGTCGCGGCCACCAGCGCCATGCCGAAGCAGCTGACCGCCACCCGGCCCTGCCCGATGCTGTTCTCCACCTGCTCGGTCGTGCCAGCCGCGGACGGCACGTTGCCGGTCTCGGTTGCCACGCCGGGGATCTCGAAGTCGGCGGCGAGTCCGAGCCGGCTCGCCGCCGCCGGCAGTGCGTCCTTCCCGAGTCCCGCGGCCTGCATGGCGAACGTGGTGTTGCACGACTGCGCGAACGCCGTGCGCAGTGGCACGTCGCCGAGTGCGAAGTTCGCGTTGTGGATGGTGCGCTGCCCGACGGTCGCCACGCCGGGGCACGGGACGACCGTGTCGATTCCGGTTCGGCCCGCGGCGAGGATCGCCGTCGCCGTGGCGATCTTGAACGTCGAACCGGGCGGGTACAGATCGCTCAGCGCCGCCGGGTTCGCCCCGGCCGCGGCGTTCTGCGCGACCGCGAGCAGGTCACCGGTCGACGGCTGGATGGCGACGATCATCGCGCCGGTCGGCGTCGAGTCGACGGCCCGCTGCGCCGCCTGCTGCAACGGCCGGCTCAGCGTCGTGGTCAGCGGCCGTGGCGCGGTTCCGTACAGCGGGGCGGACTCCTTGCCCGCCGAGTCGGCGATGGCGACGTACCACGCCGCCGCGTCGGCCTGCCCGCTCGCGACCTGGGCCATCCTGTCCAGGAGCACCGGCGCGAGCTTCGGCGCCGCCGCTTTCGGGCCGTCGGCGGCCCAGGTGAGCACCGGCGCGCCGCCACGGTCGCGGACGGCATGCTTGCCCGACAGGTCACCCAGTACCAGGCTGTGCCCGGCGGTCAGCTTCGGATGCACGAGGCCGGGCCGCCAGTGAACCACCCAGCTCGCGTCCTTCGCCACCACCTGCAGCGTGCTCGGGTACTCCCAGGCGCGTCCCGCGCCGAAGTCCCATGTCAGCGTGAACGGCTCGGCGGCGGTGCGCGCGCCGGCGGCCGGCTCGGTGAGCTTTGTCCGGTCCGCGACAACCGTTTCCGGCCGCAGGCCGCGGAACACGTCGTCGAGCTGTGCGGTCGCGGCGGCGGGGTTGTCGGTCAGGACGCCCGCCGCGGCGGCGTCGCGCGAGCCGAATGCGTCGAGGAAGTGGTTGGCTACCTCGGTGGCCGAGTAGCGGACCTGCGGTGCCGCGGCCGCTTTGTCGGCCGGGTCGTCGGCGGGCAGCAGCTGGAGCACGCCGAGCACGGTGATCGCGACGGTCAGGGCCGCGCCGGCGACGATGATGATGCGCTTCCGGGCACGTGAGTCGGCCAACTGGGTCCCCAGGATGCCTGCCCCGACCTGGCTGGCCGGTAGCCTACCGTCCGTGTCGTGATCAACATGTGGTTCGATTCACCCGCCGGTGAACTTGATTGATTCCAGAAAATGCAGCAGACTTCGGCGGGTGCCCACCACACCGGACCTCGAGCGCATGTTGCGCGGGGTCTCGCTGCGGGTGACCCGCCCGCGCGTGGCCGTGTTGTCCGCGGTACACAACCATCCGCACGCCGACACGGATTCGATCATCGGTGTCGTTCGCGCGGATCTGGGGGGAGTGTCCCATCAGGCGGTCTACGACGTGCTGCGCGCGCTGACCGCGAAGGGCCTGCTGAGACGCATCGAACCACCCGGCTCCGTGGCGCGTTACGAGGCCAGAGTGGGGGACAACCATCACCATGTCGTGTGCCGCGACTGCGGCGCCATCGCCGACGTCGACTGCGCCGTCGGCGCCCCGCCCTGCCTGAGCGCATCAGATGATCACGGCTTCGTCATCGACGAGGCGGAGGTCATCTACTGGGGTTCCTGCCCCGACTGCAGTTCGAGTGCCTGAGCACAACGTTTCGATCCCGGAAGGACTCTAGTGTCTGACAAGCCTGACGCCGTTGTTGGCGAGATGAACGACGAGGCCGCGGCTGGTTGCCCGGTCTCCGGGCGCTCCAAGCACCCGACTGAGGGCGGCAGCAACCGCGACTGGTGGCCCAACCAGCTCAACCTGACGATCCTCCGGAAGCACCCCGAGGTGGCCAACCCCATGGGTGGCGACTTCGACTACGCCGCCGAGTTCGCCACGGTGGACCTCGACGCCCTGGCCCGCGACGTCGACGACGTGCTGACCACCTCCAAGGACTGGTGGCCCGCCGACTTCGGTCACTACGGGCCGTTCATGATCCGCATGGCGTGGCACAGCGCCGGCACCTACCGCATCGACGACGGCCGCGGAGGGGCGGGCGCCGGCATGCAGCGCTTCGCGCCGCTGAACAGCTGGCCCGACAACGGCAACCTCGACAAGGCGCGCCGGCTGCTGTGGCCGGTGAAGAAGAAGTACGGTCGCAGGATCTCGTGGGCCGACCTCATGATCTTCACGGGCAACCGCGCGCTGGAGACGATGGGCTTCACGACCTTCGGCTTCGCCGGCGGCCGCGCGGACGTGTGGGAGCCGGACCAGGACGTGTACTGGGGCCCGGAGACCACCTGGCTGGGCGACGACCGCTACACCGGTAACCGGGAGCTCGAGAACCCGCTGGCCGCGGTCCAGATGGGACTCATCTACGTCAACCCCGAGGGCCCGAACGGCACCCCGGACCCGCTCGCCGCGGCCAGGGACATCCGCGAGACGTTCCGCCGGATGGCGATGAACGACGAGGAGACCGTCGCGCTGATCGCCGGTGGGCACACGTTCGGCAAGGCGCACGGTGCTGCCCCGGACACCGACTACGTCGGCCCCGAGCCGGAGGGCGCCCCGCTCGAGGAGCAGGGCCTGGGCTGGCGCAACAGCTTCGGCAGCGGCAAGGGCCGGGACGCGATCACCAGCGGCCTCGAGGTCACCTGGACGCCCACGCCGACCAAGTGGGACAACACCTTCTTCGAGACCCTGTTCGGCTACGAGTGGGAGCTGACGCAAAGCCCCGCCGGGGCGAACCAGTGGGAGCCGAAGGGCGGCGCCGGGGCCAACACGGTGCCGGACCCGGAGGACGGCTCACTGTCGCGCCCGCCGACGATGCTGACGACGGACCTCGCGCTGCGCATGGACCCGGTCTACGAGCCGATCTCGCGCCGGTTCCTCGAGAACCCGGCCGAGTTCGCGGACGCCTTCGCCCGCGCGTGGTTCAAGCTGACGCACCGCGACATGGGTCCGATCCAGCGCTACCTCGGCCCGCTGGTGCCCCAGGAGACGCTGATCTGGCAGGACCCGGTGCCCGTCCTCGACCACGAGGTCGTCGGCGCCGACGACGTGGCCGCGCTCAAGGCGAAGATCCTCGAGTCGGGCCTGACGGTGTCCCAGCTGGTGTCGACCGCGTGGGGTTCGGCCTCGACGTTCCGCGGCAGCGACAAGCGCGGTGGGGCGAACGGGGCGCGCATCCGCCTCGAGCCGCAGCGCGACTGGGAGGTCAACGACCCGGACACGCTGGCCACGGTGCTGCGCACGCTCGAGGGCGTGCAGCAGGAGTTCAACGGCGCGCAAAGCGGCGGTAAGAAGGTCTCGCTCGCGGATCTGATCGTGCTCGGCGGCTGCGTCGCGGTCGAGCAGGCCGCGAAGAACGCCGGCCACGACGTGCGGGTGCCGTTCACCCCGGGCCGCACGGACACGACGCAGGAGCAGACCGACGTCGAGTCGTTCGCCGCGCTGGAGCCCAAGGCCGACGGCTTCCGCAACTACCGCGGTAAGGGCAGCCGGCTGCCGTCGGAGTACCTGCTGCTCGACCGGGCGAACCTGCTGAACCTGAGCGCGCCGGAGATGACCGTGCTCGTGGGTGGCCTGCGGGTGCTCGGCGCCAACCACAAGCAGTCCTCGCTGGGCGCGTTGACGGCCACGCCGGAGTCGCTGACCAACGACTTCTTCGTGAACCTGCTCGACATGGACACGGAGTGGAAGGCGACCGCCGAGGACGCGGAGACCTTCGAGGGCCGCGACCGCGCCACCGGCGCGGTGAAGTGGACCGGCAGCCGGGTCGATCTCGTGTTCGGTTCGAACTCCGAGCTGCGTGCCGTCGCGGAGGTCTATGCGAGCGACGACGCGCGCGAGAAGTTCGTCGGGGACTTCGTGGCCGCGTGGACGAAGGTCATGAACGCGGACCGCTACGACGTCGCCTGACCATCGCCTGACCAACGAGTGACGATGTCCCGGCAGGCCACCGGCCTGCCGGGACATCGTCGTGTTTGGTGGTTCTCGTTGCGCGTGCGGGAATTATGCGGTTCCGGCCATCGGATATTCTGCGGACTTTCATGCAGGGGTTAGACTGCTCCCGGCAAGCCTGGACTGGGGGAATTCTGATGAACACGGCATACACGCGTATTCCGCTCACGCCCGCGGAATTCGCTATCCATCCACAATGGACTGAGTAGCGGCGACGTGCCGCTCAACGCGAGTGTCCAGGGGGTTTCCGGCGGCGGGATGCCGTTGGTGGGCCGGGGCGCGGCGCTGGAGTCACTGGCCCGGGTGGTCGACGCGACGCGCGGCGGGGAGTTCCAGTTTCTCGCCGTGGTCGGCGAACCGGGTGCCGGTAAGACGCGGCTGCTCGCCGAGCTCCTGACGGTCGCCGGCAAACAACAGCTCACCACATTGTCCGGGCGGGCCGCGGAGTTCGAGCAGATCATGCCGTTCAGCGTGCTGGTCGACGCGCTGGACGACCACCTCGAGTCCCGTTCGGACGTGGTGGCGCGGCTCGGGCAGGCGCAACAGCGACTGCTGGCGACGATCTTCCCGGCGCTGGAGGACGCGCGGGGGCCGGACGAGTCCCCGGACCGCAGCGGGATGGCCCGGCTGCGCCTGTACCGGGCGCTGCGCCAGCTGCTCGACGAGCTGGCCGGGCCTGCCGGCCTGGCGCTGATCCTCGACGACGTGCACTGGGCGGACCCGGGCACCGCCGAGTTCCTCGACCACCTGGTGCGCCACCCGCCGCGCGGCAAGGTGCTGGTGACCGTCGCCTACCGGCCGGCGCAGGCGCCCCCGCGGGTCGCGGCGCTGGTGCACGCCGTGGGCGGGCAGCAGGTCCTCGTCGGCCCGCTCGGCCCGGACGAGGTGGCGGAGTTCCTCGGCCCGGCCGTCACCCGCGCCCGCGGCCGGGCGCTGTACGAGGCCAGCGGCGGCAACCCGTTCTACCTCGAGGCGCTCGCCCGCATGGAGCGGCTCGACCTCCCGCAGCTGCCGGTGTCGGTGCGCGCGATCCTGCAGCTGGAGCTGGAGAACCTGCCCTTGGGATCGCTGCGCGTGGCGCAGGCCGCCGCGACCGCCGCGGACGAGTTCCACCCCGCGCGGGTGGCCGTGGCCGCCGAGGTGGACGAGGCGGCGACGCTGGCGGCGCTGGACGATCTGGTGGCCCGCGACATCGTGCGGCCCGCCTCGGCAGGGCGGTTCCGGTTCCGCCACCCGCTGGTCCGGCAGGCGGCCTACGAGCACGCCGACGCGGGCTGGCGGCTCGGCGCGCACGCCCGGCTCGCCGCCCATTTGGCCGCCGAGAACGCGCCGGCCACCGCGCAGGCCCACCACGTCGAGCGGTCCGGCACGTTCGGCGACCGGCACGCGGTCGCCACGTTGCTGGCCGCCGCGCGGGCCGTGGTCGCCCAGGCGCCGGAGACCTCCGCGCACTGGTTGCGCAAGGCGCTGGAGCTGCTGCCGGTCGAGCCCGCCACGCTGGAGCACCGGCTGGAGCTGCTCATGGAGCTCAGCTGGGCGCTCGGGATCAGCGGCAGGCTGACCGAGAGTCGCGACACCGCGCGCGAGCTGCTCGGCCTGCTGCCCGCCGACCAGAGCGAGCGCCGGGCGCGGGCGGCCCGGATCTGCGCGCTGATGGAACGCCAGCTCGACCGCCCGCACGAGGCGCGTGCCCTGTTGCTCGACGAGCTGAACCGGATGCCGAACCCGCGGGCGGTCGCCGCGCTGCCGCTTCGGGTGCGGCTGGTCGCGGAGAGCCTGCTGCGGGTCGAGTACCGGGCCGCGCAGGCGGTGCTGGACCTGATGCCCGATTCAGGAGAGGGCTGGGAGCCGGGGCTCGAGGTGGCCGTGGCCGCGATGCGCCCGATGGCCGCGTTGGCCGCAGGGCGGGTGTCCGACGCGCTGCGCACCGCGGACGCGGCGGCGCAGCTGGTCGAGGCGTCCCCGGACAAGGACCTGGTCGACTGGCTGGACGCGGTCGTGTGGCTGTGCTGGGCGGACAGCTGCATGGGCCGCTACTCGTTGGCGCTGCGGCACTTCGACCGCGTGGTGGGGCTGGCCCGGGCCAGCGGGCAGGCCTACGTGCTGACCAACCTGCTCGCCGGGCAGGCCCGCACGCTCGTCGCCGTGGGCAGGCTGCCCGAGGCGCTGGTGACCGCCGAGGAGTCGGTCGACATCGCCCGCCTGCTGCGCTCCGGCCAGCAGCTCGTCTTCGGGCTCGCCCCGCTGTGTCTGGCCCAGGCCTGGTCCGGCGACCACGACGCGGCGCTGCGCACGGCCGAAGAGGCGGTCGCCACCGCCGGGGGCAGCCAGGAAGTCTGGGCCTACATGGCCCGCAACGCCCGCGGCGTGGCGCTGCTCGCCGCCGGCCGGACCGACGAGGGCATCGACGCGCTCGTGCGGTCCTGCACGGATCTCGACGACCCGAAGCTCGACCGGGCCACCCTGGTGGCCACCGCCGAGCTGCTGGTCCAGGCCGAGTCGGGGCGCGGCCGCGCGGCCGAGGCCGCCGCGTGGGCCGAGCGCGCCGCCGCGTACGACGACCGCGCGCTGCCGGTCTTCTCCGGCTTGGCGGCGCTGGCGCGCGCGCAAGTCGCCCTGCCCGCGGACCCGGACGCCGCCGCGGCGAGCGCCGAGGAGGCCGCCGGGAAGCTGTGGGCCGGGCTGCGGCGCATCGACGCGGGCCGCGCGCTGCTCGCCGCGGGACGCGCCTACGAGGCGGCGGGCCACGGCGACCTGGCCAGGGAGCGGCTGCGCGAGGCGATCGAGGTGTTCCGCGACTGCGGGGCCGGGGCCCTGGAGGGGCAGGCCATCCGGGAGCTGCGCAGGCTCGGCGTCCGCGTCACCGCGCCACCCGCCCGCGGCGACGGGTCCTACGGGCTGTCGCCGCGTGAGCTGGAGGTCGCCAAGCTGGTGACCCGGGGGCTCACCAACCAGAAGATCGCCGCCGAGCTGTTCCTGAGCGTGCGGACGGTGGAGACGCACCTGTCCAGAGTGTTCGCCAAGCTCGGCGTGACCTCGAGAACCGGCGTCGCGGCCAAGCTGGCCCGCGACAACTGACCGGCGCAACTGACCGCAAGGGCTGCGCGACCGCGCGGCGAATGTACGGGGTTTCCACGATGGTGCGGATGGACAGCCGTCCGGCATTGTGATGCCTCGGGGGAGGTGCAGGGGGATGGAACGACAGATACCGAGGTATACGTGGGAGGGAGTGTCGGGGGCCGAGATCTCGGTCCATCCGTTCACTACCGATGACAAGATCGGTCTCCAGCTGACGAGGTTCCTCGCGGCGGAGTCCGACGATGTCGTGCTGCTGCTGCACGGGCTCAGCGCGTCCAGCGACCTGTTCATCATGCCGGAACACCGCAACCTGGTGAGTTTCTTGCACCAGAACGGTTTCGGCGACGTGTGGGCACTGGACTTCCGCATGAGCAACCGGTTCCCGTACAACACGGAGACCGGTCGGCACACCTTGGACGATGTCGCCGCCTTCGACCATCCGGCGGCGATCCGTGAGCTCCGTCGTCACGTGGGGGGACGACGGCTTCACGTGATCGCCCACTGCCTGGGCTCGGCAACATTCCTGATGAGCCTGTTCGGCGGGGTGGTCGAAGGCATCTCCAGCGTGGTGGCCAACAGCATCGGCCTCACCCCGCGGGTGCTGCCGTGGTCGCGGTTCAAGCTGGCGATGTCGCCCGCGTTCCTGGAGTACGTCCTCGATCTGTCCTTCATCGACCCGCGGTTCTGCGCGGCATCGCCGGCGACCCGGCGCTGGATGCTGGCCAAGCTGGTGTCCTGGGCGCATCCCAGCTGCCGGGTGCCGTCCTGCCACATGCAGAGCTTCATGTGGGGCAGCGGGTCACCCGCGATGTACGAGCACGAGAACCTCGCACCGCAGACCCACACGCACGAGCGCCTGGCGGACCTGAACGGCGCGGCGGCCGTCAACTACTACCGGCACATCGGCAAGGTCGTGCGGGCCGGCCGCATCGTCAAGTCCGACCCGCGCAACCCGGCGTTCAAGGACCTGCCGGACGACTACCTGGCGAACGCCGAACGCGTCGACACGCCCGTGCTGTTCATGACCGGCGACCGCAACCGCATCTTCGCCGACTCGAACATCGTGTGCCACCGGCTCCTGAACAAGCGGGTGCCGGGGCGCCACGAGCTGTCGGTCGTGCCCGGGTACGGCCACATCGACCCGATCATCGGCCGCAACGCCCACCTGGACGTGTTCCCGGTGATGGCCGACTTCCTCAAGCGGAAGCGGGGCTGAGCCGTGCGCAAGGAACATGTCGGTGAGCATGTCGATGTCGTCGTGGTCGGGTCGGGGTTCGGCGGCTCGGTGACCGCGTGCCGCCTCGCGGCCGAGGGGCTGTCGGTGGTGGTGCTGGAGCGCGGCCGGGCCTACCCGCCGCGCTCGTTCCCGCGCAGCCCGGCCGAGATGGGCAAGGCGTTCTGGGATCCCGCCGAACAGCTGTACGGCCTCTACGACGTGTGGAGCTTCGACGGCTGCGACTCGGTGACCGCGAGCGGGCTCGGCGGCGGCTCGCTCATCTACGCGAACGTGTTGCTGCGCAAGGACGAGCACTGGTTCGTGCAGGACGGGCCGGACGGGTCCCGGCCGTGGCCGGTCACCCGGGCCGACCTCGACCCGCACTACGACGCCGTCGAGAAGATGCTGGCGCCGACGCCGTACCCGTTCGACCGGCCGGCCTACGCGCACACGCCGAAGACCATCGCCATGCGCGACGCCGCGATGGAGCTGGGGCTGGACTGGCAGCTGCCGCCGCTCGCGATCAGGTTCGCGGCGCAGCCCGGTGCCGAACCCGGGCTCAGCGTGCCCATCGCCGACCCGGCCTACGGCAACCTGCACGGCGTGCAGCGGCTGACCTGCCGGCTGTGCGGGGAGTGCGACCTCGGCTGCAACGACGGGGCGAAGAACAGCCTCGACCACACCTACCTGTCCGCGGCGAGCCATCACGGGGCCGACCTGCGCACGCTGCACGAGGTGCGCGGGGTCCGGCAGGGCATGCGGGGCGGGTACGCCGTCGACTACGTCCGTCACGACGACGAGCCGGGCACGGGGACGATCTCGTGCGACCGCCTGGTGCTCGCGGCCGGCACCTTCGGCACCACCCGCCTGCTGCTGCGCAACCGCGACGCGCTGCCCGGGCTGTCCGCGACGCTCGGCGACGGCTTCTCCGGCAACGGCGACCTGCTGACGTTCCTGTTGCGCGCCAAGGACCGCAGCCGCACGCGGGAGATCGACGCGAGCCACGGCCCGGTGATCACCAGTGCCATCCGGCTGGCCGATCACCTCGACGACCCGCAGGAGAGCGGCCGGGGCGCCTACATCGAGGACGGCGGCTACCCGGGGTTCGTCGACTGGCTGGCCGACGCGACCGACGTGCGGCACAACGTGGTGCGGGCGGCACGGTTCGTCATCGACCGGATCTGGGCCCGGCTGACCGGCGACTCGAGCATGTCCGCGGAGGTCGCCCGCCTGTTCCGCGAGGGCGAGCTGTCCGCGAGCTCGTTGCCGCTGCTGGGTATGGGCCGGGACGTGCCGACCGGCCGGATGTCGCTGCGCGACGGGGAGCTCGACGTCCGGTGGAACGTCGAGGACAGCGCCGAGCACGTCGACCGGCTGCGCGCCGCGATGGGCCGGATCGCCGACGTGCTCGGCGGGGAGCTGTCCGGGCTGCCCGCTGGCCTGGGCAAGCGCCTGGTCACCGCGCACCCGCTCGGCGGCGCCGCGATGGGGCGGCACGCCGGCGAGGGCGTGTGCGACCCGTACGGCGAGGTGTTCGGCCACCCCGGGCTCTACATCGCGGACGGGGCGGCCATGCCGGGCCCGGTCGGGCCGAACCCGTCGCTGACGATCGCGGCGCTGGCGGATCGCATGTCCACGCGGATGCTGGAAAACCGGCCCGCGCGGCCGACCGCGGTGGCCGCGCCGGTGCCGACCTCGCTGTCGTTCGAGGAGGAGATGTCCGGGTTCGTCGTTCCCGGCGCGGTCGACCCGATGTCCATCGAGGACTCGCCGGACGCCGGGCGGCTGTCGTTCGGGCTCACCATCCACATCGACGACGTGACGACGTTCCTGGCCGAGCCGGAGCACCTGGCCCGCGCCGAGGGCTGGGTCCTGGCGCCGTGCTGCGCGGATCGCCACCCGGTCGAGCGCGGCTGGTTCAACCTCTTCATGCGAGGGGCCACGCCCGGCGGCCGGGAGATGCGCTACCGCCTCTGGTACACCGACGCCGAGGGCCACGCCCGCACGCTGGCGGGCTGGAAGGACGTGCACGACGGCCCGATCACCGGCATGTGGCGCGACACGACGACCTTGTACGCACACCTGCTGGACGGCCACGTCCCGCCGGACGAGGCCGCGGTCGCCACCGCGGCCGCCCGGTTGCGCATCGGCCCGCGGGCGCTTGCCGCGACGTTGGGCAGCTTCCGCACGGAAGGCCCGCACGGCGCGGCGGCGCTGGCCGGGTTCGGCCGGTTCTTCATCGGCCAGCTTTGGGACGTCTACGGACCGGGGTAGCGGGGGGCACCCCGAATGGCCGGTCGGGGCGGTGCTCTGGGGGACCCGCCCCGATCGGTCGCTTGCAGGTTCCAGCAATTCTGGATCTCGCCCGAATTCGGCGTCGTTAGCATCGCGCCATGAAATTGCGAAGAGTTTCCCTGCTTGCCGCAATGGTCCTGACCTTCGCCGGAATCGCGCCCGTCGCCGCGGCCGCGGAACCCGTCTCTGTCGCGTCCTGCGGGACCAGCGCGGGAATGTGGACCGGCTCGTACGAAGGCAGCCTGGTGTTCGACTCCTCGCCCGGCGACCCGCACCGGCTACGCGTGGACGTCACCAGCAGCGGTTCCGGTCTCGCCGTGCACACCGTCGTCAACGACGACCAGAACCCGTACCACCCGTCCGGCGCCCCGGCCATCCAGAACGGCAACCTCGTCTGGACCGCCTGGTACTACGCCCTGCCCTTCGCCTTCTACGACACCTACACCACGAACAGCGTCACCTGCTCCGGTTCGAAGGTGACCACGTTCGGCGGTGAGGTCCCCTTCGTGGTGAAGTGGATCGGCCCCTTCGCCGCGGTCGATCCGATGAACGAGTCCGACAAGACGTTCTCGCTCACCCGCACCTCGTGACCACCGTCGCGCCCATAAGCTCATGGCGTGAGATCTGGACTCCGGGCGGCCGCTGTGGTGCTGTCGCTCGTCGTGTGCGTGACGGCGTGCGACCCGCTCGACAGCGCGGCGCCCGCGTCGACGGCGCCGGCCGCGACCTCGTCGGCCCCGGCGCCGACCGAGGTGGCCGGGCCGGACGACGAGTACGCGCCGCCGCGGTTCGCGCCACAGGTCCGCAAGCACGCGAAGCAGGCCGCGATCAGCCCGGTGCTGCTGATGGCGATCCTCTACAACGAGTCCTACAAACCGCACGACCCGGACCTCGAGCGGGCGTGGCAGAAGATCGACCCGGACGCGGCGTTCGGCGTGGCGAACATGCACGAGGCCGCGTTCGACGAGACCAAGCGCGGCCGGCCGTTCGCCGACCGCCGGTGGACCGAGCTGCCCGACGACCCGGACCTCGCCATCCAGGCCGCCGCCTGGTACCTGCACGACCTCGGCACCCGGCTGACCGGCGGCACGGGCGGCTACAAACGCGCCGACCTGCTGGCGATGGGCTACAACGCGGGCCCTGGTCACATGGTCGCGATTGCGTCGGGCACCGAGCCCAACGCCGGGGCCGGCGAGTACCTGGCGAAGCTCCACGAGAACTGGTCGCGCGCCGGTCAGGCACTGCGCTGACCGGGGGAGCGTGGTCGCGCTTTGGTCGATCCCCACAACATCTGATGCCCGACACGGTCGGTTTCGGCATTTCACTACTCGCCGGTACACGAGAGTGTTGGGATCAGGGTGTGCCAACCCAACAAACGTGTCTGTAGCAGGAGGCTCGGTCGGTGTTCAGTCGTGTCGCCATCGTCAACCGTGGAGAGGCCGCGATGCGGCTCATCCATGCCGTCCGCGAGCTGTCCGCGGAGACCGGGACGCGGATCGAGACCGTCGCGTTCTACACCGACGTCGACCGGACGGCGACGTTCGTCCGCGAGGCCGATCTGGGCTACGACCTCGGCCCCGCGGCGGCCCGGCCCTACCTGGACCTGGCGAAACTCGAGCAGGCGCTGATCGAGAGCGGCGCGGACGCCGCCTGGGTCGGCTGGGGGTTCGTGGCCGAGGACCCGGCGTTCGCCGAGCTGTGCGACCGGCTGGGCATCGCGTTCGTCGGCCCGACCGCCGAGGCGATGCGCAAGCTCGGTGACAAGATCGGCTCGAAGCTGATCGCCGAGGAGGTCGAGGTCCCGGTCGCGCCGTGGAGCCGCGGCTCGGTCGACGACCTGGACGCGGCGCTGCGCATGGCCGAGGAGGTCGGCTACCCGCTCATGCTGAAAGCGACCGCGGGCGGCGGCGGCCGTGGCATCCGCAAGGTCGCCTCCGCCGAGGAGCTGACCGACGCCTACGAGCGCACCCGTATGGAGGCCGAGCGCGCGTTCGGCAGCGGCGTGGTTTTCCTGGAGCGCCTGGTCACCGGCGCGCGACACGTCGAGGTGCAGGTGATCGCGGACGGCCAGGGCAGCGCGTGGGCGCTGGGCGTCCGCGACTGCTCGGTGCAGCGGCGCAACCAGAAGATCATCGAGGAGTCCGCGTCGCCGGTGCTGAGCACCACGCAGGCCGACGAGCTGAAGGCGGCCGCCGAGCGGCTGGCCCTGGCCGTCGGGTACCGCGGCGCGGGTACCGTCGAGTTCCTGTATCACCCCGGTGAGAAGCGGTTCGCCTTCCTGGAGGTGAACACCCGCCTGCAGGTCGAGCACCCGATCACCGAGGCGACCACCGGCATGGACCTGGTGAAGGCGCAGCTGCACGTCGCCTCGGGCGGCAAGCTCGAGGGCAGGCCTCCCGCCGAGCTCGGGCACGCCATCGAGGCGCGGCTCAACGCCGAGGACCCGGACCGCGACTTCGCCCCGTCGCCGGGCTTCATCGTCCGGCTGGACCTGCCGTCGGGCCCGGGCATCCGGGTGGACACCGGCGTCAGCGAGGGCGACACGATCCCGGCCGACTTCGACTCGATGATCGCGAAGATCATCGCCTATGGCCGCGACCGCGACGAGGCGCTGTCCCGGCTGCGCCGCGCCATGGCGGAGACCACCGTGATCATCGCGGGTGGCGCGACCAACAAGAGCTTCGTGCTCGACCTGCTCGACCAGCCCGAGGTGATCGACGCCAGCGCGGACACCGGCTGGATCGACCGGGTCCGTGTCGAGGGCAGGCTCGTCTCGCAGCGCGGCTCCGCGGTGGCGCTGGCCGTCGCCGCCATCGAGGCCTACGAGGACGCCGAGACCGTCGCCCGCCAGCAGCTGCTCTCGACCGCGCACGGCGGCCGCCCGCAGGTGCAGTGGGACACCTCCCGGCCGGTCGAGCTCAAGCTGCGCGGTGTCGGTTACCGGGTGTACGTCGCCCGGGTCGCGCCGCACGGGTTCCGGGTCCTGGTCGCGGCCGGCACCGGCGCACCGCACGCGGCCGACATCGAGATCGACCGCTTCGACCGGGAGACCGGCCAGGTCGTGGTCAACGGCAGCCGGTTCCGCGTGGTCAGCCACGCGCACGGGCCCACGTACCTGGTCGAGGTGGACGGTGTCGCGCACCGGATCAGCCACGACGAGGGCGGTGTGGTGCGCGCGCCCGCACCCGCGCTCGTCGTCGCCACCCCGCTGGAGGTCGGCGCCGAGGTCGAGGCGGGCGCGCCGGTGCTCGTGCTCGAGTCGATGAAGATGGAGACCGTGCTGCGCGCGCCATTCCGGGCACGGCTGCGCGAGTGCTCGGTCGCGGTCGGCAGCCTGGTCGAGACCGGGGCGCCGCTGCTGCGGCTGGAACCCCTCGGCGACGACGCCGACGAGGACGCCGAGCAGGAGCCGGCCGCCGAGGTCGAGATCGACCTGCCGGCCGAGCCGGGCGTCGCGCCCGCGGCCGAGCGCGTCGCGGCCGGGCTGCGTGACCTGCGCGGGGTACTGCTCGGCTTCGACACCGACCCGCGGGGCGGCGGGCGGGCGCTGGACGGCTACGTCGCGGCGCGGACCGAGGCCGGCCGCGACGACCGGCCGCTGGACGGCGAGATCGCCCTGCTCGAGGTGTTCGCCGACCTGTCCGAGCTGACCCGCAACCGCCCGGTCGGCGCGGATGCGAACTCCGACACCCAGGTGCACAGCCCGCGCGAGAACCTGCACACCTACCTGCAGAGCCTCGACGTCGAGCGGGCCGGGCTGCCCGAGACGTTCCAGGACCGGCTGACCCGGGTCCTGGCCCACTACGGGGTCACCGACCTCGAGCGCACGCCGGAGCTGGAGGACGCGGTCTTCCGGATCTTCCTCGCGCAGCGCCGCGCGGCGCGCGACGTCGCGGTCGTGACCACGCTGCTGCGGCAGTGGCTGACCGAGCTGCCGCCGCGCGAGCCGCTGCTCGAGACCGCGGGCCTCACCCTGGAACACCTCGTCGAGGCCACCCAGGTGCGCTTCCCCGCGGTCGCGGACCTCGCGCGCTCGGTCGTCTTCCGCTGGTTCGCCCAGCCGATCCTGCGCCGCAACCGGGCCAGGGTCTACGCGGGCGTGCGCGCACATCTGTCCTACCTGGACACCAACCCGGGCGCGCCGGACCGCGCGGAGCGGATCGCCGCGATGGTGCGCAGCACCGAGCCGCTCGTGCGGCTGCTCGGCCAGCGCCTCGTCCGCGGCGACCTGGACAACGCGATCATGCTCGAGGTGCTGACCCGGCGGTACTACGGGAACAAGCCCCTTGTTCGCGTGCGCACCCAGCCGGCCGCGGACTGCACGTTCGTGGTCGCCGAGCGCGCCGACTCGTCGGTCGTCTCCGCCGCGGTGAGCTTCGACGCGCTGGGCGGCGCGCTGCGCGGGCTCGCCGAGCTGGGCAGCGGCCAGGAGACCCTGGACGCGGACATCTACCTCGGCTGGGAGAAGCAGCCGGAGGACTTCGACGCCCTGGTGGCCGCGCTGCACGAGGTGGTCCGCGCGCACCCGCTGCCGGACCGGGTGCGCAGGCTCACCGCCACCGTCGCGGGCAGCGGCGGCTCGGTGATGCACCACCACTTCACGTTCCGCCCGTCGACCACCGGGATGAGCGAGGAGCGGCTGATCCGCGGCCTGCACCCCTACATCGCGCAGCGGATGCAGCTGGAGCGGCTGAGCAAGTTCGACCTCACCCGGCTGCCGTCCTCCGACGAGGAGGTCTACCTCTTCCGGTGCGTGGCGCGGGAGAACCCGTCCGACGACCGCCTCGTCGCGTTCGCGCAGGTGCGGGACCTCACCGAGCTGCGCGAGCACGACGGCAGGCTGGTCGCGCTGCCCACGGCCGAGGACACGATCGCGACCTGCCTCGACTCGATCCGCCGTGCGCAGCAGCGCCGGCCGTCGGCGAAGCGCTTCAACACCAACCGGATCGTCGTCTACGTGTGGCCCGCCAGCGACATCACCCGCGCGGAGCTGGAGATGATCGCCGGCCGCGTGCTGCCGACGACCGTCGGCGCGGGCCTCGAGGAGATCGAGTTCGTCGCCCGCCAGCGCGATCCGAAGACCGGCGAGCTGGTCAAGATCGCGGTGCGCGTCTCGTTCGACGCCACGGGCGGCACCGAGCTGACCGTCGGGGAGCCGTCGGCCGAGCCGATCGAGCCGGTCGACGACTACCGGCAGAAGGTGCTGCGCGCGGCGAGCCGGAACACGGTGTACCCGTACGAGCTGACCGGCCTGCTCGGCGACTTCGTGGAGCACGACCTCGACGGCAGCGGCAAGCTCGTGCCGGTGGACCGGCCGAAGGGCCGCAACACCGCGGCGATCGTCGCCGGCGTGGTGACCACGCAGACCAAGCGGCACCCGGAGGGGATGACCCGGGTCGTGCTGCTCGGCGACCCGACGAAGGCGCTCGGCGCGCTGTCGGAGCCGGAGTGCTCGCGGGTGATCGCCGCGCTGGACCTCGCCGAGGAGCGCGGGGTTCCGCTGGAGTGGTTCACGCTGTCCGCGGGCGCGCGCATCTCGATGGACTCCGGCACCGAGAACATGGACTGGGTGGCCGCCGCACTGCGCCGCATCGTGGAGTTCACCCAAGCGGGCGGCGAGATCAACGTCGTCGTCGCCGGCATCAACGTCGGCGCTCAGCCCTACTGGAACGCCGAAGCCACCATGCTGATGCACACCAAGGGGATCTTGGTGATGACACCCGACAGCGCGATGGTGCTGACCGGCAAGCAGTCGCTCGACTTCTCCGGCGGGGTGTCGGCCGAGGACAACTACGGCATCGGCGGCTACGACCGGGTGATGGGGCCGAACGGCCAGGCGCAGTATTGGGCGCCCAACCTCGCCGGCGCCTTCGACATCTTGTTGTCGCACTACGAGCACACCTACGTCGTGCCTGGTGAAGCCGCGCCGCGTCGGGTCGCGACCGACGATCCGACCGACCGCGACGTCTCGTCGTACCCCCATCAGGTCGAGGGCAGCGACTTCCGCACGGTCGG
>Ga0164241_10001275_pt1 | contig 32463 bp, 28 predicted proteins | sample OricomyardsoilBY_FD_108780 | JGI IMG/M metagenome (GOLD analysis project Ga0164241, IMG submission 108780) | Backyard soil microbial communities from Emeryville, California, USA - Original compost - Back yard soil (BY) | ecosystem: Environmental > Terrestrial > Soil > Unclassified | place: USA... | reverse complement strand
CGGGTCGTCGAGTTCGGCGCCCAGATAGAACCCGATGCTCACATGGGACTTGAACACGTTCACGTACGCGAACGCGACATCTGCCACGCAGGCCACCGGACAGCCATCGTGCAGCAATTCGCGCACGTCATCGCCGCTGCGGCGCAGCTGTGCAAACCAGGTGCGCGCCAGCGAGCCGAGGTCGGGATCCTGCGAATCAAACCAGGCATCGACGTCCTGGTCATGCCGCCGGGCTGCGGGAAAGCGGAACAGTTCGCTGATGTTTGCGGGCACGGGCGATCAGCTGCGGAACGTGTATCCCAGTGCCTCGAAGGTCGCCTTCGACTGCGCGGCTGCGCGCGTTGGCGTAGTGGTGTCGGCGCTGTTCGCAGCCGGGTCGGGGTTCAGTTCGGTCATCACCATGAACGGGCCGGGCAGATCCTCGAGCGCATTCATGATCGGGGCGAGGTCGAGTTTGCCCTTGCCGACCGGCGCATAGCCGTCATGACGCTTGCCGCCTGAGTAGTCCTTGATGTGCACATGTGCGACGAGTTCGCCGAAGTGCTGGATCACTTCCAGCGGGTCCACGTGCGCAGCGAGCAGTTCTCCGGTGTCGGGGCACAGCTTCACGTCGCGTGAGTGGGTGCCTTCCATCACCGACCAGATCTCGTCATGGGTCTGGATGCAGGAGCCGGTGTGCGGATGCAGCGCGGCCTTGATGCCGGCGTCCGTCATCACCATGCCGATGTCGTTCAGCGTGGTGAGGATGGCCCCGCGGCTGGCGGCGAAGTCGAAGCTGGCGCGATCGACAGTGTCCGGGCCGATGACCGCAACATGGCCGCCGTAGCCGGCGATCAGCGAACCCCAGCGCACGGCCTTGAGGATTTCATCGCTGCGCTTGGCAGGGTCGCTGAGGTTCATCGGGCAGTAGGCCGCGACCAGAGGCAGCTGGTGGTCCTGCAACATCAGCTGCAGGCCGCCCCGTTCCTCCCAGGCTTCCAGCACGTTGCCGAAGGATTCGAACCCCCAGAAGCCAAGCTCACCGACGTCGCGGATCGCATTGGGTGCATCGTCCGCGGAATAGCCCCAGGTGATGCCGGTGTGGCCGATCCTGCGCAGGCGGGGCTTTGCCTTGTCGTCGCGCGACAGGGCCGCTGGTGCAACGGCCAGCGTTGCGGCGGTGGCCATGGCGTTGGTCAACAGATGGCGACGGTTGATCATGGCGAGCCCTCCTTCAGTGCAAGAACCACATAGCCACGCTTGCCGGTCGGCATGTCCGGACCGACGCCCGCCGGCGCTGGCGCGCTCGAGCAGCGCGGATCCGCGCTACCCACCCGTGGCGCAGGCGACAGGTGGGCGTGCATCAGAGCATGCGCTGCAGTTCGGGTGCCAGCGACGCCAGTGAGGCGCGCAGCGCAGCGTCATCGCGCCCGAATGAAAAATCCGCGAACTCAAAGCCCGGGCCGACGGTTGCGCCCACATAGGCGAACTCACCAATCGCTTCGGCCGCCTGCCATGCACCAGCCGGTACCACGTGTCGCCGCAGCGTGATGCCCAGCTCGATGGTCTCGATGCTGCCGAGATCCGCCGTGACAACGTGCAGCCGCAGTGGCCCGCCTTCCAGCAGATGCCAGGCCTCGTCGGAATCGACGCGATGCCACGCCGAGCATTCACCACGCGCGAGCAGGAAGTCGATGGTGGTCAGTGCGCTGCGATCGCCGCGTGGTGTCTGCACGCGATGGGGCGAACGGAACACCTCGGCGTAGTGGCCGCCCTCGGGGTGTGGCTTCAGGCCAAGTGCCTCGATGAGCTCGGCGATCCGGGAATTCATGTGATCTCCCTGTGGTCGGTGCTGATGATGTACAGCTACGGCCACTGGCGCAACGCGGCCTCGATGCCGATGGCGGCAATTTGCGGCGGGTTGTGCACGGAACCGGCAGTGACACTCAACCGCGGCGCGGGCGCGGGCTGCACCACGCCATCCAGATCCACAAGACTCTGCCGCTCGCGATTGTGCGGGTATCCAGGTGCTTCGGCCAGGCTCAGCACCGGCGCCACGCAGGCATCATCTGCCGCGAACAGCGCGCACCACTGGTCGCGGGTGCGCTGGGCAAAGATGGCGGCAAATGCTTCCTGCTGTTCAGGCCAGGTGCTGCGTTGCCACTGCGCCGCCAGCATCTGCGGCAGAGTCAGGGGCAGGGCGATGCCGTCACCGGCCAGCGCCTGCAGCAGGTTGCGGTAGAACTGCGGCTCGATGGCCGCGATGGCCAGCCACTTGCCATCGCGGCAGCGGTACACGTTGTAGAACGGTGCGCCGCCATCGATGGGGTTGCTCTCGCGTTCATCCACCCAGCGGCCGTCGGCAAAGTCGCCGTAGATCATGCCCATCATCGAGATCACGCCGTCGCTCATCGCGGCGTCCACCACCTGGCCGATGCCCGTGGCGCGCGCATGATGCAGGGCCGACAGCAGGCCCAGCGCCAGGTACAGCGCGCCGCCGCCGAAATCGCCGACCAGGTTCAGAGGGACGGCGGGCCTCTCCCTCGTGCCCATTGCATGCAGCGCGCCGGTAATCGCGAGATAGACCAGGTCGTGACCGGCCTTGTTCGCGAGCGGTCCGCTTTGCCCCCAGCCGGTCATGCGGCCGTACACCAGTTGCGGATTGCGCTTGAGCACCACCTCCGGCCCGAGGCCGAGCCGCTCCATCACGCCGGGACGAAAGCCCTCGATCAGCAGGTGTGCACGACCGGCCAGCTGCAAAGCCTGCGCCTGTGGCGCGGGATCCTTCAGGTCCAGCTGCACGCGCGTGCGGCCGCGCGCTTCCACGTCACTGGCAACATACTTCGTGCCCGGCCGGTCGATGCACAGCACATCCGCGCCCAGGTCCGACAGCAGCATGGCGCAGAAGGGTGCGGGACCAAGCCCTGCGAACTCCAGCACGCGAATGCCGGCGAGTGGTCCCTGGCGTTGGCGGGACGCTGCTGCCTGGGCGGCGGCCAGTGGCGCCAGCTTGCCGGTACCGCGATCCCAGGTATCGGCCGTAATGCCCTGCGCGCGCAGCACGTGCTTCTCGATCTTCTGCGTGGGCGTGAGCGGCATCTCCTCGACCACGCGCACATAGCGCGGAATCATGAATGCCGCCATGCGCGGCTGCAGGAAGCTGATCAGCGCCGCGGGGTCGAGGGTGGCGCCATCCTGCATGGATAGCACCGCGAGCACGTCGAACTCGCCGCCGTCTCCCGGCACGGGCACCGCTGCAGCGGCACGCACGCCCGGATAGGCCAACAGCTCCGCTTCTACTTCAAATGAGGAGATGTTCTCGCCGCGGCGACGGATCATGTCCCTGGCGCGATCGACGAAGAAGTAGTTGTGGTCCGCGTCGCGACGGAACAGGTCGCCGGTGTGGAACCAGCCGTTGCGCCAGGCGTGCGCGGTGGCTTGCGGATCATTGAGGTAGCCATGCGTGATGGTCCAGGGCTCGTCGGGCCGCAGGATCAGTTCGCCGGTTTCGCCTTCTGCAACCTCTTCATCGTTCGCATCCACCAGTCGCAGTGCGAGTCCCTGGCGCGGCCGGCCACACGCGCCGCGCAGCAGGCCTTCGGGGCCTGCCCACAGCGGCACCGACAACTCGGTCATGTTGAATTCCGTGAATACCTGCACACCGAAGCGTTCGGCGAAGGCCAGTGCTTCATCGCCGAATGGCGCGATGACCACCTTCTTCAACGGATGGGCGCGCTCGCCTGCCGCGACCGGTTGCTGCATCAGGAACTGCACCATGGTGCCCAGCAGCCCGGTGGCAGTGACTTCCAGTGCACGCACCGTTTCCCAGAACGTCTGCGTGCGAAAGCGTTCCACCACCGCCGCCGTGCCGCCGTGGATCAGCGCGAAGTTCACCCCGAGGATGCCGCCGATGTGAAACATCGGCAGCGCCACCAGGTTGGTGTCACCTGGGCCCACGTGCCGGAATTCCACTGCCGCGGTGTACGTGTGCCGGTACGAGCACAGCACACCCTTGGAGGGGCCCGTGGTGCCGGAGGTGAAGATCACGCACTGCGTGTCCCAGGGTTGCACTGGTTCGAGCGGCGGCTTGAGCCGCGCGCCATCGCCCGCCAGCGCGGTGGCGTCGAGCAACTCGATGCCCGGTACAGGTGGATGAGATGTGCCGGTCACCGCGATGCGTTGCAGCCTGCCGGTGGCGACATGGGCCAGACGATCGATGAACCTGCCGTCCGCCAGCATCAAGGACGCGTCGCTGGTGGCGATCACATGCTGGAGCAGGGTGCCTCGATAAGCCGTGTTGATGGGTACGTACACCGCGCCGAGCAGATTCAGCGCCAGCCAGTTCAGCACCGCATCAGGGCCATTCGCGAACCAGCTCAGTACGTAATCGCGCTGCTGCACGCCCAGCATCTGCAGCGCGGCAGCGCGCGAGCGCGCCGCATCCAGCAACTGCACCGAGTTGAACTGCTCGCCGCTGTCGAATTTCAGAACGATCAGGTCGGGCCAGCGCGCGGCATTGCGCTCCAGCAGTGCCGCTGTCACGCAGGGCGCGGCGTCCGCGGCATCCACGATGCTATTCGTCCTTGAGCGGAGTGAGCGGCACCTTGAGCAACACGAAGGCCCCGGCGATGACTGGAATCGCCAGCAGCAAGCAGGTCCACATGCGGCCGAAGTCGGCGCCCAGCATCAGGCCTGCTATCCAGGGTCCAAGAAATGAGCCCAGCCTGCCTGCACCCATCGACAGCCCCATGCCCGTGGCCCGCACGCGGGCCGGAAAGGTTGCAGCGCCTGCGGCGTAGATGACCACCGCGGTGCCGAAGATGCAGAACCCGATCAGCATCGAGCAGGCCACCGTGAACGCATAGCTGCCGGCGACGGCCCCGAATGCCGCGATGGCCAGGCCCATTGCAATCAGCGTGACGGTGGCGGTCTTGCGGAAGGAGAGCTTGCTGCTCAGCCACCCGATCAGCACGCCGCCGACGATGCCGCCGTAATTGGTCAGGATGGAGATGTTGAGTCCGCCGGCATCCGAATAGCCTGCGTCCGTGGTCAGCTTGTTGTTCCAGTTGAGGAAGAAATAGGAGGACATCATGTAAAGGAAGTAGCTCGCGCCCATCAGCGCCTGGCGCGACAGGATGGGTGGACGCAGCAGGTCCAAGATGCGCGACTCGGCCGCGCGCGGCAATGGTGGCGGCACTGCATCCACCGGCGGCAGGTCCAGGTGCTTCAGGTAGCGGTTGAATCGCGGCAACGTGTGGGCCTTCGGCCGCGCGGCCATGAACTCCAGCGACTCGGGCATGACGAAGTAGATGGTCGGAATCAGCACGATGGTCAGCACGCCGCCCAGCACGAACAGGGCGCCCCAGCCGAACTGCCCCAGGAACATGCGCGCGAAGTAACCGCCGAGCACCACGCCCACGGTGTAGCCGACCACCACCATGCCCAGCGCCAGGTTGCGGCTGCGCTCGGCGCTGTATTCATAGATGAGTACGCCGACGCAGCCGGCCATGGCGCCCACGCCCATGCCGGTGAGAAAGCGCATCGCGATCAGCACTTCGATGGAGTTCGCGGTGGAGGACACCAGCATGCCCACGCTCATCAGCGCCAGGTTGATCAGGATGGCGGTGCGACGGCCCCACAGGTCCGCGATGGCCGACAGCAGGAACGCGCCGAACATGGTGCCGAACCCGCTCGAGCCCAGCAGCAGCCCCAGGGTTTCGTCCGGGAGCTGCCATTCGCGCGACAGGATGGGTGCAACCAGCGAGGCCGCCAGCAGGTCGAACCCATCGAGCATGTTGACCAGCACACCCAGCGCGACAACCATCCATTGCCAGGGCCGCATGGACGTGGCGTTGATGTGTTCGCGAATGTTCTGCAGCGACATGAGCTCCCCCGCGCTGTTCTTGTTGTATTCGACCCTGCCGCAGTGTACATAAAGCCGCACTTATGAAGCAGATCCGCGCCGATATTCGCTATGTGGTCAAGGGTGAGCGCTCGATCTTCTACCCCGCCGATCGCGACAAGTCGTACTGGCCGGCCGATGACCACCAGGTCACGCTGAGCGACGCGCGCGCGGTGCAGGATCAGCTGTCCATCGATCGCAACGGGTTTGCGTTGCTGAACCATGTCACCGCGGTGAAGAACTTCTTCGACCCGGTGGAAGTGGAGAAGGTGTTCTATCCGGAAGTGATCGCGGTCGCGAAGCAGCTCAATGGCGCCGCGCATGCGGTGGCCTTCGGCCCCGTGCCGCGCAGCGACGATCCGGCGTTCAAGCAGGGGCGGTTGCCGGCCTTTGGTGCGCATGTGGATTACGGCCGCCGCACCATCGAGGAGATGGCCCGTCCGCTGCTGGGTGAGCTCGCCGACTACTGGTTCACGCGGCGCGTGGTGCTGATGAACTTCTGGCGGCCGATCACTACCGTGCAGCGCACGCCGCTGGCGCTATGCGATGCATCGACGGTGCTGGCCGACGACCTCAACGAAAGCGAGATCCGCGGCGGGCTGGACGACCCGAACCGCGCGCCGCTTTATGGATTCAATCTCAGCTTCAATCCGAACCATCGCTGGTACTACGTGGACCAGATGCGCTCGGACGAGATGTTCGCGTTCAAGCTCTACGACTCGGACCCGGCGCGGCCGCAGTGGACTGGGCACACGGCTTTCAATGATCCGGACTCACCGCCCGACGCACCGCCACGCATGAGCATGGAAGTGCGGACGGTGTCTTTCATTGACCACTAGCTGATCGGGCTGCGGCGGCTGCCGCTTCGGCTTCACCCAGCTGTCGGCTCAGCACGTCGCTGGATCGTTCCTGCTGCTCGATCAGGGTCCGGTAGCCGGCGAGCTGCTGCGGATTGAGCTGTGCGGTGGCGACCTGCAACAGGCGGCGGTTGCTCTCGACTGTGCGTTGCTGCTGTTGCCGAAGCATTTCCTGCACGTTCAGTGGCGATGCTGCGGCCTGCGCACTGGTGCGCTCCTGATTGACGCGCAGCTGCTCCGCGACCAATGCGTTGGTCAGGGCCTTCGCCTGCGCATCGGGCAGTCCATCGGCGCCGGAGCCCAGCATGGCCTGCAACTGGCTCACCTGCCGGTGCACGGGCATGGTCTGCTTGTACTGCTGATACCTTGGGTATTTGTCACCCAGCAATGCGGCCAGATCGGCCTCGTTGGCCTGGTTCTGCGCCTGCATTTTGCGCGTCGCCTCCTGTTGTGCTGCCGGGTCGTTCCGATTCGCCGGATCGAGCAGCATCTCGGACTGATCGGATTCCTGTTTGGCCATCAGGTCCAGCAACTTGTTTTCCTGGTCCGGGCCGAGGTCCAGCCACTTGCCAAGGCCCGGATTCATCTGGGGCAGCAGCATGCGCCTTTGGGCGCGCCGCACATCCCTGCCTTTCGGGTCGGTCATCTGCCTGCGCATTTCATCGACCAGTGCGGTCGTCGTGGCCGATACAGTCGCTTTCGACGCAGCCGGCGCGGGTGCAGGCGCAGCGGACGCAACAGTCGATTCGGGTCTGTTGGCAAGCTCCTGCGCCTGGCGGGCGAGTGTTGCCTCGGCGGATTGCTGCGCGGTCTGTGCCTGTTGGAGCTGAGCTTGCAGATCAGCGAGCTGCTGCCGATCCACATCGATCTGCCGCGACATGCGAATGGTCAAGGCGCCAATTGCTACGAGCGCAATGGCCAGAATCCCCACCAGTATTTTCACGACCCACCTCCCTGCACGTCGCCTCTTGTGGTCTTGATGGTCCGCTACTGCGCGGCTCCAGCTCCGCCCTGTGCGCCGCCGAAGGCGCCCATCAGTCCGCGCACCATTTCCAGCTGCTGGTCCTGCATCTTCTTGTAGCTTTCGAGCTGCTGCGGGTTCAGGTAAGCCGAAGCTGCGTTGACCAGCCGGCGGCTCTGGTCCGAAGCCTGTTGCAATTGCTGGTCGAGGAAATTGCCGCCGCGTGCCGCTTGTGGCGCGTTACGCGCGTCTTGCTGGATGCGCTGCTGCTCGGCGCCCAGTGCAGTGATCAGCCCCTGCTTCTGCGAGTCCGTGAGCCCAGTGATCCCACTGGTGCTCAGCGTGTTCTGCAGCTGGCTCACCTGCTGCCGCGCCGCAATGGTTCCCTGGTATTCCTGGAACTTCGGGTACTTGTTGCCCAGCAGAGAGGCGATCTCGGCATCGTTGTTCTTCTGGATCTGTTCGGACTTGCGCTGCAGTTCGCGCATGGCATCCGGGCCGCCGTTGCCGGACAGCAGGTCCATGGACTGCGACGATGCGTCGACCATTTGCCGGGTGAGCGTGTCCATCAATTCGCTCGCCTGTTCCGGCGTGAGCCCCAGCTCCTTGCCCAGATCCGGATACTGCTGCGCGACAATCGAGCGCATCATGGTGCGCGTCATGTCCTGACCGGCCTTGGTCGACAGCACCTCTTTCGCGACTGCGGCAAGGCCGGATGCCGGATTGTTCGCGTCGGCCTGGCCCTTCTTCGCGGCAGTCGGCGGTGCAGCTGCTTGTGCGCCAGCCGCGGCGATTTCCGCGGTGGCGGCCGGTGCCGGTGCGGGGGCAAGCGCGGCGGCTTGCTGCGCAACTTCCAGCGCCACCACCCGGTCATTCAGTTCGGCATTCAGGCTGCGTTCCGTCGCAAGCTGCTGCCACAGATAGACCGCCGCGGCGCCAACTCCGACCACCGCCACGGCCAGAACCACTACCAGCTTCTTCATCACACTCTCCCTGTATGGATCGACGCTCGGCTACGGCCATGGATACAGCCGGGTATGGATTCTCTACCTGTTCGTATCGCGGAGGCCAGCGCCGGTGGAAAGGCTCAGTGCCGGATGATTATTCCCCTGCGGGTCAACGCGACTGCAGCATTGCCGGTACCCAGGCCGCTGGTGCTCACGATCCACTCGTCCTTGTTCTCGAGGAACAGAATGATCATCCCTGAATTCATGATCCCGGCACGCTCTGCGGGCAAGCTGGCGAGAGTCGCACGGGCGGTTGCTGTGCAATCTGGCGAGCCCAGCCTGCGGTCGCGGTTCATGTCGTCCTGGCAGGTCAGACGGAATGGCAACGGCGCATCGGCCCGCGCCGCCAGCTGGACAGCCGCCAGATCCTTCAGCGCGGCCATGCCGGCTTCGAGGGTCACGGGGGAATTCATGTGCATCATCAGCTGGCCGGGCAACAGATGGCAGCCCGGCGCCAGCGCAATCAGGTTGGACTCACCGATCGTGCCGGCGCTCTTCATCCAGCGCTCCGGATGCTCCTGGTCCGCCGGATCGAACCGGGCCTTGCCGGCGAAACTCACGTAGTTCCGCTTCTGCAGGCAGAAGTCCGCCCCTTCCGGCACCGGACGATGCAGGAATTCGACGGAAAACAAACCCGTGTTGATCAGGCCCGCGACGAACGGTTGTGCCGACACCACGTCGGCCGCGCGCTCGCGGCCGAGCAACGACTCGGCCAGCACCGGCATCGATGTGGCCTGTGCGCTTTCGAAGCTGTAGGCCGGCGTCTCGGCCGCACCGGCGGCGCTGGCCATGCAGGCCAGCAGCAGGTTGAAGCAGCGCAATCCATTGCGCTGCTTCATGGCTAGTCTTCGACCAGGAAGCTGCGCAGCTGCTCGCTGCGGCTGGGATGCCTGAGCTTGCGCAGCGCCTTCGCCTCGATCTGCCGAATCCGCTCGCGCGTGACATCGAACTGCTTGCCCACCTCTTCGAGCGTGTGGTCGGTGTTCATGTCGATGCCGAAGCGCATGCGCAGCACCTTGGCCTCGCGCGGCGTGAGCTGCGAGAGCACCGAGTGCGTGGTTTCGCGCAGGCTCTCCGTGGTGGCCTGGTCGATGGGCGAGGTCACCGAAGTGTCCTCGATGAAATCGCCAAGGTGCGAATCCTCGTCATCGCCGATCGGAGTCTCCATCGAGATGGGCTCCTTGGCGATCTTCAGTACCTTGCGCACCTTGTCTTCCGGCATTTCCATGCGCACGGCCAGCTCATCGGGCGTGGGCTCGCGACCCATCTCCTGCAGCATCTGCCGCGAGATGCGGTTCAGCTTGTTGATGGTCTCGATCATGTGCACCGGAATGCGGATGGTGCGCGCCTGGTCGGCGATCGAGCGCGTGATGGCCTGCCGGATCCACCACGTGGCGTACGTGGAGAATTTGTAGCCGCGGCGATATTCGAATTTATCAACCGCCTTCATCAGGCCGATGTTGCCCTCCTGGATCAGGTCCAGGAACTGCAGGCCGCGGTTGGTGTACTTCTTGGCGATGGAGATCACGAGGCGCAGGTTGGCCTCGACCATCTCCTTCTTCGCGCGGCGCGCCTTGGCCTCGCCGATCGACACCTCGCGGTTGATCTCCTTGATGTCGTTGATCGACAGCCGGTAGAGGACCTCGAGTTCGGCCAGTTTCATCTGGCGCTTGAGGATCTCCTCCTCGAGCCGGGCCAGTGCGCTGGAGTACTTCTTGGCGCCCTTGATGTGCTTGCCGATCCACTTCGGGTTGGTTTCGTTGCGCGGGAAGGTGGTGACGAACTCCTTGCGCGGCATGCCGGCATCGCGCACGCACATCACCATGATTTCCTTCTCGAGCTGGCGCACCTGCCCAATGTGTTCACGCAGCTGCTGGATCAGCGCCTCGAACATGCGCGGCGAGAGCTTCAGCTCCATGAACTCGGCCGCGGCCCTGGCGCGCGACTTCTGGGTCTTGGGTTCCGCCGCACCCAGCTTGGCCAGGTTGTTCAGCGCGGTGTGGTGCAGCTTGGTCAGCTGCGCGAAACGGCGCGCGGCTTCTTCCGGATCAGGACCGGTGTCGACGGCTTCCTCGCTATCGCTGTCACTGTTGTTGTCATCGCTGTCGTCGTCGTCTTCCTTGTTCGTTGCCGCAGCGGTGTTCTCGGCCGGCTTGGTCGGGTTCTGCGGCTGCGCGATCACATCCGGCGCATTCGGATCGATGAAGCCGACGATCACTTCCACCAGGCGACCCTGGCCGGCCTTCATGTTCTCGTAGGCGGTGAGCAGGTGGTCGATGGTGGCCGGGTAGTGCGCGAGCGCGCCGCGCACGGTATCGAGGCCTTCCTCGATGCGCTTGGCAATGCTGATCTCGCCTTCGCGGGTGAGCAGTTCCACCGTGCCCATCTCGCGCATGTACATGCGCACCGGGTCGGTGGTGCGGCCCAGTTCGGCATCGAGCGCGGCCAGCGCGGCGGCGGCCTCCTCGATGGCCTCTTCATCGGCCGGCTGCGAGTTCTCGGTGGCGAGCAACGGCTCGGAGTCCGGTGCCTTCTCGTACACCGGAATTCCCATGTCGTTGATCATGTTGACGATGTCTTCGATCTGCTCGGGATCGACGATCTCGCTAGGCAGGTGGTCGTTCACCTGCGAATACGTCAGGAAGCTCTGCTCCTTGCCCAGCGCGATCAACAGCTTCAGCTGCGACTGGCGTTCCTCGGGCATGACTGGGCGGCGTTCGCCCGCGCTCAATGCTTCGATTTCGGCAGGTGTGAGCTTTTCGCCGCGGCGCTTGCGTCCGGGCTTGCCCTTGGTCAGGGCCGGCGCCGCGACGGGCGCTGCGGCCTTGGCCGGCTTCTCGGCCTGCTTCACCGGGGCTGGCTTGGCCTTGGCAACAGCAGTCGCCGCTTTGCTCTTCGGGGGTGCAGCCGGACGCGTCGCCTTGGCCGGCTTTGCAGCACGCTTCGCGGGCGCGGCCTTCTTTGCCGCAGCCTTGGCCGACTGGCGCACTGTCTTCACCGTGGACCTGGCGGACTTGGCGGCCGAGCTGGCGGGGTTGGCCGTGGCTTTGGGGCTGGCGGATGGGCGAGCGGTGGTATTGCGGGCAGGGGACTTGTTCGACTTGCGGGTGGACGCCATGAGCTCTCCAGCAATCTGATCGGGGGCGCTTGAGGGGACCGCGGATTCTAGCGACGTGGGGCCCGTCCTGCCACGCGACTTCAGCAAAAACTGGCCTCTCCTGGGGGAACAGGCCCGGCTGGCACGATCCTTTCCGAAATCAGGCAGTTGAAGGCTTTCGCGAAGGCGGGTCGGGTGCCTGAATCTGCTCGGTTAGACAGCCAGGCGCGGCCGCGAGTTCATCCGCGCCGCACCTTTTTAAGCAGCTCCACCAGGCGCGAGCGCTCGGCGTCGCTGAGCTGGCCCTGCTGCTCCCGCTCGATCAGCCCAGTCAGCTCTGCTTCGCCTGCGGCACGGGCCAGTTCGCGCACCGCGTTCGCCAGTTCGTCGCCCGCGGCCTGCTCGCTTTCCAGCATCGATGCTTCGGCGGCCAGGCGTGCAAGGCGTTCACCCAGTGGCTGGTCGCGCCAGCGTTCCAGCAGCTGCGCGGCATGCAGGGCCGGTTGCGTCTGCAATGCGTCGAGCAGTTCGCGCAGCACCTCGATACCCGGCTCGGTGACGGCGTCGAGCCCGTTGCGGTCCTGGTCTGTCACCCGCGCGGCGATCGCCGGAAAGTGCAGCAGGTTCTGCACCGACTGTCGCACGAGCCCGCCGCGCCCGGCACTGCGCGCGGCGACCCTGAGTCGCTGTGCCGGAGCGTTTGCGGTACCGGCGGCGCTCTCCGACATCGGGCCGACGATCGTCATGAAGCGTTCGGCACTGACGCCGATGGCTTGTGCCAGGCGGTCGAGCAGCAGCTCGCGATAGGGACCAGCCGGCACGCGTTCCAGCAGCGGCCGCGCCTCGGCAACGAAGCGTGCCTTGCCGTCGGCATGCGAGACATCGATGGTCGCAGTCAGATGCTGCACCAGGTATTCGGACAGCGGCAACGCGGTGGCGTAGCGCCCTTCGAACGCAACTTTGCCCTCCTTGCCGACCAGTGTGTCCGGGTCCTCGCCCTCGGGCAGGAAGAGGAATTTCAGTTCGCGCCCGGCCTGCGCCTCGGGCAACGCATTGCCCAGCGCACGCCAGGCCGCGGCGCGGCCGGCCTTGTCGCCGTCGAAGCAGAAGATGATTTCACGCACCAGGCGGAATGCGCGCTTCAGATGCTCCGGCGTCGTGGCGGTGCCGAGCGTAGCCACCGCATAGGTCACGCCGCTCTGATGCAGGCGCACCACGTCCATGTAGCCCTCGACCACGATCAACCGCGTCAGCGGCGCGCGGTCCTGCCGCACCTCGAACAACCCGTACAGCTCGCGGCCCTTGTGGAACAGCGCGGTCTCGGGCGAGTTCAGGTACTTGGGTTCACCGGCATCGAGCACGCGCCCGCCGAAGGCGATCACACGGCCACGCTGATCGCGGATCGGGAACATCAGCCGGTCGCGGAAGTAGTCGTAGTGTCCTTCTCCCTTGTCCTTGTCGCGCTCGCGGATCAGCCCGAGCTCCAGCAATTTGGCGCGCGAGGCTTCGCTGGCGCCGAAGCGCTTGAGCACTTCGTTCCAGCTGTCCGGTGCGTAGCCGATCCCGAACTGCGCGGCGATCTCGCGCGTGAGGCCGCGCTGCTTCGCGTACTTGCGCGCCTTGTCGCTGGCATCCAGCTGTTCCTGGTAGTAGGTGGCGACCTTGGCCATCAGCGAATACAGGTCTTCGTCCACGGATGGCGCGGCGGCGCGATCTGCGCCTTCGCGCGGCACTTCGAGGCCCATGCGCTGCGCCAGATCTTCCACGGCCTCGACGAACGACAGCCGGTCGTAGTTCATCAGGAACGACACTACCGTGCCGTGCGCGCCGCAGCCGAAGCAGTGGTAGAACTGCTTGGTCGGGCTCACCCAGAACGAAGGCGTCTTCTCGTTGTGGAAGGGACAGTTCGCGCGGTACTCGCGACCCGCGCGCTTCAATGGCACCCGCGCGTTGATGACCTCCACGATATCGGCGCGGCCGATCAGGTCGTCGATGAAGGTTTGGGGAATGCGGCCGGCCATGGGAGGGCTAGCGTACCTGACGCACCTGTTACGATCGGCAAAACTGCTGATCGGGGAGGGGAGTCGTGACCGAAGATCAGGCGCTGTATGCACGGCTGCGCTGGCGCCTCGTGCCCTATCTGCTGCTGCTGTACATCATTGCCTGGTTCGACCGGGTCAACGTCAGTGTTGCCGCCCTGCAGATGAACGCCGACATCGGCTTGACCGCCAGGGCGTACGGGTTGGGTGCCGGCGTGTTCTTTCTTGGCTACGCACTGTGCGAGGTGCCCAGCAACCTGATCCTCGCGAAGGTGGGCGCGCGCCGCTGGATCGCCCGCATCATGGTGACCTGGGGACTGATCTCGATGGCCATGATGTTCGCGAAGGGCCCGTGGAGTTTCGGTGTCCTGCGTTTCCTGCTCGGCGTGGCCGAGGCCGGCTTCCTGCCCGGCATCATCTTCTACCTCAGCCAGTGGTTTCCGAAAGGCGAGCGGGCCGGTGCGGTGAGCTGGTTCATGCTGGGCATTCCACTCTCCGCGGTATTCGGCAATCCGATCTCCAGTTCCTTGCTGGAGCTCGATGGCTGGCACGGCCTGCATGGCTGGCAATGGTTGTTCGTGATCGAAGGCCTGCCCGCAGTACTGCTGGGAGTCGCCACGTGGTGGTGGTTGCCGGAATCTGCGCGCGAGGCGCGCTGGCTCACCGATGAAGAGAAGGTCCGCGTTCTTGTCCATCTGGATACCGAGCGTGATACCACCCTCGCGCGGCATGCAGGTAGCGGAACGCTGCGCATGGCGCTGCTGCATCCCACGGTCTGGCTGTTGTGTGCGGTGATGTTCTGCTGCCAGACCGGCAGTTACGGTCTGAACCTGTGGATACCGCAGATCGTCAAGGATTTCTCCGGCCTCAGTAACCTGTGGGTGGGCTTCGTCACCGCGATTCCGTACGTCGGCGCGGCGATTGCGATGGTGTGGGTGGGCGTCAGATCTGATCGGCGCAACGAGCGCTTCCTGCACGTGGCCATTCCGAGCCTGATCGGTGCGGCGGGCTTTGCCGCCAGCACACTTGGTTTGGCGGTGGTGCCCGCCATGGTGGCGCTGACCATTGCCGCGATGGGCGATCTGAGTACTCGCGGACCTTTCTGGGCTTTGCCGTCGCGCTTTCTCTCGGGCAGCGCGCTGGCTGCCGGCATTGCGCTGATCAACACCATCGGCTCGCTGGGCGGATTCGTCGGGCCCACGATGGTGGGCTATGCGCGCGATGCCACCGGCAGTTTCAGTGGCGGGCTGCTGTTCCTGGCAGGATTGCTGGTGCTCGCTGCGGCAGGCACCTTCGCGCTGCGCCGTTCGGCGCTGCTGCGCGAGTAGTTAATAGTCGTCGCGGCCTTTGCGGCGTGATCTCGCCAGCACGATTCCAATCACGACGCCGATGATGAGGGCGAACAGAATGACGCGTCCCATGGGACTCCTCAGCCGGCCTGGTTGAGCCGATTCTTCACGCGCGCACTGACCGCGGCCATGTCGGCGCGGCCGGCTGCGGCATTCTTCACATGGGCAACGACCTTGCCCATGTCCTTGATGGAGGCGGCGCCGGTGGCACTGATGGCTGCGGCGATCAGCGCATCGACCTCGGCTTCGGAAAGCTGCGCCGGCTGATACGCCGTCAGCACCACGAGTTCGGAATTCTCCTTCGCCACCAGGTCGGCGCGACCGCCAGCCTCGAACTGCACGATGGATTCTTTGCGCTGCTTCACCATCTTCTCGATGATGGAGAGCGTCTGCACGTCGTCGAGTACGATGCGCTCGTCGACTTCCTTCTGCTTGATGGCCGCGAGGATCAGGCGGATCGTCGCGAGGCGTTCCTTCTCACCGGCACGCATCGCGGACTTCATGTCCTCGGTGATGCGCTCTTTGAGGGACACGGAATTCTCTAGTACGGACGTGCTGTGCGGGTCTCGCTGCCAACGCGCGGGCTGCTGCGCTTGGCGTGACGCTTCACGGCAGCAGCCTTCTTGCGCTTACGCTCCTGCGTGGGCTTCTCGTAGAATTCGCGCCGACGCAGCTCCGCCAGGATGCCCGCCTTTTCGCAGGCGCGCTTGAAGCGGCGCAGGGCCACGTCGAAATACTCGTTCTCACGTACACGCACGCTCGGCATAGGACCACTCAACCCGTTGTTTGGAGGGGGAAAAGGCCGGCGATTCTAGGGGCTTGGCGCCCGGGTGTCCATTGCGGATTCTTGGTATCGAATCTTCCTGCGACGAAAGTGCTGCGGCCGTCTACGACGATGCGGCCGGGCTGCTCTCGCACCAGCTGTTCAGCCAGGTGGACCTGCACCGCCTGTATGGCGGCGTGGTGCCGGAACTGGCCTCCCGCGACCATGTGCAGCGGCTGCTTCCCCTTGTACGTCAGGCACTTGCCAACGCAAACACGGAGCCTGGCGATCTGGACGGAGTCGCCTATACGGCGGGCCCCGGGCTGGTCGGGGCGCTGCTGACCGGGGCCGCGCTGGGTCACAGCCTGGCCTACGCGCTGGGGGTGCCGGCGGTGCCGGTGCATCACCTGGAGGGGCATCTGCTGGCGCCTCTTCTGGAGGATCGGCCGCCGCCGTTCCCGCATCTGGCGCTGCTGGTATCGGGCGGCCACACCATGCTCATCGTGGTCAGGGCGCTGGGCGAGTACGAGATGCTGGGGGAGACCCGTGACGATGCAGCCGGTGAGGCCTTCGACAAATCCGCCAAGCTGCTGGGCCTGCCGTACCCGGGCGGGCCGGAGCTGGCTCGCCTGGCCGAGCAGGGCAGGTCCGGCGTATTCGCATTCCCGCGGCCAATGCTCGAGCGCGGTGGCTTCGAGTTCAGCTTTTCAGGGTTGAAGACCGCGGTGATGCTCGCTGTGCGCGAGCGGGAGCCCGACGCACAGCGCCGCGCCGACATCGCGCGCGGCGTGCAGGACGCCATCGTCGACACCTTGGTGACCAAGACCGCACGCGCGCTGGATGAAACCGGTCTCGACGCGCTGGTCGTGGCAGGCGGTGTGAGTGCGAACCAGGCCCTGCGCTCTGCGCTCACACGCGCGGCTGAACAACGCGGCGTGTCGATCCACTTCCCGCGGCTGGAGTTCTGCACGGATAATGCCGCGATGATCGCGGTGGCCGGCATGGCGCGCCTGAAGCGCGGCGAGGCGGCGGATCTTGCGATCCAGGCGCGCGCGCAGTGGCCGCTCACTGCGCTCGCCGCACCGGCTTGAGGAATGGGAATGTCGAAAAGTTACGGCGATATCGTGTTTCTGCGTGGGCTTGCCATCGAGACCACCATCGGGTTCTTCGAATGGGAACGCCATGTGAAGCAGACGGTGGTGGTGGACCTGGAAATCCCGGTGGACTGCGCGAAGGCCGCCAGCACCGACACGGTGGACAACACCGTCGATTACAAGTCCATCGCCAAGCGCTGCATCGATTTCGTCAGCCACGCCGAGTTCCATCTGGTGGAGACGCTGGCGCACCAGCTGGCCACCACGTTGCTCGCCGAATTCCCGATCGCCTGGGTGCGCCTGTCGCTGAACAAGCCCGGCGCCATCCGTGGTTCACGCGACGTGGGCGTCAGCATCGAACGGCACCGCACATGACACTGGCTTACGTGTCGGGAGGCAGCAATCTCGATGCGGAGCAGAATCTCCTCCGGGCTGCGCATGCACTGAAGATCTCGTATCCGGGTGCGCGCTTCTCGCGCGTCTATCGCAATGCCGCCATCGGTTTCGAGGGCCCCGAGTTCCTGAATTTCGTGGCCGAGCTGCCGGTGGACGGGGAACCTGGCGCGCTGAAGGCCGAGCTCGAGCGCATCGAGGGCCTGTGCGGGCGGCCGCGCTACGCGCCGAAATGGGCGCCACGCACCATGGACCTGGACATCCTGCTGTTCGGCGATCGCGTGCAGGAATTACCCGGGCTGCCGTTGCCGCGGCCGCAGCTCACGAACTGGGCCTTCATGCTCGGGCCGCTGGCCGAACTCGCTCCGGATGCCATGCACCCCACCGCACATCGCACTGTTGGCGCGTTGTGGCGCGACTTCGACCAGCCAGCGCATCCGCTGGTGCCGGTGCCACTGGATCTGGCAGCTGCCTGAGGCCCATACCGCGGCGCACGGACCCCCGCTAGACTCACCTTCCATGCGCAACATCACCGCGACGATCCTGCTGCTGTGTGGCAGCAACGTCTTCATGACCTTTGCCTGGTATGCGCACCTGAAGACCCTGAACCACCGGCCCTGGATCATCGCCGCACTGGTGAGCTGGGGCATCGCGCTCTTTGAATACCTGCTGCAGGTGCCGGGCAACCGTATCGGCTACGCCGTGCTCAATGTCGGGCAGCTCAAGCTGCTGCAGGAAGTGATCACGCTGTCGGTGTTCGTGCCTTTCGCGGTGTTCTATCTGAAGGAACCCCTGAAGCTCGACTACCTCTGGGCCGGCCTGTGTCTGCTGGGCGCGGTCTACTTCGTGTTCCGCAGCAAGCCGGCCTGATCGCCAGGGCCGGAGCGCCGCCTGCGTATAGGCGCCGTTTGGTTGGTTCGATAAACTACTGCCCGCTCACCAACAACTACAGGGCAGGGGGAACAGCCACATGAGCGAAGCAATGCCGAGCGGCGCGGATACCGCATGGCTGATGATGGCCACAGCACTGGTGCTGTTCATGACCCTGCCGGGTCTGGCGCTGTTCTACAGCGGGCTGGTGCGCGGCAAGAACTCCTTGTCCATCCTCGTGCAGTGCTTTGCCATCACCTCGCTGGTCTCCATGCTGTGGTTTGCCGTGGGTTACAGCCTCGCGTTCACCGACGGCGGCAGCGCGAACGCCCTCATCGGTGGTTTCGACCGCGCGTTCTTCCAGGGGCTGGCGCGGGGCAGTGTCACGGGCAGCATCCCCGAGACGCTGTTCGCAATGTTCCAGATGACCTTCGCCATCATCACGCCGGCGCTGGTCATTGGTGGTTATGCCGAGCGCATCCGCTTCAGTGCGGTGCTGTGGTTCAGCTCGCTGTGGCTGCTGCTGGTGTACGTGCCGGTGACGCACTGGGTGTGGGGCGGCGGCTGGCTCGCGAAACTCGGCGTGATGGATTTCGCCGGCGGCATCGTGGTGCATGTGAATGCCGGCGTGGCTGCGCTGGTGTGCGCGCTGGTGCTGGGTCGTCGGCGCGGCTTTCCGCATGTACCCATGCCGCCGCACAGCCTGCCGCTCGCCGCCGCCGGCGCAGGCATGCTGTGGGTGGGCTGGTTCGGCTTCAACGGCGGCAGCGCGCTGGCCGCCAATGGCAGTGCGTCGATGGCACTGCTGACCACGCATCTGGGCGCCTCGGCCGGCGCCTTCGCGTGGATGCTGATGGAGTGGTACCGCTACGGCAAACCCAGCCTGCTGGGTGTGATCACCGGCATGGTGGCCGGCCTCGGCACCATTACGCCTGCTTCGGGCTTCGTGGGTCCGGGCGGTGCACTGGCCATCGGGTTCACCGCGGGCCTGGTGTGCTACGAGGCCACCCAGCTGCTGAAGCGGCGCCTGCATCTGGATGACTCGCTGGACGTGTCACCGGTGCATGGTGTGGGTGGGGTCATCGGCACGCTGCTGACCGGTGTGTTTGCCGTCGTTGCACTGGGCGGCACCGGCTTCACGGTTCAGAAGAGCATCGGCGCGCAGGTGGGCGTGCAGGCGCTGGGCATCCTCTCCACGATCGCGTGGTGCGGCCTCGTCACGTGGGTATTGCTCAAGGTGCTCGATGCCACCGTGGGCTTGCGGGTCAGCGAAGAGCACGAATCCGAGGGGCTGGACCTGGCGCAGCACGGCGAGCGCGGCTACAACCACTAAGGCAGCTCAGGTATTCGCGCTGCGCCCGCCATCCACCGCCAGGATCTGCCCGGTGACATAGGGCGCCTCGCTGGCGAAGAACAGTGCGGCGCGCGCGATGTCCTCGGGCGAGCCGCGCCGCTTCAGCAGCGTCTTGTCGATGATGGCCTGTTGCATTTCTTCCGAGAGTCCCGTCTCCGGAAACTCCACTGGCCCGGGCGCGATGCCATTCACCCGCACCTCGGGGGCCAGCTCCCGCGCCAGCGACTGCGTGAGCATGACCAACCCCGCCTTGGCCGGGCTGTACACCACGTGATGGCGCAGCGGCCGCATGCCGTGGATGTCCACGATGTTCAGGATCAGCCCGTTGCGCGCCTTCAGATGCGGAGCCGCGGCCTGCGACAGGAACAACGGCGCGCGCAGGTTGGTGCCCATGAGGTTGTCCCAGTCATCGGCGGTGATTGCGCCGATCGGGGTGGCGTAGAAGGTCGAGGCGTTGTTGATCAGGATGTCCAGGTGGCCACATCGCGCGATGGTGGCCTCGACCAAGGCAGGCGGCAGCTTCAGGTCGAGCAGGTCGCCACCCAGGGTCGTGACTGAACCGGGTCTCACGGCATTGAGTTCCCGGGCCAATTCCTGCGCTTCGCTATGCGAATGATGGTAATGCACCACGAGTGTGGCGCCGGCTGCATGCAACTTGCGCGTGATGGCGGCGCCTACTCGTCGCGCGGCGCCGGTGATCAGTACGACTTTGTCCTCAAGTGGCAGCTCCACGGCACCACTTTAAGGTGATCGGTCAGGTCCCGCACGCTCTGGACAGGAGCAAGGAGTAGGAAAGGAGGACAGCAGACCAAGCCCTGCCCTACAATCCGCCAAGCTTCGACCAGGGGCAGCCGGCCTTAGGGGGCAGCCGGCCTCGAATCGACTTGTCATCGATCTACAACACAACACAACACAACTCTCCAAGGATTCTGAAGGGGTCAACAACAATGCGTATTCGAACTGGATTTGTCGCTCTGGTCGTACTGGGTGCCGCTGCGTCCGCGGCCCAGGCTGAAGGGTTTGCGGGTGCTTACGGGGGTTTCACGCTTGGCTCGCACAGCCAGAAGTCCGAGTGGTACACCACTGAAGTTCGCTATCGCAACGGCACCCGCGTCGATCCGACGGTGGCCAACCCCACGTATCCGAATGGAACCCCCATCGCGTTGGTGGGAGACACCCATGAGTCCTTCAAGGACAACACGTACGCCGCCGGTCTGGTGCTGGGCTACAACTGGCAGATCGCGCCGAGGTTCATCCTTGGTATCGAGGCCGCCATGGGCGCCGCGCCGACCTACGACAAAGGCACCAGCCCTGCCCCTGGCGTGGGCACTTTGGCGACGGATCCCACCACTTTCGCCGCCGCCAAGACCAGCAAGCCGATCACGCTGGGTCTGACCGCTGGTTTTGAGGTCGCCCCGGGCACGCTCGCCTATGTCCGCGGCAACTTCGAGCGCCTGCGGGTAGCGGGCATCGTTTCCTCAACGAGCTGCCCAGCCTCCAACCTTAACTACAACCCCACTGCCAATCCGCCTACTACCCAGACGCCGTGCGCGGTCAATGAACCGGCCGAGTTCAGCGGCAGTGAGAAGCTCAATGGCTTCAGCTTCGGCGCTGGTGTGGAGCACATGTTCGGCGACCAGCTCGGCGTACGGCTCGAGTACAAGCGCGCCGAGTACGGCAAGACCAAGTCGATGACGATCTACCCGGAGTCCGCCAACACCTACGGCGTGAGCGCGCTCATCGACATGCAGAAGGCCAACATCGTGGAGCTGGGAGTCCTGTTCCACTTCTGAAGCGAGCCCAATCGCTGGAGTCTGCCGCGAACAGTTTCGCGGCAGACTTTCCGTTTGAATGATTCCGCAGCGCTGACGGTGCACCAAGCAGCGCATTCCAGCCGCATCCTCGAACTCATTCGCGCGCGCATTGCCGCGGCCGGCGGCTGGCTGCCCTTTGATGCCTACATGCAGATGGCCCTGTACGAGCCGGGCCTGGGTTACTACAGCGCCGGTGCGCACAAGCTGGGTCGGGGCGGGGATTTCACCACCGCGCCGGAAATGTCACCGCTGTTCGGACGCTGTCTGGCCCGGCATTGCACCGAAGTTCTGGGCGCGCTGGGCAGCGGCTATGTGCTGGAGATCGGCGCGGGCAGCGGTCGGCTGGCGTTCGACGTGCTGTCTTCCATGGCCGAATGCAACGCACTGCCTGAGCGTTACCTGATCCTGGAGATCAGTGCCGACCTGCGCGCACGCCAGCAGACACTGCTTGGCAGCCTGCCGGAGCCGCTCGCCGCGCGCGTGCAATGGCTCGATGCACCACCTCCCGAAGACTGGCAGGGTGCGCTGCTGGCCAACGAAGTACTCGATGCGCTGCCGGTGGAATGCTTCGCATGGCGCGATGGGCAGTTGCGGGAACGCGGCGTTGCGGTGGACGCGGACGGCGCGCTGTGCTGGCAGGAACGCGCGGCGTCCGAGTCGCTGTGCGCCGAGGTGCAGCGCCTGCGTGATGACGTCAATGTGGCCTGGCCCTCGGGCTACACCTCGGAGCTGTGCCTGCGTACCGCGGCGTGGCTGGAAGAAGTGACGCGCACCCTGTCGCAGGGCGTGGCGCTGTTCATCGATTACGGCCTGCCACGGCGCGACTACTACCATGCGCAGCGCGCGGCCGGCACATTGCGCAGTCACTATCGCCAGCAGGCGCATGACGATCCCTTCGCACACCCCGGCATGGAGGATCTCACCGCCTGGGTGGATTTCACGCGCGTGGCGGAAGGCGCCGACGCCGCGGGTCTCGAAGTGCTGGGCTTCACGACACAGACTGCGCTGCTGCTGGGTCTGGGCATCGAAGCCGACGTGGCGGCTGCGCATGACGAACGCACGCGCGTGGCGCGGGCCGGCGAGGCGCGACGGCTGTTGATGCCGGATGAAATGGGCGAAAACTTCAAGGCCATCGCGCTGGGGCGCGGCTGGCAGCGGCCTCTGGCCGGCTTCGTCCTGCAGGATCAGCGCGCCAGACTCTGAGTCCGTTATGCTCGGGCCATAATTGGCTGCAGCAACTGGAGTTCGACATGAACCGTACATTGCGTTCCGTCTGGCTGGCGTTGCCTGCGCTGCTTGCCGGGGGCGTTGCCTGGTCCGCCAATGCCACGCAGTTCCGCGAGGGCACGCACTACGTGACGCTGCCGGTGAAGCAGGCCTCGCAGGTTGCAGCGGGCAAGGTCGAAGTGACCGAGGTGTTTTCCTACGGTTGCCCCGCCTGCAACCAGTTCCAGCCCACCATGGCCCGGATCAAGGCCGCGCTGCCGAAGAACGCCGAGCTCGCCCATGTGCATGCATCGTGGGTCGAGTCGGAATCCTGGCCGCTGTTCCAGCGATCGTTCCTGGCGGCGCAGTCTCTGGGTATTGCCGAGAAGTCCCATGAGGCGATGTTCGCCGCGATATGGGGCAAGAACGGACCACTGGCCATCGTCGATGCACGCACCAACCGTGTGAAGAGCCCGAAGCCGACCATCGAGGACGTGGCGCGTTTCCATGCCAGCCGCGGCGACTGCACCGAAGCCGAGTTCCTCGCGGCCGCGAAATCGTTTTCGGTGTCCAGCCGCATGAAGCAGTCCGATGAACTGATCAAACGCTATGCCGCGCCGTCGACACCCTGCCTGGTGGTCGGCGGCGCCTATCGCATCGAGATGGACAGCATCAGCTCCGAAGACGAACTGATCGCGCTGATCCGCTTTCTGGTGCAGAAGGCGGCTGCCTGACGGCATGGTGCCGTGTCACTGAAGCTCTCCATCCTGGATCTGGCGCATGTGCCATTGGGCAGCGACATTGCCCAGGCGCTGCGCAATGTGCTCGAGTACGCCGAAATCGTCGACGCGCTGGGCTACGAGCGTATCTGGTACGCCGAGCATCACAACATGCCCGGCATTGCGAGCGCGGCCACGTCTGTCTTGATCGGGCAGGTCGCATCCCACACCAGTCGCATCCGCGTGGGAGCCGGCGGCATCATGCTGCCGAACCACTCGCCGCTGGTCATTGCCGAGCAGTTCGGCACGCTCGAAGCACTCTATCCGGGGCGCATCGACCTGGGGTTGGGCCGCGCGCCCGGTACCGACGCATTGACCTGGCGCGCGCTGCGGCGTGAGCCGGGTGCATCCGATCGCTTTGCCGACGATGTGCTGGAATTGCAGGCACTGCTCGGGCCGGTGCAGCCCGGCCAGCGCATTCGCGCCGTGCCCGGCATGGACAGCAACGTGCCGCTGTGGATCCTGGGTTCGAGCCTGTTCGGCGCGCAGCTGGCCGCGCGCCTGGGCTTGCCCTATGCATTTGCCTCGCACTTCGCGCCTGCAGCGCTGCACGATGCGCTCGGCGTGTACCGCGAGCGGTTCCATCCGTCGCTGCACCAGCCGGGGCCCTATGCGATGGTCGGCGTCAACGTGATCTGCGCGCCCACCGACGCGGAAGCCCAGCACCTGTTCACTTCATTGCAGAACGTGGTGATTGGCCTGGTCAGTGGCCGGCCCGGGCGGCTGGCGCCGCCAGTGGATACCGTCATGCAGCTGCCACCGCATGTGCAGGCGCATGTCGACAGCTTTCTTGGCTGTTCGTTCGTGGGCTCGCCGGAAGTCGTGCGCGCCGGGCTGGAACAGTTTGCCCGGGACACGCGCGCCGACGAGCTGATCGTGGCCAGCGCCATCTTCGATCCCGCTGCGCGCCTGCGGTCCGCGGAGCTGCTGGCGGCCGCGCTGTGGGGCGCGGCCGCCTAGGCACAACTACTTCTTCAGGTCGAAGCGGTCCAGGTCCATCACCTTGGCCCAGGCCGCGACGAAGTCCTGCACGAACTTCCTGCTGCCGTCGCCGCTGGCATAGACCTCGGCCAGTGCGCGCAGCACCGCGTTGGAGCCGAACACCAGGTCCACCCGCGTGCCCGTCCACTTCAATGCGCCGCTCTTGCGGTCATGGCCTTCGTAGTGGTCGCCGGCCGGCTTCCACTCGGTGCCCATGTCCAGCAGGTTCACGAAGAAGTCGTTGGTCAGCGTTTCGCTCTTCTTCGTGAAGACCCCGTGCTGGCTGCCGCCCACGTTGGCGCCCAGCACACGCAGGCCGCCCACCAGCACCGTCATCTCCGGCGCGGTCAGCGTCAACAGCTGCGCCTTGTCGACGAGCAGGTGCTCGGCCGGAATGCCGGGCTTGCCCTTCACGTAGTTGCGGAAGCCGTCGGCCGGCGTTTCCAGGAATGCGACGGAGTCAACGTCCGTCATCTCCTGCGTGGCATCGGTGCGGCCCGGATTGAACGGCACCTTCACATTGACGCCCGCTTTCTTCGCGGCCTTTTCGATGCCGGCTGCGCCACCGAGCACGATCAGGTCGGCGATCGATACCTTCTTCCCCTTGCTCTTCGCATTGAAGTCGGCCTGGATGCCTTCAATGACCTTCAGCACCTTGGCGAGCTCGGCTGGCTGGTTCACCTTCCAGTTCTTCATCGGTGCCAGGCGGATGCGCGCACCATTGGCGCCGCCACGCTTGTCGCCGCCGCGGAAGGTGGAGGCCGATGCCCAGGCGGTGCTCACGAGCTGCGACACGCTGAGCTTCGAAGCCAGCGCCTTCTTCAGCGCCGCGATCTCCTTGTCGCCGATGGCCTTGCCGCTGGCCCTGGGCAGCGGGTCCTGCCAGTCGAACTGCTCCTTCGGCACTTCAGGGCCCAGGTAGCGCGCCAGCGGACCCATGTCGCGGTGCGTGAGCTTGAACCAGGCGCGCGCGAAGGCGGCGTAGAACTCCTGCGGGTTCTTGAGGAAACGGCGCGAGATCTTCTCGAACTCCGGATCCATGCGCAGCGTCAGGTCCGTGGTCAGCATGGTGGGCTTGCGCTTCTTCGACGGATCGTGCGGATCCGGAATGCTCTCCGGTGCGTTCTTCGCCACCCACTGGATGGCGCCAGCCGGGCTCTTCGTCTGTTCCCATTCGAACTTGAACAGGTTCTCGAAGAAGTTGTTGCTCCACTGGATCGGCGTGTTGGTCCACACCACTTCCAGGCCCGAGGTGATCGCATCACCGCCCTTGCCGGTGTTGTAGGTGCTGGCCCAGCCGAAGCCCTGCTGTTCGAGCGGCGCGGCCTCCGGAGCAGCGCCGACATGGGTCGCGGGGCCGGCGCCATGCGTCTTGCCCAGCGTGTGGCCGCCGGCAATCAGCGCCACGGTCTCTTCGTCGTTCATGGCCATGCGGCCGAAGGTGTCGCGGATGTCCTTGGCCGCGGACAACGGATCACCGTTCTGGTTCGGGCCTTCCGGGTTCACGTAGATCAGGCCCATCTGCACCGCAGCCAGCGGGTTCGCCAGATCGCGCACGCCCGAGTAGCGCTGCTCGGCGCCCAGCCAGGTTGTCTCAGTGCCCCAGGACACGTCGTTGTCCGGCTCCCACACGTCCTCGCGGCCGCCGGCAAAGCCCAGCGTCTTGAAGCCCATGGATTCCAGCGCAACGTTGCCGGCCAGGATCAACAGGTCGGCCCAGGAGATCGACTGGCCGTACTTCTTCTTGACGGGCCACAGCAGCCGGCGCGCCTTGTCGAGGCTGACGTTGTCGGGCCAGCTGTTCAGCGGTGCGAAGCGTTGCTGGCCGCGGCCGCCGCCGCCGCGTCCATCACCGACGCGATACGTGCCGGCGCTGTGCCAGGCCATGCGGATCATCAGGCCGCCGTAGTGGCCCCAGTCGGCCGGCCACCAGGGCTGCGAATCGGTCATCACCTTGCGCAGGTCACGCTTCAGTGCCTTGTAGTCGAGCTTCCTGAATGCCCTGGCATAGTTGAAGCCCGGGTCGAGCGGATTGGATTTGTTCGAGTGCTGGTTGAGCAGTTCCAGCCGCAGCTGCTGGGGCCACCAGTCGTTGTTGCTGGTACCGCCGCCGGCGAAGCTGTGCATCGGACATTTGGATTCGGTAGACATGTGCGCGAGATCCCCCGTTCGTTCGTCAATGCAGTGGGTGGCAATCGAGCAGGCCAAGCTACGCCCCGCCTGTTGCGACGACAAGTCGAACGACCCGATGGATTTGATAGAAGAAAGCTATTCGGCGCGCGCGGCCGATAGTGCAGCAAGGCGTTTCGCCTTCAGTGCCGCGGCAATGGCAGGTCCGTTCAAACCGGCGCGCTCGTCTTCATGCACCTGCACCGCCGATGCGGCTGCCCGGGCAGCTTCCAGCCGTTCACGCTGCGGATAAGGGCTGTTTTCAAGGCCCGTGCGCCCCTGCGCATCGCACTGGCAGGCCAGCAGCATCTCGCTGAAACGCTCCGGGCGACGGAAGGCATCGCAGTCTTCCAGCAGTCGCAGCACGGTGTCGGGCCGCAGCTCGCGGGCCCGATGCACGTTGGTGTGCTGTTTCGCCGTCATGCGCCCGAGTTCGCGCAGCGCGGCCGGCACCTTCAGCCGCGCGCACAGCGCATCGATCAGCGGCAGCCCGCGGGATTCATGCATCAGGTGCTTGGGCCACTCGGCCGGCGGCGTGGTGCCCTTGCCCAGGTCGTGCACCAGCATCGCAAAGCGCACGGATACGGGTGCATCCAGTTCGGCCGCGCGCTTCAGGCACAGCAGTACATGCACGCCGGTGTCGACTTCCGGATGCCACTGCGCCGGTTGCGGCACGCCGAACAGCGCGTCCACTTCCGGGAAGATCACCTTGAGCGCGCCGCAGTCGCGCAGCACTTCGAAGAACACCTCCGGCCGGGACTCGCCCAGGGCCCGCTCGGTCTCCTGCCACACGCGTTCGGCCACCAGCGCATCGGCTTCGCCGGCCGCGACCATGCCGCGCATCAGCTCGAGCGTGCTCTCGTGCACCGTGAACCCCAGTGACGCGAAGCGCGCGGCAAAACGTGCCACGCGCAGGATGCGCACCGGGTCTTCGCTGAACGCCGGCGACACATGGCGCAGCACGCGCGCCTCGATATCCGCGCGACCGCCATACGGGTCGATCAATGTGCCGTCATCGGCTTGCGCGATCGCATTGATGGTCAGGTCCCGCCGCAGCAGGTCCTCTTCAAGCGTGATGTCGGGCGAGAACTCGGTGACGAAGCCGCGATAGCCCGGGCCGGTCTTGCGTTCGCGTCGCGCCAGCGCGTGTTCGGCATTGGTCTGCGGATGCAGGAACACCGGAAAGTCGCGGCCCACTGGCCGGAAGCCCGCGCGCGTCAGTTCCTCGGCGCTGCCACCGACGACCACGTAGTCCTTCTCCCTGGCTTCGCGCCCGAGCAGCGCGTCCCGGACCGCACCACCGACCAGATAGACTTGCATGCGCCGATGGTACTCAAGAACCTGCGTCGCCTGTCGTTTGCCGCAATCCTGCTCACGTTGCCGGGCTGCTACCTGATGCAGGCCACCACCGGGCAGTTGGCCGTCATGCGTGCCCGAACACCCATCGACCAGGTCATTGCCCGTTCATCCACGCCCGACACATTGAAGGAGCAACTGGTGCGGGCCCGGCGCATCCGCGATTTCGCCTCGAGCGAGCTCGGCCTGCCCGATAACGACTCCTATCGCAGTTACGCCGACATCGGCCGGCCGTATGTGGTGTGGAACGTGGTGGCGGCGCCGGAATTCTCGGTGACGCCGCTGCAATGGTGCTTCCCCATCGTCGGTTGCGTGGCGTACCGCGGCTATTTCAAGGAAGCCGCCGCGCAAGCCTTCGCGGCCAGGTTGAAGGAGCAGGGCAGCGACGTGCTGGTCGGCGGTGTGCCGGCCTATTCCACACTGGGCCACATCGCTGATCCGTTGCTCAGCACCGTTACCGGGTACTCCGAGCTCGACCTGGCCGCACTGGTGTTCCATGAGCTCGCGCACCAGGTGGCTTATCTCACGGGCGACACCGCATTCAACGAGGCCTTCGCCACCGCCGTGGAAGAGGAGGGCGTTGCACGCTATGCCGTGCGTTTCGCCGATGCCGCGACGCTGGCCGAATGGCAGCGCCGGCGGCAGTTCCGCCAGCAGATCGTGGATCTCTTCGTTGCAGCGCGCGGGGACCTTGAAGCGCTGTACCGCACGCGCATCGCGCCGGATGCCATGCGCAGCCGCAAAGCCGCGCGGCTCGCACAGCTCGGCACGGATGTGCATGCAGTGGAACAGCAGGCGGGGCTGCGCAGTGGCTACCGCGCCTGGATCGACGAGGGCCTGAACAACGCGCACCTGGCGTCGATCGCCACCTACCACGAGCAGGTGCCTTACTTCGAGCAGCTGCTGAAGGACAAGTGCGGCGGCTATCTGCCCTGCCTGTACGTGCGCGTGAACGCGGAGATCGCGCAAAGAAAAGCCCCGCCCTGAAACCAGGGCGGGGCGAGGCATGCTTTCGAAAAGTAAGGGGGGTCTTCGAAAGCGGTTTGATCAGTGCTCGATCTGCACGCGCTTGGCGGCCACCACCGGCTGCTTGGGAATGGTTACTTCCAGCACGCCATGGTTGAACTTCGCCTTGATCGCGTCCGCCTGCACGTTCTCGGGCAGGGCGAAGCGGCGGGTGAAGCTGCCGGTCACGCGCTCCAGGCGCTCGTAGCCTTCGCTGTTCTCGCGCTTCTCGCTCTTGCGCTCGCCGCGCAGGGTCAGGATGCCCTTCTCGGCGGTGACTTCGATGTCATCGGGCTTCACGCCCGGCAGGTCGGCCTGCACCACGAAGCGATCCTTCTCCTCGTGCACGTCCACGGCGGGAATGAAGGCGACTTCGGATGAAGGGTTGCCCACCAGACCATCGAATTCGCGGCTGAAGCGGTTCAGCAGGCCCCAGGGTTCGCGGATTGCAATGCTCATGTCTCAAGTCCTCCAGTTCATCCGGGTACAAGAAATCTCGAATAACCCGGATTTTGGGGGCCCCGGGCCGGTTTCAAGGGGCCGGGTGAGGATTTTTGTGTCCGAACAGCCGGGCCAGCAGCCGGAACAGGAACCGCAGGAATACCAGCGTCAGGATCGCCTCGACGAAGGTGGCCAGGAAGGCCACCAGCACATTGCCGTGCTCGCTGCGGCGGTGGAACTTGGCCAGCATGCGCTCGCGCGACACTTCGATGCTGTCGTAGAAGGAGGGGATCACCAGCAGCGTCAGCAGCGTGGAGGTGATTACGCCACCGATGATCGCCACCGCCATCGGGCTGTAGAACTCCGAACCTTCGCCCAGGCCAATGGCCACCGGCATCATGCCGGCCACCAGCGCGAAGGTGGTCATGAGAATGGGCCGCAGGCGCCGCCGCCCGGCATGCATCAGGGCCTCTTCGCGGTCCACGCCGCTGGCTTCTTCCTTGCGCGTGGCATCCAGCAGCAGGATGGCGTTCTTCGCCACCAGCCCCATCAGCATGATGATGCCGATCAGGCTCATCAGGTTCAGCGAGCCGCCGGTGGCCAGCAGCGCCAGCACCACGCCGATCAGCGACAGCGGCAGCGAGATCATCACCGGCAGTGGCGCGGTGAACGAACCGAACTGGATCACCAGCACCAGGTACATCACCGCAATGCCCATCACGAGCGCGATGCCCATCTCGGCAAAGATTTCCTGCTGGTCGGCCGATGAGCCGCCGAGGGTCACGCCAAAGCCACTTGGAAATTCGATCTGTTCGGCCAGCGCTTCGGCATCCGCGGTCACTTCGCCGGACCCGCGGTTTTCCACATTCGCCGACACGGTGATCGTGCGCTTGGTATCCAGGTGCGAAATGCTCGCCGGGCCCTTGTCCATGGTGATGTGCGCAATCTGCTCCAGCGGCACCAGCGCATTGCCGCCACCCACGGCCACCGGCAGGCGCTCGATGTTCGCGGCATTCACGCGATCTTCCGGCGCCAGGCGCACGGCCACATCGCGCGTCTCGCCGGTGGGGTCCACCCAGTCGCCGACTTCCACGCCCGCGAATGCCACGCGCAGCGCCTGTGCCGCGTCGTCCACCGAGATGCCCAGCTGGTTGGCGAGGCCGCGATCCAGTTCGATACGCAGCTCGTCCTTGGGTTCGCGCTCGGACAGGCCCACGTCCACCGCGCCCGGCACCGTGGCCAGCGTCTTCAGGTAGCCATTGGTGATGTCGGTGAGCCGCTGCATGTCGGTGCCGTAGAACTGGATCTGCACCGGCTTCTGGCCATCGTTGTTCAGGTCATCGATCACGATGAATTCGGCACCGACCAGCGATTCAAGCTGGTCGCGCAGATCCTCGGCAATGCCCGAAGCAGTGCGCTTGCGCTCGGGGCTGGGGCCGATGTCCACATAGATGCGACCACCGCCGGCATTCACCACCGCATTGGTGGCGCGGGTCTCGGGCATTGCGCGCGCCAGTTCCGCGGCCTTCTCCACCTTCAGCTGCGCGTATCCGAGGCTGGCGCTGGACGGCGTGTTGATCAGCACCGCGATCATGTTGCCGTCGGAGCGCGGCAGGAAGTCGCTGCGGCCGACGGCGTACTGCACGTACAGCGCGCCGACGAGGCTGGCAACGGCAATCAGCGCCATCCACTTGCGGTGATGCAGTGCCCACTCGATCACGCGGCCGTAGCGATCGGCCAGCGAATCGAACCAGTGGTTGAAGCGCGCGAGCAGCGCACCGAGGCCACGGCGCGGACGTTGCCCATGGCCCGGCGGGTCGCCCCAGTACGCCGACAGCATCGGGTCGAGCGTGAAGGAGATGAACAGGCTGACCATCACCGAGGTGGCCACCGTCACCGCGAAGGGCCGGAACCATTCGCCGGCAATGCCGCCCATGAAAGCCACCGGCACGAACACCGCCATGATCGAGAAGGTGGTTGCGGCCACGGCCAGGCCGATCTCCGCGGTGCCTTCGCGCGCGGCCGTGACGCGGTCCTGCCCGCTTTCCAGGTGACGCACGATGTTCTCGCGCACCACGATGGCATCGTCGATCAAGACGCCCACCGCCAGCGACAGGCCCAGCAGCGTCATGAAGTTCAGCGTGTAACCGGCCAGCCACACCGCGATGAACGCGGCAATGGCCGAGGTGGGCAGCGAGAGAGCAGTGATCAGCGTGGAGCGCCACGAGTTCAGGAAGGCGTACACCACCAGCACCGTGAGCATGGCGCCGAAGATCAGCGCCTCGATCACGTGGTCCAGCGAGATGCTGGCATCGCGGCCGCCGTCCTGCACGATGGACAGCGTGGTGCCGGCGGGCAGTTCCTTCTGGATTTCGTCCACCAGCACCCGTGTGTCTTCGGCGATCGACACGGTGCTGGCATCGCGCGAGCGCGTGATTGCAATGCCCACGTTCTGCAGGCCGTTGCGCAGCGAATAGCTGGTCTGCTCGGCGAAGCCATCCTGCACGGTGGCGACCTGGCCGAGGCGCACCATCTCGTCGCCATTCCGGCGCAACACGATGTCGTTGAAGCCGGCCGGGTTCTGGATGCGGCCGACCAGGCGGATGCCGCGGTCTTCCAGCTCGCCCTTCACGTTGCCCACCGGCGCAGTGGTGTTCTGCCGGCGCAGCGCATTGGTCACGTCGGCTACCGAGATGTTGTATTCGCGCAGTTTCTGCGCATGCAGCAGCACCGACAGCTCGCGCCGCAGCGAGCCGTTCACGTCCACCGTCGCCACGCCGTCGATGCCCCGGAAGCGATCGGCCAGGTCGTCTTCGGCCAGACGCGAGATCTCGGCCAGGCTCTGCGTCTCCGAGGTCAGCGACAGCTGCATCACCGGCTGCATGGTCGGATCGAAGCGCGAGAGCACCGGCTCGCGCATTTCCAGTGGCAGCTTGTAGCGCACCGAGCCGATGGCGTTGCGGATCTCGTCCGCCGCTTCCACCAGATCCTTGCCGAAGTTGAAGTTGATGATGATCTGCGCGCTGCTTTCCGAGGCGGTGGAGCTG
>Ga0164241_10001274_pt1 | contig 32466 bp, 49 predicted proteins | sample OricomyardsoilBY_FD_108780 | JGI IMG/M metagenome (GOLD analysis project Ga0164241, IMG submission 108780) | Backyard soil microbial communities from Emeryville, California, USA - Original compost - Back yard soil (BY) | ecosystem: Environmental > Terrestrial > Soil > Unclassified | place: USA... | reverse complement strand
GCCTGTCGCAGTAGTGGCAGGCCCCGCCGGAGCGCTCCATCAGCAGCGATAGGAGGCGGCCCTTCTGCTTGGTGGAGATCTCCTTCCTCCTCTTGATGAGGGGGTCGTCGATCATGTCCTCAGTCAGGACGAACCGCATCCCTCTTCGCCTCGAGTTCCCTGATCTGCCGCCACACGTCCTCCTGGATGGCTCGCCTGACGGCCGCGTCGATGTGGGGGTACCGCTTGGCCTGCACCCCCGCGCGCCTGGCGAAATCCACGTCGAAGCCGGAGTTGTCGGACCTGGATCCGTCGTCAAAGTCGATCATGTTATTGCCTCTTGGTCGATATTACGTTGGTAGGGCTCAGTCCTGGCTCCCCGTCGCGGTCCAGGTACATCAGGATGCTCCCGTCCGTGTCGCACAGGAACATCGGCAGGGCGAGCCCCTGGGCCGCACCCAGGGACCTCAGGATGGCCGCGTTGATGCGCTCCTGCTTCGCAAGGCGCTCTGCGATCTCAGCCGTAGGGACGCGAACGCGCTTCATGGGTGCCTTTCCTTGTACTTGTCGTTGGACAGTATGATGTCCCCCGCCTCGTTGAATAGGGCGATCTCGTTTGTGTGCCTCGTTGATGGCGGGAATTGCAACTTGATGATCTCGAGGCACACCTGCTCCAGCCGCTGGATCTCCCGCCTGACCTCGGTCATGAACTGGATCACGGTCCCGTCGAACTCGTGCAGCGACATCGCCTGCGCCTCGAGGAGGTCCAGGCGATCCTCGTGTGTGGATGGCTTGCTGGCGTAGGCCAGGATCCTCTCCTTGCATTCCGCGATGGCGGATCCGGCCTGGGGCCTAAGCGCGGCAGGGAGGCGCACCAGGTCCTTCAACTTCTGAGTGAGGATGGCCTTGTACCTCGAGAGGACCACCTCCCGGTCCTCCTCCTCGGTCATGTCGAACTCGTACTTGAAGGTCTCGAATAGGCCTCCGCAGGAGATCGCCCCCAACTCGTCCCTGTACCTGATCTCGGGGATCACTTTAGCACCTCCCCGGACAGGTACTTCGTCGCGTTGCGCATCCGCTCCTCGCCCTCGAGCACGCGCAACTTCAACTTGATGCACACGTCGAGCAGTTCCTCGTACCTCTCCTCCAGGTCTGCTATGCGCCTGGCGTAGGAGTTCGGCGCCGAGTGGCTCCTCACAATCTCGCGCACCATGTCCGTGACATGCGCCGCCTCTGCTGGGGTGGCGACGGCGCCGACCTTGATCTCTGCCTTTACCTCGGGTTGGTCGTAGGAGAGCACGCTCCCGGCCACCTTCGGCAACAGGAGTTCGCGGTCCTGCCTCGCGACGGACTTGGCCACCCTCTGAGCGATGTCAGCCATGCGCGATCCGCGGGTCTTCCGGCCCTTCTTCCGCTTCCTGTACGTGTATGCCTTGGGCTGGATCGCGTCAAGGTCCCTGCGGTGCGAGATGCGGGCGAGGTGCGTGGTGTTCGGCAGGAACCTGCCGTCCCTGCGCGCATCCACGTCGTCTATCGCCTCGGTGGTGATGTTGAACAACTTGCTGGCGCTCCCGTTGTTCTCCGGGTCCATCCCCGTCCATCCCTTCCACTGCGCCAGCGTGAATGACTTCGCCCCGTGCGGGAGCGCGTCGTAGGCGGCCCTAAGGGCCGCGCATGCGTTCGATAACTTGCTCATTTCCGTTCTCCTATTGTCTTCTAATCGCGCTCTCGCGCATGTTGTTATTTATTCAGCCGCCGTGATCCCGTTCCAACTTCCTGCGCGCCTCGATCGCGAGCACCGCCGCGAGCATGGCCACGTTGTCGATCGGGACGCCGAACAGGTTCGTGGCGGCGCGGTAGGCCGCGGAGAGGTTCTCCCGCTCCTCGAGGCGCGCCTTGGTCCTCGGGTCCGCGTTCCAGTAGTACTCGCCGCCGACCCTCACGAAGCCGTCGTCCCTGGACGCGGCCTCCTCGTACAGGTCCTCGACCGAGATCCCGAAGGACCCCTCGCCGAAGTCCCACGCCAGGCGCGCGTGCATGGTCTCGAGGGACCACCCGTACGCGCCCTTGCGGATCTTGTCTATCGTCGTCCCAAGGCACTGGCCCAGCGTGTAGCCACCCCGGTTCTTCAGGTCCCACTGCTCAGTAGTTATCATGATCTGCTCCCCTGCGGCCCGTCATTTATGATGCGCTCGATCCCCAGGGCCACCTCTTTGGGGACGTCGAACGAGTACTCGTACCTCACCACGGTTGTGCCACGCGTCCTGATGAACTGCACCCCCTGGTCCGTGAATTTGCTGTTGGCATCCACCACGCGCATCGCCATCGCGCGCACGACGGTGCTGGGCTCGACGGCGCGCCTGACGCGGTACGTGCTGCAGCCCACCCTCTCGTTGCCGACGCGCACCCTGTCGAAGAAGACGGCGTGCGCCTGCCTGACGAGGGCCTTGCGGCCGTCGCTGTTCGCCCCGCAGGCGAGGTACGACTTGGTGATTGAGTGCCTTATGCGGCTGTTGGGCCTGGACGCGGCGTGCAGGGCGTATGCGATGCCGATGGCCTTGGCGAACACGGCGACGTTGGCCTCCGACTGGACCACGCGCCTCAACTTGAGTTTGTTCCCGGAGGGCCTCCGGCCGGATCTGGACTTGTTCTTCATCTTCTAACTCCGAGATATGTTCTTGTTGTTCTTCTCTGGACGCTCCCATGTCTTACCGGGGTCTGTAATCAGCAGACCCCGGGGGTGATGAGCCCAGACAAGAAGAAGCGAACAATCACATCGGAGGACCCGTGGGGTCTTCGAGATGACACATCTATTTAGTCGCGTTCCAAATCTTTTCGACATATTTTGGGCCACTTTCTTTCCCCGAAGTCGTTCAGCAGCGCTTAGCAAGGACGGCGATCTGCCTCGGTCCTGCTTGTCCTGAACCATCGATCTCGCCGAACGACGTCGGGTCGAGTTGAGCGGGCTGCTCCGGCAGCCAGGGCGAAGCCCGTCGATCAACTGGGCCACGACCGCTCGCGCATCGACGAGTGATCTCGCTCCGCTCGATCAGGTCATCGCTCGGCTTCGCCTCGCTCGACGAAGGTGCGCGCGCCAGTAGAAGTTGCTATGTTAGAGAAAGACAATCAAGAAGGGAGAGATGGGTCGGCACAGGCCCTAATACCGACTTCTACTGGCGCGCGCCTTCTGTCGTTGTGGCCCAATAAATACACGCAAACCGGGAGAGATCACATGACAAAGTCCGAGAGAAAGCGCGCCAGCGATCGCGAGTGGTACGTAAGGAACAGGGAGGCGCACCTCGCCAAACTGAGGGAGCGCTACGCCGCCGACCCGGACCGCAGGGCGAGGATCCTCGCCGGGGCCAAGGCGTGGCAGCAGGCCAACCCGGAGCGGGTCCGGGAGATACAGAGGGCCGCGTCCGAGCGCAGGCGCGCCGCGAGATCGGCCCTGCGCGATGTCTGATTGCTGGATCGTCGGCGGGGGATCGTCCCTGGCCGAGTTCGACTGGGCCACCCTCTCCGGACGCGACGTGGTCTCCATAAACGGCTCCTGGCGTCGCGTGCCACCATCTGCTCGCTCGCACCTGTGCTACACGTCTGATGCGGCGTGGCTCTCCACGCACGGCCAGATGGCGTGCATCGCAGGCGTACGCGTGATCCACGGGACCTACCACAGGTGGCAGTTCGAGCCACCGATCATGGACCCGCCGTGGCCCAACTTCGAGGCGTGGCAGTTCGACGGGGACCTGGGGTTCAGTTTGACGGAGGGCCACCTATTCACCGGACACAACTCCGGGTACGCCGCGATCAACCTCGCCTACCTGCTGGGCCACAGGGAGATCCACCTGCTCGGCTTCGACCACCTCTCTGAGCGTAATACGTCATACGGGAGGCACTACCCCGAGGGCAAGGCGCACGAGCCCTCCAAGGGCGTGGAACTGATGGAGCGCTGGCGATCAGCGTTCATCAACCTGCTCGCGGTCCGCCCTCCGGACCTCCGCATCCACGTCCATGGCGTAAATACCACCATAGGAGATTGACATGGACTACGACCACATCTACAAGAAGACGTGCGCCATACGGGTGGTCCAGGTGAGGCCCCACTTCGTGAAGTTCGCGTGGCTCGACACGGGCCAGCACACCACGGCCTTCCTCGAGCCCGGCAGTTTCCCGGTGGATGCGCTCGTCCCCGGCGCGGACTACTGCGTGCTCTCCTACAAGGGCGACGACGGCATGTGGCGGTGGCGCTGGGCCAGGAGGATGCACGATGAGATCGTCGAAGAGGCAACCTAAGCAGGACTACCCGCGGTACCAGCGGCTCGACATGGGGGCCCTGCCCGGCTCCGTGTATCTCACCTTCGACTGCACGCCGAGGGAGGCGATCGACGGCCTCCCGGAACTCAGGGACCAGCACGGACTGGGGCCGGAGACCGTGGCCCAGTTCGCCGACGACATCGCGAAGATCAGCAGCACCTCCAGGGGATACACGATAGGCATAGACGGGGCCGTGCTCGTGTGGCTGGACCGCGCGGACCTGGGGTGCCTGATCCACGAACTCACGCACGCCGTGTTCCACGTGTTCAACTACGCGTCCGTGCCCACCTCCTACAAGAACCAGGAGACCTTCGCCTACCACCTGGAGCACCTGGTGGGCCAGATCAACATCAACCCGGGCATAAATACAATCAGCAAGGATCCCCAGAGGGGATCCAAATCCACCAGAGGTAGGAAGTAAAGCACCATGGCGAAGCCATCCAGCAAGTTGAACCCGGGCACGGCCCACAGGGACTACGAGGCCATCGTGGCCCGCAGCAAGAACACCAGGGACGCGTACTCGGGGGACGTGTTCGACTACGTCGAGAGGTTGGACGGCCAGACCGAGATGGAGCGCCAGGCCTACCTCACGAGGACCGGCTACAACAACGTGGTGGCCCCCACCCTCAGCGCGCTCGTCGGCACCCTATCCGCGGCGGACCCGGTGGTCACGGGCGAGTTCGAGACCGAGTTCTCCGACGTCGGCGCCTTCCTCAACATATCATACAAGAACGTGCTCCTGACGAGCCGGGCCATCTTCGTGGTGGGCCTCGGCGACGGGGGCAAGGGCAAGTTGGTGGTCTATTCCGCCGACGACTGCATCAACTGGTCCGACGACCGCGTGGTCTTCCACGACGTGCGCGAGTACAGGAACCCCGACAACTTCTTCGAGATGCTGTGCCAGTCCATCTTCACGGAGCACTACCTCGACGAGGAGGGCCAGTACAGGGTCCGCGAGTGGTCCAGGGCCACCAAGAAGTCCGACTGGGTCTCCGTGGAACTGCCGCAGTTGGTCGTGCGCGGCGAGCCCCTCGTGCGCCTGCCGATCTTCCCGTGCAACCCGTTCGACGACACGTGGGAGGCCTTCGCCCCGCCGCTCCTGACCCAGGCGCAACTCAACATCCAGCACTTCCGCATGTCGTGCGACCTCGCGCACTACGAGCACTTCATGGCCCTGCCGACCCTCACCCTCAAGGGCGCGATGTACTCATCGACGAACACCTCGGGGGAGACGGAGACGGGCCACGTCTATGTCGGATCCACCAAGAACATCAGCCACATCGAGCAGGACGCGGAACTCTCGTACGTCGAGGTCGGCGGGTCCGGCGCGTCCATCATCCAGTCCGAACTCAAGAACATCGAGGAGCGCATCTACGCCGCGGGCTCGCGCCTGCTGACGAACAAGTCCGGCGTGGAGAGCGCCGAGGCCCTCGCCATCCGCAGTTCCGCCGAGACCGCGTCCCTCGAGGGCATCCAGAACGCGATGCAGGCGGCCCTGAACGGGGCCCTCGAACTCGTGTCCCAGATCTCGGGCCCTACGACCATCGCGCTCTCGCTCGACGGCAAGCCGCAGAACCCGGCGGACAGGGCCTCGTTCGACGAGATGCACATCAAGCGCATCAGCATGAACCTCGGCTCGCGCCAGGACTACTACCGCGAGTTGGGCATGTCCGAGGCGGACGCGAACGCGAAGGTGGATGAGGTCGTGGCCCAGAACTCCGCCAGCACCACGAGGGTCGCGAGGCCCTCGGCGTGAGCGACGCGAACCTGACCGTGTCCTTCGACCTCGCGGAGGACCTCCTCCCGTCGGACAGGGATGTGATCGCGGCGTGGGCCTGGCAGGACTGCATCGACGGGAGCCCGTTCGACACGGGCCACTTCGCCGACAGTTGGGACGTGGGTTTCGTCGGGGACGAACTCGTGGCCCACAACTCCGCGGAGTACGCGTCCTACGTTATAGGGCTCGGCTACTTCGACGAGGCCGCGCTGATGCGCTCGGTCCAGAGGTCCCTGAGGTCCCTCGGGCTGCAGTACGTCGAGGCGGAGATCGAGTTCGACTACTAAATAGTTTCACAACCGGCCCAGAGGGCCAACTGAAGTACCGGAGGTACAGACCATGGATTACTACGTACAGAACGACAAGGGCGAGTTCGTCAAGCACGAGGGCGTGCTCCACGACGACAAGGCCTACAGCGAACTCAAGACCAAGGTCGATGAGTTCCGCACCACCAACACCAACCTGCTGAAGAGCAACGAGACCCTCGGCGCGTTCAGCAAGTTCCTCGGCGGGGCCACCGAACTGACCCCTGACGGGCTCCAGAAGAAGATCGACGAGATGGCCCGGGCCAAGTCCGAGGAGGTCATCAAGAGGATGCAGGAGACCCACGAGGGCGAGACCACCACCATCAAGCAGCAGAACGAGAAGTTGCGCGGCACGACCGCCAAGTACTTCCTCGGGGGCACGCTGCGCGCGGCCGGCTCCGAACTCGGGGTCTATGACAGCGCGTACGACGACCTCATGGTCCGCGCATCCGCGGAGTTCGACGTGGATGACGAGGGCAAGGTCGTGGCCAAGGGGGACAAGAAGGACGGCAAGGGCAACCCCCTGACCGTGTCCGCGTGGCTCGCAGAGGTCCTCAAGAAGGCCCCCCACTTCGTGAAGCCCACCACGGGCCCCGGACTGTCCCAGAAGAGGGGCGGCGGCCAGGGACTGAGCATAAATACACCAGGGTCCGAGAGAAAGTCAGGATCCATCAGTTTCTTCAAGAACAAGGTCTGACGACCCAACAGAGGTAAATCCAAATGGCTACATTCGTAGATTTCAGCACTTCAGAGAGCGCCAAGTACGTACCTGCAGACCTGCAGACGCAGTTGATCGACCTCTACACCAAGGTCGCACCGGGCCTCGACGCCTTCCTGCCGTGGATCACCTCCGCCGGCTCCGCCTACACCTACAACCGCCTGTCCGACATCGGCGCTGGCGCGGTGGTTGCGGCCGACGGCACGATCACCGCCGGGACCGCGATCACGAGCACGCAGATCGCTGCGCCGTTCGTCTCGTACTCCGGCACGCACAGCATCCCGAACCGCGACCTCCGCTCTGCGGGCGCGCAGGGTGCGGCCAACAAGAAGGACATCGCCATCGCGGCCGGCGCCAAGCAGGCCACGTACTCCTTCCAGGCGGCCATCGTCTCCACCCTGAACACCTTCCTGTCCGCCAACTCGGGCCAGGTTGCCGCAAACGTCTCCGGCGAGATCCTCGCCTCGATCGACGCGGTATCCGCCAAGTTGTACCAGAAGCAGAACGTGTTCCTGATGGGCAACGCGTACGTCGAGAACCAGATCAAGGCCAAGATGCGCACCTCCGGCGGCGTCACGACCGTCGAACTGAACGGCCAGTACTTCCTGGCGTACGACGGCATGCCGTTCGTCCGCAACGACTTCATCTCGACCGTGGATGCCTCCCCGGACACGAACCGCCTCTACGCGATCGTGGCCGACGAGACCTCCGGAACGGTCGCGATCGAGCCGGAGAGCGGCCGCTTCACGTTCGCCGAGATCCCGGTCGAGAAGGGCAAGGATGCCTGGACGGCCCTGGTCACGCTGGACGCGGTCATCGCCATCCACAGCGTGCGCTCCGTCGCCGCGGTAGATGTCCCGGTCTAATTGACCTCGACATCCTCTGAGAGGAACTGGGGGACGAACTCGCAAGAGGGCGTCCCCCTTCTCACATAAATACCAGGTACGCTGGAGGTCCGCCATGATCGAGTTGGGAGTCAATTCTTACTGCACCGTCGAGTTCGCCATAGAGTACGCGGACACGTACGACATAGACCTGCCCACCGAGGGCGACGGCGGATCGCCGGAGGCGTGGCCCGAACTCGAGAAACTCCTCATCCAGGCCACCAAGTTCATCGATCGCAGGTGGGGATCGCTCCTCGCCGACTACGACGCGGACGAGATCCCCGCGGAACTGCAGGAGGCGACGGTCGAGATGGCCTCCCTCATATACGACGACTACGACGTGCGCGAGCAGTCCTCGGGCGCCGTGGTTCAGAGCACCGAGAGCATCGGCTCCCTCAGCGCGTCATACACCTACAAGTCGTCGGGCCACCAGGACCTCGGCGACCTCTCCTACATCCAGATGATCCTATCCCCGATCTTCGTCGAGGGCACGGGCGGGCTCACGCAGTCCAGGGGGGCCTGATGTCCCGCCTCGCCAGGAAACTCAAGAGGGCCGCGATCCGGCTGATACACGCGAACGGCGCGTCCGCGGTCGTGGAGCACGCGGACGGGAAGCGCAGCGAATGCACCTGCACCATCACGCCGAACGACAAGGCGGGCCAGGACGGGGTCATCCACCACTCTCACACCGCGTACATCACCCCCACTTCTCGGGAGCCGAAGGTCAATGACTACCTCGTGGTTGGCCCGCAGAAGCGCAGGTTCAACATCGCGTCCGTCAAGTTCGAGGACCCCGACCTGACCGGGGCCATCTACTACGCGCTGGGGATCAACCAGTGATCGACATCAGGGGCAGGTTCAACACTCTGGTCCAGGCAATCCTCGAGGACGAGGACATCGACGTGGTCGTCGAGGGCCAGCGCTACGAGACCAAGGCGGGCCAGCCGTGGCTCAGGACCGTGCTCGACAACAGGGCCACCGAGAAGGCCGGGTTCGGCCTCAAGCGCTGGTCCGGCAACTACCACGTCGAGGTCTTCTACCCGGCGGCCAGGGGATCCGAGGAACTGGACCGCATCTGCGGCCTGATCTCCGGCGGACTGGAGCAGACCATCGAGGACATGGGCGGCGGGGCGCGGCTATACATCGAGAACTCAAACCAGGGTCAGATCATCACGGGCCAGGCCTGGGTGATGGCCCCCATAGACACCGGGTACATCGCCTTCGAGGCATAAATACCCACATACTGAAGAGGTAATTCCAAATGGCACAGGTCCAGTCAAACAACCGCGAGATCACATCGTACTGCCCGGAGGTCTCCTTCGGAACGCTCGGCAGCCCGGCGAACTTCACGGAGATCCCGAAGGTCAATAACTCGCTCCAGTTGAACAAGGAGATCATCGACAGCGCAGTGCTCTCGAGCGATCGCTCCGAGAACTGGTCCAGGCACGGCAACTACGACATCTCCGGCACGATCCAGGGCGAACTGGGCCACTCCTACTGGGACGACTTCATCGCGGCCTCCGTGGGCGGGACCTGGACAGCCAACGTGCTGCAGAACGGCGACGTGGCCCAGTACTTCGCGATCCACCGCGGGTTCCTCGGCCTCGACACGCCCCAGCACTTCGTGTTCTCCGGCTGCGCCATCAACCGCACCTCGTACGCCGTCAATAACCGCGGCATCGTGTCCGTCTCCTTCGACGTGATCGGCGCGTCCGTGGATGAGGACACGAGCCCGCCGGACGCGTCCATCGCGGCCTATGGCGACTTCGTGCCATTCACCCACATCGGCTCGGCCCTGAAGGTCGGCGGATCCACGATCGCCACCGGCACGTCCCTCACCTGGGAGTACGGCAACAACATCGAGATGCTGCGCGGCATCGGCTCCCCTGCCGGCTTCGCGGCCCCGCTGGGCGAGTTCAACGCGTCTGGCACCCTCGTGTCCTACTTCACCTCCCTCGCCGAGTACAACGTGTTCAAGAACGAGGCCGAGACGGAGATCGAGATCACCCTGACGGACGGCACCAACACCATGAAGTTCGAGTGGCCCCGCGTCAAGTTCAACTCCGCGCGCATCCCGAACGGCGGCGGCTCTGGCCAGATCATGGCGACCATCGACTGGCACGCCCTCAAGGACGGGTTCGTCACGAAGATCACCCGCTCGGCGTAATGGCCGACTGGGGCATAGAGGTCGAGGTGGATGAGGGGCCGGACCTCTCGTCCTTCGACATATCCAAGGAACTCCGGGAGTTCCAGCAGCAGGTCATCGTCGCCACGCCGTACGGCAAGGACGCGAAGGGCCACCACGCGGGGACCGCGATGGAGGGCTGGGACCTGATCCTCGACAGCGACGGTGGCGTGCTCCAGAACCTCGTCCCGTACATCGGGGTACTCGAGGAGGGAAGGCACATCAAGTCCAACGGCGTGTGGGGCGGGTCGTTCCAGGCCCCGAACGGCATCACCGGCATGCCCACGCAGGCACGTCCCGACGGGCTCATCGGCCCAGCGGCGTGGCTCGACGCGCGCCTCCAGCAGATCCTCTCTGGGGAACGGACCGTGGTGTAAATACATTCGAATACGACCTTAGCCGGTCGGGGTAGGGGAGATGCGCTCTCCCTGCCCACCAATTAGAATAATAGGAGAGCCCAAGTGGCAGCAGACATCATCTCGATCCCGCTCGCGATCGCCGAGCGCACGGTGGCCCCTCAGGCCGTCCCGTACGACCCAACACCACGCATCGACTATCTGACCTCGGTCCTGCCCCAGTCCGGCTGGCAGTACTTCGAGGAGGAGCACTCGTTCGCCAACGGGTACGTGGTCGTGCCCCAGTCCCAGTTCAAGGACGACGCGCTCAGCGCGTCCGACATAGAGAGATACAGGTCCATCACGGATCGCAAGATAGCAAAGGAGAACGCACCATGAAGTTCAGAGAACTCGCAGCGCAGGTCATCGACCACGAACTCACACACCCCACGTCCGGGAAGACCGGCATCGTGTTCCGCCTGGCGGGACCCCAGGACAACCTCGTCAGGGACAAGATGGAGCGCTTCCACAAGAAGCCGGAGGACAAGAACCTCCTGGTGGATGTCATCGTCGCCATGATCCGCGGCTGGGACGAGGTCGCGATGGAGCAGTCCTTCACCCCGGAGAACGTTCGCGAGACCTTCCTGGACGTGAAGAACGAGTGGGCCGTCGAGGACATCATGTCCGTCATCAGGGACAGGAACAACTTTTTTCGCAAGCAGGACTGAGCGCTGGCGGGGGATGGTCCGGGACGAGGTCCTGGGCTCCCGCGTGGCTAAGGCAGGCAAGTCCAAACTGACGGTCCGGGACATACAGCGCCTGTCTGGGGTGGCCCAGGCCGAGAGGGACGAGATCGACGATCTCTTCCTCGACGCGTTCTCGTTCCTGTGCGGGTGCAGGAACTGGGGCATGGGGGGGCCGACGCCGATCCCCCTAAGCGAGTACGTGGCCTACCAGGTCCTTTGGCACGACGAGATGCACACGGACTTCATAAATATCCTCATGGGGATGGACGCGGCGTACATCGCCGCTTCGTCAGAACTTAGGGAACCGCAAGATGGCTGAGATCAACCACACGTACAAGTTGAAGGTCGAGGGCTCGGACTTCGTCAAGGAGCAGATGCGCCTCGTCCATGAGGAGGCAGACAAACTCCAGAAGTCCATGAAGGATGCCGGCTCCGAGATGCAGCAGACGGGCGACAAGTTCGAGGAGGCGGGCGAGAAGGGCCAGGAGGCCACCACCAAGTGGAACAAGTTCGGCCAGGACACGTCCAAGAACCTCAGCATCCTGCGCCAGGGCCTCACCAGCGCGTCCGGCGTGCTCACCATCATCACCTCCCAGATGATGGACGCGACCACCGAGACGGGCAAGTTGGCCCAGGGCTTCGGCACCATCGTGGGCGGCGTGCTCGCGGGGTCCCCGGGCGGGCCGATGGGCATGATAGTCGGCGGGCTGACAGCCGCGCTCGGCGTGCTCGTCTCCATGACCGGCGAGGCATCCAAGTTCTCCAAGGAGATGGAGACCGCCTCCAACAAGTTCGCGCAGAGCACCATGAACAAGATGCTCGGCCTGCGCCTCGGCCTCGGCATGCCAGACAACGCCGCGTTCGCCGCGCAGAACGCGATCTCCACCGCAACAGGGTCCGGTTACAAGGGTCCGATGACGGACCAGTCCGTGAAGGAACTCGAGGAGCAGATGGAGGACGCGCGCAGCAACACCATCGCGTGGCTCGACAAGGACAACGCGACGCGCGTCCTGACCTTCATGGGCCTTACCCCGCTCGACGCGGCGAGGTACTACGACGAGACCATGAAGTCCATCTCGAAGCCGACGGTGAGCGGGAGGGACTACTACGACAATCCGATCTACGGCCCGTCGGAACTCGAGACCAGGCGAGCGGACCCGCTCGCCGCGACGCGAGCCCAGCGCCTCGCCAACATCCCATCCCCGGTCGAGATGGACCGGGTGCAGGCGCAGTACAAGAAGGCCCAGGACGAGGCGGCCAAGGCGGCCGAAGAGGAGGCCCAGAAGCGCAAGCAGATGGCAGACGCGCTCCAGAAGGAGTTCGAGCAGGCCCAGGACAAGGGCTGGATGGGCTCGCGCGACGCGTGGGACCGCCAGGACCCGATCTACAAGAGCCACCTGCTGAAGGGCACGTCCCTCCCAGGTGGCACGGGCGAGGGAGAGAGCATTGAGGAGGCCGAGGCGTACGAGAAACTCGTGCAGGGACTGAACGACCAGGTCGAGGCCCTCATGGAGAAGCCGTCGATCCCTGAGATCCTCGTCCCGGAGGTCTCGATCGACCTCCCTACGTGGTACGAGGAACTCGGCATGGCGATGCAGGACGTGGGCAAGCAGGCCCAGACGACGGGCGAGATCATGATGGACGCGATGAAGCGGGCCACGAGTTCGATGGCCGACGCGATCGTCAAGTTCGTCGAGACGGGCAAGTTGTCCTTCAAGTCCCTCGTCACCAGCATCATGAAGATGATCCTCGAGATGGTCCTGAACCAGCAGATCGCGAAGTTCGTGTCCTGGATCGGCGGAGGCCTCGCAGGCGGCTTCGGTGGCGGGGCCGTCGCAGGGGCCAAGGCCCTCGGCGGACCGGTCCAGGGCGGGAGGCCGATCCTCGTCGGCGAGAGAGGCCCGGAACTCTTCGTCCCGCCGAGCAACGGATCCATCCAGACGGGCATGCCCGGGGCCGCGTTCTCGCCGGTCATCACCCTGCAGATCGGCTCGGTGGATAGCAACGCTCGCGCGGTCCAACTCCAGAACGAGACCCTCGAGATGATCCGCAACGAGTTCATCAACATGCAGTCATACCAGGCGAGGTACGCGTAATGCCGTACGAACTATCTGACTACGGGACCGTGCTCGACGGCAGCACCCCGAACACAAACTACCGGATCGTGAAGGTCGAGTACGGCGACGGCAACAGCCAGCGCATGAGGGACGGCATCAACAACAAGATCCAGTCCTGGAACGTGAAGATTGCCATGGACAACGCCGGCTTCGCCACGTTCGCCGCGGCCCTCGACGCGGCCGCCGGTGCGGACTACTTCACATGGACCCCTCCGAGCGGGACCGAGACGAAGTGGATGATCGAGGGATGGTCCTCGAACACCAAGGCGAACACGACGATCGTGTCATGCCAGTTGGACATATGGTACGGGTGATGTCATGAGTTTGGCCCAGGAGTTCGTCAAGAGCATCATCGACACGCGCGTCGATCTCTTCCAGTTGGACGCGTCCGGCTTCGGCGAGGGCGTGATCTACCTCACCCCGAAGACCAAGGAGGACGGGGGCAACCTCTCGTTCCGAGGGGACACTTACCTCGCCACCCCGATGCAGTACCGTGAGACGGGCAAGGAGGGGTCCCTGATCATCGCGGACGTGATGGGCGAGATCTTCTCGTACCTCAAGCAGTACCAGGGCCTCAGCAGCGCGGTGCTCTACAAGTTCAGCACTCTCAGGAAGTTCCTGGACGACGGCTCGGACCCGCAGGACTACAGGTTCGGCACGCGCAGGTGGGAGGTCGATTGCCCCGACAGCGCGTCCAAGAGCCACGTGGGGTTCAGGATCAAGAACCCGCTGAACCTCAACGAGAAATACACCCAGAGGATAGTGACGCTCAATGAGTTCCCGGCTGCCGGAAGAGTGCGCGGCTGATTTCGTGGCCCACGCGCTCAGGACCTGGCCGGTCGAGTGCGCGGGATACGTCCTCGGCGGTAAATACATCGAGTTGGAGCCCGTCTCGTCGTCCAAGGGGCACGTCGAGGTGGTCCCACCGGACGAGTACGACGTGTTCTGCCACTCGCACACGGACATGGCCCTGGGCCATCTGTCGGACGCGGACATGCACTTCAGGGAACTCGAGGGAAGGCCCTTCGCCGTTGTGGCGACGGACGGGACGAATTCGACGGAGATAGAGGTAATATGAAGGTACAACTAAAGGGATGGCTCGCTCGCAAGTACTCGGCGGAGCCGCGCTTCGTCCAGGGCAACTCCTTCCAGCACATACTCTCCGGCCTCAGGTTCCACTTCGGCGACGAGATCATACACGACATCGAGCGCGGCTCCTGGCACTTCACCGGGACGAGGCGCGACGGGACCGTCGTGTCCCTCGACTGCGAGGCCATGCTCGCCGACAACCTGGACCTGAAGTCCCTCGTCATCCAGCCAGCGATCTGCGCCCAGGGCTTCGGCTCGTTCCTCAAGATCATCATCGGCGTCATCCTGATCGTGGCCTCGTTCTACGTCCCGGGCAGCACCACGTGGCTCGCCCCGATGATGTTCTCCATGGGCCTCTCGCTCGCACTCCAGGGCGTGATGGAACTGTGGGCCAAGCCGTTAGACCCGTCGCAGGACGAGCGGGTCCGCTCCGTCTTCGGCTACCTGCCGAACATCACCACGTTCGGCTCGCCCATCCCCATCGTCATGGGCGAGCAGGTCCGCTGCGGCTCCGTCGTGATCGGCAGCGACTACAACGCGAGGTACATGTTCTAATGCCATCCCCACAGGACCTCCACAACAACCCCCGCGGGGGACGCGCCCAGCGCGTCTCCGCCGAGGACGCGGCACGCAACCTGAACCAACTCACGTACGGCTCCAGGTACAGCCCGCTGCCGCACGAGATCACGACCAAGCCGAACATCGCGAACCTCCTGCACCTGATCTCCGTCGGCCCGACGGGCGGCCCGGTGCATAGGGCCTCGGGCCAGATCTACAGGGACATCTTCCTCAACAACAACGCCATCGGGAACGAGGACGGGAGCATCAACTACTCCGCGGTCTCGTACGACTGGAGGCCCGGATCGTCGGACCAGACCGTGATCCCGTCCTTCACCGAGAGTTCCTCGGTTATCTCGAAGAATGTGGAGTTGGAGCAGGGCACGCCACAGATCCACACCATGACGGACGACAGCGTTGATAGCGCGGACGCGGTCATCTTCTTCCCCGGAGGCCTCTACTACTCCGACGACAAGGGCAACAAGGACCCGACCCCGATCGACATCAAGTTCGAGCGCAAGTTGGCCTCGGACGCGGTGTGGGAGATCGTGCGCGTGGTCGCGGACACGTCCGTCGCCGAGGACGAGTTCGCAATCCAGATCCACGTGCCGAGGCCGGAGGGCGCGGGGTCGTGGCAGTTGCGGGTCCGCAGGGACACGCCGAACCTGAGCGACGGGCGCACAGTGCATACCACAGTGCTCCTGTACGTCGAGGAGATCAAGGAGCAGACCCGCGCGTACGAGGGCTACGCGATCGCCCGCGTCGAGATCGACAGCAACACCATCGGCACGGACTTCCCGAACCAGTCCTTCCTCTGGGACGGCATCCTGTGCCGCGTCCCGTCGAACTACGATCCTGTCTCGAGGACCTACTCGGGCCCGTGGGACTACGAGTTCCAGGAGGAGAAGTTCGCCACCTCTAACCCTGTCTGGAACGTGCTCGAACTCATCACGAACTCCGAGTACGGCACCGGGGACAAGGTGACGGACGCGGACCTCGACCTCGGATCTTTCTACCTCGCGGCCGAGTACTGCGACGGGCTCGTCCCGGACGGGTCCGGAGTGGAGGGCCAGACGGAGCACCGCTTCTCGTACAGGCACCAGCACATCGACCTCTTCGACATCAGGGACGTGCTCGAGACCTGCCAGGCCAAGCCGGACTGGATCAACGGCCTACTCACGGTCATCCAGGACAGGCCTGGGGTCAGCACCCGCAAGGTCTCGCACCAGCAGGTCGTGGATGGCGAGTTCGTCTATGCCCGCGGATCCCTCGCGACCTCCTACAACTTCGCCACGGCCTGGTACCGGGACCCTAACAACAACTGGCTCGAGAAGATGGTCGAGCACAGCGACGTGTCGTTCAGCCCCCGCACGGAACTTCGACGCGTGGATATCCGCCGTGCGGGAACCGTCACGCCAGGCCAGGCCCTGCGCTCGGCCAAGTACGCGATCGCGCGCTCCTCGATGGTTCCATGGACCGTGTCCTTCAGGACAGGCCCGTACCACTGCACCCTCGTACCGGGCCAGGTCATCGAGATCTCGGACCCTCGCTGGGCCGCGCAGAGCAGGACCGCAGGCAAGTTGTCCGCTACCTCATCGACCATCGTGCTGGACCAGCCGGTGGTGGTGGAGACCGGGGACACGCTCGCCATCCTCAAGAACGACGCCCTCACATACGAGAGCGTGACCGTCTCCTCGTCAGGCACCCTCAGCACCATCAACTACACCGGAGCGGACCTCAGCGGCTTCACCTCGAAGCAGGTCTTCATCTACGGCGACATCGTCCCGAAGAAGTGGAAGGTGGAGGCCATCCAGCCAACAGGGGACATCGAGTGGTCCGTCGTGTGCTCCGAGTACGACGACAACCTCTACACCTACGTCGATGACACGCCGGCCATCCCGACCCTCCCGACCTTCGTGGATACAGCCACCGTGCTCCCACCGGGGAACCTGGTGCTCTCACTCGAGGGCAGCATAGACGGCGCCGGGAACCCGCTGGTCTCCATCGTCGCGAACTGGACCAAGCCGCAGGGCCTGGTGCGCGCTTACGAGGTCCGGCTGCAGGACGGGGCCACGGTCGAGGTCAAGACCACGGTGAATCCGTGGGCCACGTTCGTCGTCGCCAAGTCCGGTACGTACAAGGTCTCCGTGCGCACGGTATCGCTGCGCGGCTTCCAGTCCCAGGACACGACCGAGACCGTCGTCGTCAATCTCGAGACGGACCCGACCGTGTCCTCGCTCCTACCGATCGAGGACCTCTTCGTCAGGGGCACGGCGGACACGGAGTTCGGCGGCCCGACCCTCTCCCTCACATGGACCAACCCGAACGAGGTGGATGCCACGTTCCTGTACGAGGTGCGCGTCAGCACGGTCGCGGACGTGGTCAAGCGCGTCTATGTCGTGGATGCCGAGGAGTTCGAGTACGGCCCAGACAAGCAGGACGGCGACGGGACCCTCGCGTACGGCGAGGCGCGCTCCATCAAGGTCGCGGTCCGCATCAGGGACGCGCTGGGCCGCTACACGGCCTGGGTCGAGGACACGTTCGACAACCCGTACCCGGGTGTGGTCTCCAACGTCTCCGCCGAGGGCCAGATCGACAGCAACTGGCTGAACTGGAGCCCACCGGTCGAGCCCGACATCAAGGGCTACGCCGTGCATCGCGGCACGTCCTCCGGCTTCACGATGTCATCGGCCACGCTGATCCAGCAGGGCCTCAGCACGTCATGCACGGACAGCCAGGCCACGAACGGCACGTCCTACTACTACAAGATCTTCGCCTACGACTGGTTCAGCACGCAGTCCGAGATCGAGACCGGCGCGAACCACGCGGTATATACCACGGGCGCGGCCACCTCCTCTGGCGTGGCAGACACGAACGAGTTCCTGCTCACCGGGTCCATCTTCAAGCCGAACGACCCATCAGCGAACCACGTGTCATGGACCTCGGGGACCGTGTCCCAGTCCCTCGGCTCGGGGGCGGGCACGCAGTGGGCCATATCGTCCGGATCCGTGGCCTGGACCAGCGGCATCATCTACATCTACTGGGTGGTCGGCGACACGGCCCTCAGCACGACCACGAACATCGCCACCGCGGCGGGCACGTCGAACAAGATCTTCGCCACGTACCGCGGGGGCACGCTCATCGAGAACGGCAACGGCAACGCGTACCTCGACGGAGGCCTGCTCGTGGCCCAGACCGTCGCCGCGTCCTCCGTCGTCGCGGGCACGTTCCAGGGCGACAACGTCCTCACCAGGGGCCTCACGGTCCGGGACAACAGCGGCAACGTGATCCTGGCCGCGGGATCCAACCTGCCCCAGTCCTACATCGACAACCTGGCCCAACTGCAGAACTCGCAGATCAGCATCAACTCGAACGGAACCCTCACCGGGGCGGGCGGCGGATCCGTGTCCCTGTCAGGCCTCGGGGCCGGCTTCTGGGCCACGCTGAACGCGCAGATCAGCGCCGGAAACATCTCGACGTACATCTCGACCGCGGCCATCGGATCCGCCTACATCGTGGATCTGAGCGCGTCCAAGATCTCGACCGGCTCCCTCGCGGTTGCGATGGGCATGACTACAGGCGGATCCATCGGCATCGGCGCGGCATCCTACGGCTCCGCTGGCATCTTCCTCGAGTACAACTCAGGATCGCCGCGCATGTCCCTGGTCCCGTCGAGCGGCTCTGCCCTGCTCTACAATCCCACGGACGGCGTCGTGATCCAGTCGGGCGCGTCGGGCGAGCGCACCGTGTTCGACGGCAAGAACATCAGGGTCCATTACGGATCCGGAGGCGGGACCGTGGGCTCCTACACCAACGTGGCCGTGTTCATAGGCATCGTCTAACATGGCCACCGTGGTAAAGGCCTTCGCGCCCTCAGGCCTCGTGCTGCTCGACAGCGAGCGCATGTTCTTCAGGATCATAGGGTCCGCGACCCTCACGGGCCTGGACCTTGACATCACAAACTCGAAGTTCCTCGAGGGCACGCCGCGGTGGTTCTACGTCGGGCCGGACATGGCCGGCGGATACACCTGGTACCCGACGATCTACATGAGCACATCGACGAACCTCAAGGTGGATTACATCATGACCGGGTACGACCCGGCGTACGCCCTCGCCACAGGTACCCTCTACTACGGGATAATGGCCCAATGACGACGCACCTCAGGACCTTCGACACGTCCGGAAACATCAACTTCGACCACAACATGGTCTGCATCTCCTACGACAGGAAGACCACCGTGTCCGGTGGCAGCATCTCCTACTCCTCGGGGGTGTGGAGCGCGGGCGGCTGGGGCACGGGCTGGTCCTACGGATCCACCGGGGACTACCTGAGCATCAACGGCGCGCTGGTCCCCGGGGTCGGCAACGACGAACTCGTGGCCCTCAGGGGGACCATGCCAGTCACGCTGCAGATCGTCCGCAGCACGCACGACAGCGAACTCTACGGGACCTCCTTCCCGTCCAGCCCCGGGGACGGGTGGTGGTGGTACAGGTCGGACCAGAACAAGTTGTACCAGTGGTCCAGGGCCACCGCGACGTGGAACTACATCAAGGACGGGACCACGTACGGCGGGTCCGGGAACCTGGACATAACCCACCCGGGATCCGTGGCGGGCGAGGTGCTCCTCAGCACGTACTACAGCACCGTGTTCGAGTGGAGCGGCTCCTTCTGGCAGGCCGTGGGAACGATCGCCGGGTACCCAGGGAACGTGCTCTGCATCCTCACCAGCAACTGGCACGACCTCAGCGCGTCCTCGGGCACGTCCTGCCGCCTGTGGGAGACCATGAGCGGGACCACCACCACGATCCCTGACACGGTCGCGTACGTCTTCAAGAGGCACTCCTGGACCACACCTATCGCCGGCGAGGTCGCGATGGCCACGTTCGACGCGTCCGGGAACTGCACCTTCAGCATCAAGGACGGCAAGCCCCTGATGCACGTCTCGACCATCGTATCCACGGGGACGGGATGGCAGAGCACCCTCTCCGGGTCAATGCCGCCGAAGGAGGACTACGCGGTCCCATCAGGGACCTGGGCCGTGATCGCGTCCAGGCACAGGGCGGGAGGCGCGTCCCCGGCCGGGGCCTACGGGTCCAGCGACTACGTGCAGGACGGGTTCTTCTGCGACAGCACGAGCATCAGCACGGCCTGGGTCCTGCAGCCCTACGACGCCGGCGGGTTCCCGTCGGGATACACGCCGAGCACCTACGCCAACTGGAACTACGGCGACCCCACTACTTTGATGGCCGTCGATGTGGCCGGATACTGAGGAGATAACATGGATACCCTGCACTACGCACTCATAGCACTCTGGCTCGCAACCGTCATACTCTCCGGGAGGAACTCCAGGGATCAGAGGAAGAAGCACGATGCCTCCCTGGCCCGGCTGAGGAACGCATGCCTCGCTTGGCGCGAGGAGCGGGAACCGTCTGACGAATAAATACAGCATAGTTCTCCCCGGTAGGATCTGATGGCACTGCCAACACCCTCAGTACTCATCAATGACTGGTCCTACAACAGTACGGCCCGGTCCGCCACGGCCTCCTTCACCGCCGTCAGCGGGTACCTTTACGTCCTCATCTGGCTCGGCGCATCCACAGACACCGCGCTGACCTCGTCCCGCGGCACGGTCGTGGCCGTGAATTCGAGCACGTCCCCTGCAATGGGCGGGGTGGCCTACTTCGTCGCCACCGGATCCGGATCCACCACGTTCGCGTCGATATCGAACATGACCGGGTACGTCGTGCTCGAGTTCGCGCAGGCGGGGGCGACGTTCGTCGGCAGCGCTGGTCTCGGAAACTCGTCAGGCACGACGCAGGCAACGGGAACCCCAGGATCGGCCGAGTGGTACGTCGGCGTGAGGACCCTCTCCACGAACACCGGGTGGAGCGTCAGCGGTGGCCCGACCGGCGGATCCTCCGCCAATTACAATCCGAACAGTTCTTCGAACCGGTTCGCCTACTGGGCCACAGGGAACGTGCCGAGCAACTGGACCTTCGCCTCAGGCGGTGCCTACTCGCACACGGCGGCGATCATGGCCTTCAGCGGGCCTACCGTCGTCACCGTGGCCATCCCTGCGGCATCCTCGACTTTCACAGGTCAGACGCAACTCGTCTCGGAGGCAATCCACGCCCCGGCAGCATCATCGACTTTCACGGGTCTCGCAGAGACCGTAAATGAGGCGATCCACGCACCCGCAGGATCAGAGGCATTCGACGCGCAGACCCAGGAGATCGTCATCACGACGGTCGTTCCTCAGGACGCGTCCTCATCCACCTACTCCGCACTGGACCCACTGGTCCATGAGAAGGTCGAGGCCCCATCCGCATCCTCCATCTTCACAGGAGTGGAGCCGCAACTCGACGAGGTACTGCACCTCGACGCGTCTGACGTGGCGTACTCGGAGCAGGAGCCGTCAGTACTCACTGGAGCGGTGCTGCCGTTCGGGCACGAGGCAGTCGAGCACGATCCGATGGACTTCCACGTCTCGGAGACCATGCTCGCCGATGCATCGGACGTATCTTTCTCAGAGCAGCCACCAGACGTAGTCGTGGCCCTCCCGACGGACCCGTCCTCCGTCGAATTCACCGGATCCGAGCCAACCATCAACGAGACCGTGGCCCAGGAGCCATCCGGCGTCGATTTCTCGCCCGTCGGGCCAGAACTGCACGAAATCCTACACCTGGGCCTTGCTTCCGCGACGTACGTCGAGAACGCACCGTATGTCGCCGAGAACGTGCTGGCATCGGTCGCGAACGTGCTGGCATCCACGGAGCCCAGCGCCGTAAATGAGGCGATCCTGATCGACGCCTCGTCGATCCAGCACGACCCGCAGGAGTGGCAGGTCCCGCCGGTGGCGTACGTCCAGATCCCGGGCGGATCCGTCGATTACTCAGGGCACGACTTCTCTGTGCTCTCGCCGATCTCGATGCCTCTCGCATCCACGACCATCCAGTTCTGGCTCAGCGAGGTCCATAACTACCCGCTGCCGAACATCGTGGATGTCGTCCAGTTCCAGAGGTTCGCCTACTCGTCCGGAGCACTCGCCCCTACCATCAACGAGAGGGTGCTCCTGCCGGCCTCGTCTTCTACGTACTCGACGCAGGTACAGTCCGTCAGGTCCTACCTCACCGTGCAGATCCCGTCCTCGTCGATCTCACACCAGGCGGCGGGAGCGCTCCTGCCGACGACCATCCTCGCTGGGGTGGCCCAGTTGCAGATCCAGAACTGGTCCATCGGGACCATCAACGACAGCACGGTGCAGATCCCATCCTCGTCGATCTCGCACTCGCCGCAGTCCGTCGAAATCGATGAGACGATCGCCGTCGGCACATCCATCGCCGCCTACTCAACATCCAACGCGACCATGCTGGTATCGATCCACGCGGACGGGTCCTCCGTATCGTACTCCGCGGTCGGGCCCGCACTTAACGAGGTGGTGCCGATAGGGGTACAATCCGTGGCCCACGTCGCCCTCCTGGATGTCGTGCTGGGACAGACGATCCTCGAGGTCGGGGCCATAAATACCATCTACGGGGCCTCCGTGCTCTCCATCGCGGAGAGGGACGAGGAGTGGGTCGTGTCCTCGGAGGTCATTGACATCGAGGAGGAGCCCACGAACAGGGGGCTCAGGGCCAAGCGGCTCACGCTCGTTCATAGGGTCGAGGTGGATCTCGACGAGTTCATCGGAGAGAATATGCTTTCGCAGGACACGCCAGGACACGAGGACGGTACCCTAACCGTGGGCTTCGGCTCGTTCGACCTCCCTGACCCGTACGAGACAGAGGTGGGTGTCTGATGGCCTGGACATACGTAGCAGAGGCGAGCCAGTCGAGCACCGCCGCACTAACCACCGGATCCTTCTCCATGACGGCCGGGGTGCAGTACCTCGTCCTCGTCGAGCGCGTGTCCGGGTCGAGCAACACCTCGAGCACGCTCACCGGGACCAACATCTCCTCCCAGTTCGACTTCAACCAGTCGAACACCTACATGGGCGGGCACATGTTCATCGCATCGAGCACGACCACTGGAACGGTCACGGCCACCTTCGGCTCAAGCCAGTCGCAGATCCGCATCTACGTGTTCAGCACCGGGCTCAGCGGATCCAGCGCATACGTCTCCGGATCCGCGGGCAACTACGGGGGCACGGGGGCTGGAGTAGCATCCGCATTCACCGTGTCCGTGCCGTACCCGTCGAAGCCGTACGGCACCCAGAGGTTCGTGATAGCATCCACGTTCTCCGCGGTCACGACGAACTACCCGACGAGCGGCTTCTCGAACGTGCTATTCACGACAGCCACGTCCAACCGCATAGGGATCCTGACGCAGACCTCGAACATAGACAGTACGGTTGGCAGTGGCACGGCCACGGTCACGACTGGTACCACATCCACGACTTACTACTGCGCCTTCAACCTGTACCTGCCGCAGTCGGACCTCACCAAGGCGTTCGCGCCCGTCTCGTCATCCGCATTCACCCCGCGACTGCAGCAGGTCATGCCCATCGTCATGGACCCGTCCAGCACGGCATACACCGGGCGCGTCCCGAAGGTTTCCGAGAAGGTCCTGCAACCCCTCGGTGCATCCACATACACGGGTGGCACGTACAAGATGGTGGATGGCTTCAACGCGCCAGCCGCATCCGTTGCATACACCCCGCAGTCCGAGATCGTCTCCGAGAGGGTGCTCCAGCCCCTCAGCACGAGCACCCGCACCGCGGTGCTGCCGACTTACAACGAGAGGATCTACGGGCCCCTTGCCACGGCGATATTCAGCGGATCTGCCCCGTTCATCGGCGAGATGGTTGATTTCGACACGGTCGGCTTCGACTACACCCCGCTCCTCGACAAGGTGAATGAGGCGATCTCTGCTCCCTCATCGTCGATCTCGCACACCCCCCTGTCGATCTTCATCGACGAGGTCATCCACTCCCTGGCCTCATCCGTTGCCTTCTCGGAGCAGGAGCCGAAGGTCATCGGCACGGTCAATCCGGACGCGTTCGCCCTGTCCTTCGACGGACTGAGCCCGCTGATCAACGAGAGCGTGCTGGCATCCGCCGCGGCCGTGGCTCACTCCACGTATGCCCCGTGGATCAACGAGACAGTTCTCGCGGACGCGGGATCGCTGGAGCACACCGCGCTGCTCCAGGTGCTCGTCGAGAAGCACTGGGTGTTCCTGCCCGCGGGCCAGGTACAGTTCTCACCCCAGGTCCATTCCGTGTGGGAGCAGGTCTCCGCCCCCGCGTCCTCGCAGTCGTACTCCCTGTACGTGGCCCAGATCAACGAGAAGATGGCGATCCCGTCCGCCCTCCTGTCCGTGTCTTCGATGGTCCCGAACGCGAACGAGTGGGTGCTCCAGGCGGCTGCCAATGTGGCCCACAGCCCGATCTTCGACAACATCCACGAGGGCGTGTCGATCCCGGTATCGTCCGTGGAATTCACTGATATCACCCCAGGGATACACGAGGGCGTGTTCCTGCTCTACACCATCGGCTTCCAGCACGACGCGGTGGGTGGGATCAACATCAACGAGGCCGTCGGGCCATTCGCGTCGTCCGTCGAATTCGATGGAACCGCGCCCCAGATCGACGAGAAGGTCCTCATGGGATACGAGGGGGTCGAGTTCGACGCGTCCATCGCCGAGCCCGTCTTCGAGGACTACCGCTGGGGCATCCAGACCATCATCAAGGACAACGCGTCCAAGGTCAGGTACCTGTGGATCGTGCGCCCCCAGAGGCGCGTCGAGATCCCGCCTGGCCTGTAAATACGCATAGGAGATCATCAAATGGCACTTAGACACGACATAACCGTTGATCAGGGCGCGACGTACCTGGAGCACATCCTCATCACCCGCGGCGGAGAGCCGCTGGACCTGGTTGGAGGCGGATACGCCGCTCGCATGCAGGTGCGCAAGTCCTACCGGAAGCCAGACATCATCATGACCCTGAGCACCGAGAACGGGCTGCTACCGCTCCACATGGACGGGGTGGTAGGTCGCGTATCTATAGCCCTGCTCCCCGCGAACACGATAAATACCAACATACGCGACGAGTTCGCCGACTTCATCCACGACCTGGAGATCTACAAGACGGCGGATCCGGACACGGTCTATAGGGTCCTTCAGGGGACATTCACCCTCAACAAGAATGTCACCACGCTCGAGTAATCCAACTACGCAAGGCAGGAGTTAAGAAAATGGCAGTTTCAATCAACAAGTATCAGAAGTGGGTCAAGAACTCGCTCAACGGCGCGGGATCGATCGACTGGGACACGGACACCATCAAGGTGGCCCTGCTCTCCTCGTCCCACACCCCGTCCGTCTCGACGCACGACTTCTTCGACGACGTCAGCGCGGACGAGGTCTCCGGCACCGGCTACACGGCTGGCGGCGCGACCATCGGATCCATCGCGGTCACGGAGAGCGCGGGCACGGCCACCGTGGATGGCAACGACGTCACATGGACCCAGAACGGAGCCGGCTTCACCGGAGCCCGCTACGCCGTGGTCTATAAGAGCACGGGTACCGCGAGCACCAGCCCGCTGGTCTTCCTGCTCGACCTGGACACGAACCGCACGAACACGACGGGCGACCTGACGATCCAGTGGAACGCCGCTGGCATCTTCACCGCCGTCTAAGTCGAAAGTTCGACGCAAGTCGGTAAATAGTAGGGACGCGGTGCAGATCGCGTCCCTCTTTCACATCCGGAGATCGGCATGCAACTAACCAAGAACTTCTCCCTCGCGGAGTTCGAGTACTCGGAGACCGCCGCGCGGTACGCGTACGACAACACGATCCCGAGGGAACTCTACCCCAACCTGGCCCGGCTCGCCGAGGCACTCCAGCACTTCAGGGATCTCGTCGGGAAGCCGGTGGTCCTGTCCAGCGGGTACAGGTCCCTCGCCACTAACGAGAAGGTCGGGGGCTCTAAGACATCGGCCCACATGAAGGCCCTCGCAGCGGACCTCAGGGTCGTGGGTATGACCACGACGGAACTGTTCGCCTGGATCCGCGAGAACCGGGACGCGCTCCCGAGGTTCGACCAGGTCATAGACGAGTTCGGCAGGTGGGTCCATATCGGCCTCGCGGACGACGGGAAGCAGCCGCGCAGGCAGTTCCTCCTGGCGCGCACCATCAACCCCCAGGGCCGCGTCGGCTACACCGAGGTGGCGTGATGGACGCGAACACAGTGGGCATCATCAGCATCTGCACCAACGTGGTCCTCGTCGTGATCGGCTACCTCTGGAAGGAGACCGTGAAGTCCAGCAAGGAACTCACGGACGCGAAGTTGGACGGGCTCAACGACAGGGTCTCGGAACTCAGTTCCCGCCTGCTGAGGCACGAGGAGACGGACCAGCAGTCGTTCAACAAGATCGAGAAGAGCATCGGCTCCTTCTCCGACAGGATGGACGCGCAACTGACGCGCCTCTACGACAAACTCTACGAGGACCGCAAGTGAGCAAGAAGTTCCACCTCACCACCGGGTTCTTCCTCGGCTTCGCACAGATACTGCTCTCGGTCCTATTCATCGGCGCGTTCTTCTGGACGCTGCACTCGTTCATGCCGCCCTCCGAGAAGATGGATCCCAAGGAGGCGCTCGAGATCGTCAAGATGCTCCTCGCCGTCCTCACCGGATCCGTGGTCACGATCGTGGCCTTCTGGTTCAGCCGCTCGCGCAGCGAGACGCACAAGAACCAGGAGACGATTGCCACTGAGGTCCCCGACGAGCCGGAATGCTCATGCGAGACCGAGGTAAATCCCGACTGTGCCATCCACGGCATCCGGGGTGGGGTATGACGATCACTGGCATCCAGGCGAAGATCATCGCGGCCCTCGTGTTCCTGCTCCTCATCGGGGCAAACATCGCCTACATCGGCCACCTACGCTCATCGCTGAAGTTGTGCCAGGCCAGCAAGTTGAACCTCGAGGCGAGCGTGAAGACGCAGAACGAGGCGATCGACAAACTCAAGAGGGACCAGGCGGCATCCGAGAAGGCATCCGCCAAGAAGGTGGCCCAGGCCGCAGCAGCGCAGTCGGAGGCGGAGAGGTCGCACGCCGAGATAATGAAGTTGAAGGGTTCGTGCGACACGATACTCAAGGAGTTCAACCGATGAGGATCCTCTGGGCCATCCCGCTGCTCGCGCTGTGCGGCTGCTCAGCATTCACCAGGACCGTCGAGGTAAAGGTGCCGTACCGCGTCCCGTGCTCCGTCGAGCAGCCCGACAGGCCTAACTACGCCTTCTCACCGCCATACACGGACGCGTTCGACCTCACCAAGGCCCTGTACGCGGACCGCATCCTCGCACTCGCCTACGAGGAGACCCTGAGGCAGTCCCTGGACGCGTGCCGATGACATACACACAGTCCCAGTTGGACGCGATGGCCCTGAGGACCTCGCAGTTGGACTACTGCGGCGAGTTGGGGATCAGCACAAAGACCTTCAGGAGGCAACTGCGCCGCCTGGGCCTGCGCTGGCCCAGCAACATCGTCAAGCAGCGCAGGGGCGTCGTGGTGAGCACCAGGACCTCGTTCCTCGGGACAACCAGGATCCGCAGGGCCCCCGCCGTCATCGTGGATGCTGCGGACGTGTCCTCACAGGCGCATCAACCTCGGGTGGTCGAGGGATAGATCCTCTCCAGCCCCTGGAGGCCCAACTTCTTGGCCTTCTCCGTCGTCAGGTTGTCGTGTATGAACCACCCGCACCTGTCGCAGTACTCCCCGCCAGTGTGCCTGGATCTATAGGTCAATTCCGCGTCCTCGCCGCATGAGGAGCAGGTCAGCGGCGGACCCACAGCCAGATCTTCCTCTCGTATCCCTCCGGAGCCCCGGCCCGACGCGCGGATATCCGTGTCGCGGTGAGGCGCACGGACCTGCAGAAGTCCTGGTAGTCGGAGGCCTCCCTGTCCGTGTCGCAGGACATGTAGATCCCCTCGCGGAAAACGTGTGGGCAGGCGCCGAGAAGTATCTCCACGTAGTTCGGTGGCATGGACACGCTCATCGCATCCCCTTCGACATCCGGTCGTACAGCACGACATTCACGGCAGAAGCCAGGTTCAGGCACACCTTGGCGTACAGTTGGGGTATCATGACCTTCCTGCGGCACATGTCGAGCGCGTCCTCGGGTATGGACCCGTCCTCGGGTCCGAACAGGTAGAGGGCCCTGGTCGGGTGCTCGAAGGCCGGGAGCCACTCGACGAACGGCACGACCTCCACGGCGACGGTCTCGAGGCCTGCCAACTCCGCGGCGACGAGGACCTTCGTCGTGTCCCCCTCGGCCCAGTGCTGGGTGCCGATCCACTTCGTGCCGTTGGACACGTCCGTCATCTGCCTCCTGTACCGCTCTCCAACTATGTGTATGGAGGATGCCCCGAACGCGTGGCATCCCCTGATTGCCGTCCCGACGTTCTTGTCGTACTTCGGGTTGCACAGGGCCACCTCGAAGTAGGACCTGACCTCATCCCGGGGCCCTCGGCCTGGATCGACAGCCACTGCATAGACCACGAAGTCGTTCCTCATCGGACGATCGCCATTACGATGAACCCGACGACGGTCATCAGGCCGCAGCCCATGGAGAAGCCGAGCCGGAAGCCCGAGTCATAGACGCCCTTGACGGATTGCGTCATGGCATCCACGAACTGCCTCGCGGCCTCGGTCGCTGCCCACTCCGTCGCCCTCTTCATCGAGGCATTCACCCCGTCCCGCTGCTCCTCCGAGAGTTCATCGAACTCGTCGGTGGTTAGCCAGTTGGCTCCGTTCATGCAGATCTCCTCGCCCGTGGCGGAGATCACCCAGATGTACTTCTCGTCCCTCGTCATTTCCTGCTCCACTCGCCGAACAGGTTGGCCCTGTACGCATAGACCAACTCCCGGTCTATCGAGACCTGGAACGGGAACCCCTGGGCGCGGAACAGGTCTGCCAACTCCAGCAATTCGTCGGCCTGGACCTCGAAGTTGAAGATGTCGTCCATCGGGTTCCTCGAGAGTTCGTCCCCGTCCTTCCTCGCGTTCTCGAGGGTGTTGAAGACGCGGCCCTGGCCCAGGTACTGGGCATGCACCGCATCGTAGATGGCGTCGCCGTCCCGGCGCAGTATCGTGATCCTGATCTTGCTCACATCTCCTCCTTGGACCAGCCGGCTCGGCGGGCCCGGTTGTAAATCGCCGGCCTCGACACGCCGTACTTCTCGGCCAGGCCGGCGATCGTGCTTGATACGAACTCCTCGCGCGTCAGCGCGGACAACTTGCCGGAACTGCTCTCAGGTGTCTCACTACCCCCCCCCCCCCCGAGTTCCTGGGCCACTGCCCTGAGGCGCGCCTTCGCATCCGAGAGCCGCGCCTCCAGGTCCTGGACCTCGAGGGATATCGCCTCACGGCTGCGCCTCAGGGCATCCATCCTCTCGGCCTCCCTCGTCTCGCGACGGCGCCTGAGTTCGTCCTCGAGTTCCTCCTCGGTCATGTCCTCGATGGGCCTCGCCACTACGCGCTCCACCACCTTCTCGCGCACCACGACTTCCTTGAGCGGATACTGGATGCTCTGGTTCTCCTCGAGCCCCCAATCGTCGATGTTGAAGCAGGTGATGAGGAGCACCCTTCCGCCGTTGAATATGTGATCCGGGTCGGACCTACCGATCATCGAAGTGGCGCAGATCACGGCCTTCTTTCCCAGGACGAACTTCATCCTGAACTGGTTATGCACCGGCTTGGCATTGGATATCGTGCCATTCGCGATGATCTCGAATACCTCTGGGTACGTCATGCGTCCCGTCTTCACGATCCTGTCGTCGAAGTGCGGTATCGGTGACCAATGCCCCGACTTCACCAATTCGCGCATCCTCAGGGCCGTGCTCATCGCTTGCTTACTGACATTGCTATCGCCGCCCCCGTGGAGGCCATTCAATCTCGCGTCAGACATTTCAATCTCCACATCATCAATCAATGGTGCAATTATACCAGGGGCCATCCCTCGATCGGGGGCCACTTAACATATTCGGGGCATAAATATCCGTAGATCGGAGATCTGTGGAGACCGGAGGTCCCAATGAAACTAACTGACGAGATCATCTCGTTCTTCCCATACAGCGTGCTCGCGCAGCGCATACCCGCGCTCGTGAAGGCGGCGCGCAAACTCATCAGGGACTGCCTGTTCAAGTCGGGCAGGATAGACCCGGACGAACTCATCTACTTCGTCGTGATGGGCCACCAGACCAAGGACCTCGCCGCGAGGTACTCGCTCCCGCCCAGGGACTTCGAGACCCACTTCGCCCCGATCCTGGCCGAGGGGCGCATGCTGCTCAAGGACGAGATCCTGAAGAAGCAACTCATGCTGGCCCTCTCCGGGGACGGCAAGATGCTGATCCACCTCGGCAAGGCCGTCTGCGAGCAGCACGACAGGACCCACCTCGAGGTATCCAACGGGTACTCGGACCAGGACAGGGTCTTCGAGAGGATCCGCCCGCCCATGCCTCCCAAGGAAGCAGATGTACCAGCGAAAGAACCCCCGAAAACTGACGGTTGATGGCAGGCGCAAGTTCAAGGAGGGCCTGGTAGCCAGGAGGCCCCACTGCGCCCTCTGCCACATGCCATACACCGAGAAGATGCCCGCCGTGCTCGACCACTGCCACGCGGACGGGGTGTCCCCAAACAAGCGCGCGGTGCGGGACGCGATATGCAGGGGCTGCAACACCTCCATCGGGCGCATAGAGAACTCGATGCGCTGGAACAGGGGCGCGAACAAGTTGCAGTGGCTCAGGGAGGCAGTGAGGTACCTCGAGGACCCGAGGCACGGGAACCCGGAGTACTGATGAAACTATCCACGATGCCGTACCAGGACGAGGCGTTCTACGACTGGGACACGAAGGTGGTGATGGTCGCAGGTGGCAAGGGGTCTGGCAAGACGGGCACGATGTCGGCCCTGAAGTCCCTCGCCACCGCCGCCGTGGAGCCGGGCACGACGCAGATACTCGCCAGCCCCACCATAGGCATGACCTACTCGAACGTGCTCCCGCTCATGCGCGAGATGAACGAGACCCTCAAACTAAAGGTCGAGGGCCTGGACCTGGGCGCGCCCAACTACCTCGACGTGTCCTGCCTCCAGGGCGGCACATGCAGGATCTGGCTCAACAGGCCCATAGAGAGGCCTCACCGCACCGTGGGCATCAACGCTTCCAGGATCTTCATGGAGGAGGTCGATGAGGCCCCGTGGGACAAGTGCGAGCAGTTCTTCAACGAGGCGGTGGCGGGCCGACTGCGCAGGCCCTTCCCAGGGAACAGGGGGCAGATCAACATCACCGGCGCCCCCGTGATGAACGGGAACCTGTCCCGTCTGTGGGAGATCTGCGTCGAGCGCGGCCTTCAGTGCGCCAAGTGGCACTGGTCCATGCTGGACAACTACACCCTGACGGACGACTACAAGGCGGATGCGGTTGCCCTCATCCCGTCGAGCCACGCCGCCGGATGGATCAGGGGGCAGTTCTACAAGAACACGGACGACCTCGTCTATCCGGACCTTGACCTCACCCCCAACGAGGACGGGAAGTCCAGGACCAGCAACTGGACCGGGCTCACGCTCAGGGACAGGGCCCCGGACGAGACAGTGCTCGCGTGCTTCGACCTGAACCTCGGCGGCATGTCCTGCGCGTTCTTCCTCGAGCGCCAGGGCTGCATGTACCTTGTCGGGGAGATCGTCAAGGAGAAGGACGTGCTGACCCTCCTCACGAAGATATCCCAGATCATCCCCAAGGACAAGGTCATCCTTACTTGCGACCCCGCATCCACGCAGGTGCAGCCGTTCATCAGGCAGGGTGGGTGGAGGAACCAGATAATGACCTCGGCACCCCCAGTGGAGTGGCGCGTCGCGTCCATGAACCTGGCGATCCGCGCAGCGGACGGGACGAGGCACCTGTTCATGAACCCGAAGGCAGCCCCCGTATCCACGCGATGCCTCGCAATGCAGACGTACCTCGCGGGCGCACCTGACAAGAAGACGTGGGTGGAGGAGGCGGGGACGGACATATCGGGCCCGGCGGACGCGGTTGGCTACGCCGTTTATCTCAGGAGGCCGTTCAAGGCCAGGGGCGCGCCAGAGGTCAAGTTGCGCGGCTTCTGATCCATCAGGTACCTGATCTCGGCGACGAGGCGCGCCTCCTGCAGCATCGACTTCGCCCTCTTGTCCCCGGCCCTCGTCCTCATCTCCAACTTGTTCATCCTGAGGTTGCAGCCCTGGCAGGAGAGCACCACGCCGCCGTCGAAGTACCTGCGCCTGCCCATGTGCCTCGTCTTCAGGTGCTCCACGGTGGCCATCTGTCCCGGTGGCTTGCCTGAGACCAGGGAATGCCTGTGGCACGGCCTGTCGCAGTAGTGGCAGGCCCCGCCGGAGCGCTCCATCAGCAGCGATAGGAGGCGGCCCTTCTGCTTGGTGGAGATCTCCTTCCTCCTCTTGATGAGGGGGTCGTCGATCATGTCCTCAG
>Ga0164241_10001273_pt1 | contig 32482 bp, 24 predicted proteins | sample OricomyardsoilBY_FD_108780 | JGI IMG/M metagenome (GOLD analysis project Ga0164241, IMG submission 108780) | Backyard soil microbial communities from Emeryville, California, USA - Original compost - Back yard soil (BY) | ecosystem: Environmental > Terrestrial > Soil > Unclassified | place: USA... | reverse complement strand
TAGCCGTAGCCGCCCATCATCTGCATGCCCTCGAGGGTCGTGCGCTTGGCGACCTCGGTGACGAAGAGCTTCACCATCGATGCCTCCTGGGGCAGCATCCGGTTCGGGTCTTCGTCGGTCAGGGTGGCGACCCAGCGGGTCATCAGGCGGGCCGCCTCGATGTCGGTCGCCATGTCGGCGATGCGGTGCTGGAGCGACTGGAAGGAGCCGATCGGGCGGCCGAACTGCTCGCGTTCCTTGACGTAGACGATGACGTCGTCGAAGACGCGCTGGGCAATGCCGAGCATCGTCGCGCCGAGGATCAGGCGCTCGACGTTAAGGCCGGCCATCAGCTGCGTCCAGCCCTGGTCGACCTGGCCCAGCACCGCGTCGGCCGGCGCCTCGACGTCGGTGAGGTAGAGGTGGTTGGTGTCGCGGCCGCCCATCGTGTCGATCGGAACCACCTCGAGGCCCTCGGTCTCACGCGGGACCCAGATCATCGTCATGCCGTCGTGCTTGGAGGCGGAGCGAGTGGTGCGGCAGACGACGAGGATGTGGTCGGCGATGTGGGCGTTGGAGCAGAAGACCTTCTGGCCGTTGAGCACGTAGCCGTCGTCGACGCGCTCGGCGAAGGTCGAGAGGGCTCCGACGTCGGAGCCCGCCTCGGGCTCGGTCATCGCGATCGCCTCGACGGCGCCATCGGCGATGCCGCCGAGGATCTCCTCCTTCTGCTCCTCGGTGCCGAAGCGCTTGGTGGCGCCGGCGACGATCAGCGTCGTCGCGTAGCCGCCGATCGGGGCGAGCGCTCGCGAGGTCTCCTCCATGAAGATGCAGGCATCGAGCATGGTGCCGCCGGAGCCGCCGTACTCCTCGGGGATCGTGATGCCGGTCCAGCCGAGCTCGGCCATCTCCTTGTAGATCGTCGCGTTGTGGTGATCGCGATAGCCGTCGGTGAGACGCTCGCGCTGATCCTGCGTGCCGCACTCGTGATCGCAGTAGCGGCGGATCGCGTCGACGAAATCCTCCTGCTCGTCAGTCAGGGAGAAGTCCACTGAGCGGCAGCCTAACGATCAACCAGGTCAAACCGACGACTGGCGCAAGTCGGCTGTGCCGGCTGCGAAAGCCCAGGACGAGACTCGAACTCGTGACCCCATCCTTACCATGGATGTGCTCTACCAACTGAGCTACCTGGGCGGAGACTTCGATCTTAGTGGGACTGATGAGCAGAGGGAATAGAGGCGGACTGAGCGCCGCGCTCGGCGGAGCGCTGGCGGTGCTGCTCGCTTCGATGGCGCTGGCCGTCCCCGCGCAGGCGCAGAGCGGGGCGCATGCCTCGATCATCAGGGGCTCCTCGACGACGACCGAGGAGTGGCCGTGGGCCGCGTTCGTCCTCGCCGTGGACCGGCGCGAAGAAGGATTCGTCTGCACGGGGACCGTCGTCGCGCCGACCCTGATCCTCACCGCCGGGCACTGCATCAAGGACGTGCTGACGGGGCGCTCCACGCCGGCGCACCGCTACACCGTGGTGACGGGGAGCGGCGACGTTCGCGACCGCAGCATCAGGCAGGTCTCGAAAGTCGTTCGGGCTGTCGTCTATCCGGGCTTCGACCGCTTCAGGCTCCACGGCGACGCCGGGCTGCTCGTGCTGGCGACCCCGACCACCGCGCCGGCCGTCGCCCTGGCCAGCCCGAGCGACGCGGCGCTGCTCGGCGCCGGGCTACCGACCTACATCGCCGGCTGGGGCATCAGCAGCGGCGGAGTCAACCCGAGGCAGTCGCCGATCCTGCGCAGGGCCCGCACCTACGTCCAGCGCCTCGCCTACTGCCGCAATCACGCTCGCGTCTACTACCCCTTCTTCAACAGCACGCAGCTGTGCACGATCACGCCACCGGGCTTTGGCGGCGGCGGCACCTGTCACGGCGACAGCGGCGGCCCGGCGCTGGCGTTCCGCGAAGACGGGACGCCGGTGCAGATCGGCATCACGAGCCTCGGCCCGGCCGACTGCGACACGCGACTGCCGGACATCTTCACCCGCGTCGATCGCATTTCCGCCTGGGCCGGAGAATGGATCGCTCGGACCGCGGCTCCTGCCCCGGTCCCGGTCCCGACAGGCTGACGGCAGCCCGTCCGTCCCCTCGCGCTCCGCGCCGGTCCCTACTTGCGGGCGCCGCAGCTCCGCGTCATCGTCGTGCGCAGAGTCTTGCCGCCTTCGAAGCCGAAGGCGGCATTGGCCAGGGCAAAGCTGGCGCCGGGGAACCCTTTCGGCGCCGGGCAGCTGGCGGAGATGTAGCTGCGCGTCTCGCCGTGGTAGCGGAATCGCCGTTGCAGCGTGAGCGAGACTCCGCTCACAGAGCCCCAGTCGGCGGCGACGGGCGGCAGGGTGGCGCTGAGGACGATGCCGTAGGTGCCCTTGGAGCGACGTTTCACTTCGAAGGGGAGAGTGAAGGAGGTCGGCAGGGGTTTGGTGCCGTAGATGTGGGCAAAGATCACGGGCTTGCCGTGGAGGCGGCCGTTGAAGGCGAGAATCGTGCCGTCGGAGGGGTACGGAGATTGTTCGGGCAGGGCGACGTCGGCGTTGAAGGTGCCGTGGCCGACGACGCCGCCAGGACAGGCTTCACGCGCCTCCTGGGTCGATGCGGGCTGAATCTGCCGGTAGCTGCAGACCGGCAGGCCCCGCTGGTCGAGATGCCCGTTGCGGTTGATCGCCAGCTCGATGCTTTGGAGCTGAGGCGGGGCGCTGTGATCGGTCGTCGAGATGTCCGCGGAGACCGAGACCGCGACCGGCGCCGAGCCGACCCTCGGCAACTTGCGAGGGTCGATTTTGCCGGCGAAGGCAATCTGCAGATTGCCCTTGCGGATCGTCTCGGCGTGGGTGGCGGCGGCGAAGGTCAGGCAGAGCAGCGCAACCGCGATTGCGGCCTTCTTTCTCGTTCCTGCCTTCACCGGGCCCCCGGGCTCAGGTGAACTTCGAGGGTTCGAAGCGGCAGTAGCGGAATTCGAAGGCGAGCACCTGGTTGTTGGCCTGATTGGCGTTGTGGGTGAGGCGGATCACCATCGCCTGGGCGCCGGCCTTGTCATCTGCCTTGAGCTTCTTGGCCGTCTGCTGGAAGAGGCTCGCCTCTTCTTCGACGTACTTGAGCCACTTGGCGAGCTTGGCTTTGTCGGCGGTCGGCTGTTCGATCGCCTTGAGCTGCTTGACGGTCTTGGTCAGGGCCGTCCCCGCCTTGGAGAACTGAGTGGCGGCCGCCTTCAGTTGGCCGTTCTTGAATTTGCTGCGAACGCCCTTGAGGATCCGTTCGTTGGCTTCGGTGTTGACCTTGCAGATCGGCTCAACCGCTTCCGTGTAGCTCTCCCGCGTGACTTCCGCGGCCTGCGCGAAAGGCACGGCCATCATCGAAAAGACCATGACCAGCACGCTCAACAGACCAAAGCTCTTCTTCCCCACCAGAGTCCTCCTCATCGTTCCCGTTTCCCAAGCATCTCATCTTCCCAAACACACGCCGGTGCCTAGGGACTCGGAGCTTAGAGATTCGTTAAGGACCTACCCGGCGGACCCCTACTGCCCCATCGCCCCGAAGCTCACCACCCCGAACGCCTCCCCCGCCGCGAACACCGCCTTGCCCGCCGCGAAGGCGTCATTGAAGGTCTGTGCGGTCTGAGCGTCCAGGGTGAGCGGGGCGTTGGCCACCGTGATCGTCCTGGCCCTGGGGTCTGAGGAGACAGAGGCCCTGGCCATGTCGAGCCCGAAGGCGCCGATCCGGCCCAGCTTGCCCGGGAAGGCCGGGGTCGGCTCGATGTCTACTTCCGCCGAGGCGCTCTTGGCCCCCAGATCGAGCCAGTATTCCTGCTGGAAGACCTGTCCGGCTCCGAGTTGGAGAAGTTCGATCGCTCCTCCAAGTCGCAAAGTGCCTTCTGAGGCGGTTGGCGAGATCTGACCGCCAGCCGCGATCGGGAAGCTCAGCACCGGTCCCGGTGAGAGCTGCGTCGGGGAGATCGGGTTGAGGGAGACGAAGAGCGATTTGAACTTGGCGAGGATCGCTGGGTCTGGGACGAGCGTCCCTTGGCCTTGAGCGAGGATCGTCACCCGCTGGGGCTGGGTGGCGCTCTTGATCACTCCAAGCGCCTGGCCCTCCTTGAAGGCGTCTTTGGTCTGAAGCTTCTTGTTCAGCCTCGTGACGAGCTTCTGGGTCAGGGAGAGGCCGTTGGCGGTGAAGGAGGATCCGAAGCCCTCTCTTTTCGAAGCGATGCTCTTGGCCGAGGCGACCTTCAACTGCCCGCCGCCGACTTTGGCGAAGAAGGGCGTCTTCTTGGCCTTCAGCTCGATGTCTCTAAGCGGCAGCTTGCGGTTGCCCTTCTGGAAGACCAGTGTTCCTCCCTGGAGGATTTCGGCCTTGGCGGTGGTCGGGTCCGACTTGCCGCCCGAGACAGGGATGATCAGCGTCTTGCCCTGGCGCTTGGCGGGAGCTTTGGCGGTCAGCTTGACGCCCTGCTTCTTGAGCAGAGCGAGGAAGCCCTTGTCGAGGTTGAGCTTGGTGGTGCCGGAGCCGATCGGGTCATAGGTGGCCTGGGCAGCCGGGACGAGGAGGAGGGCTGAAACCGAGGCCAAGACAAGGAGGGCTCCCAGCTTTCGATGTCCTTGTTGTGCTCTGCTCATCTCATCCTCCTGTCGTTTCTCTCTTGCTCATTCCTTCACCGCGCATGCCTTTTCGACTTTGGCGGTGAGGCTGATGTCTTCGGCAAAGTCAAATGAGGCAAGCGCCAAGGGGAAGACGACCCTGGGTACGCCTTGGGGGGCTGGGCAGCCGGAGTTGAAGTAGGAGAGGTGCTGGCCCTTGTAGGTGTATTTGCGCTTCAGGGTCAGCTTGATGCGATCGACGTAGCCCCAGGAGCCGAGGGCTTGGGGAAGCGATGCGGAGAGCTCGGTGCCGTAGAGGCCCTTGGTCTTGCGAATCGCGAAAGAGATCACGAAGGAGCTGAAGAAGGGGTTTGAGGTGAAGATGTGGGTGAGCAGTACCGGCTTGCCGTTCTTGCGGCTGTTGAAGATCAAGAGGCGCCCGTGGGTCGGGTAGGCGCCCTGGTCTGGGAGCACGATGTGGGCCCAGAACTGGCCTGAGCCGATCACCGCATCACCGCAGTTCTGCATCGCCCTTTCGGTCGAAGCCGGTTGCAGCTGGGAGATCTCGCAAACCGGCAATCCCTTGGACTGCAAGAGGCCGTGGCGGTTGACCTTGACGGTCAGCTTCTGCAGCTGAGCCGGGATGCCACCCTTGGGGGTGGAAAGGTGGCCACTGACGAAGACGGCGATTGGGGCCGTGCCCTTCCTAGGCAGCTTGTAGGGCTGGATCTGGGAGAGGACGGTGATCCGCAGGTTGCCCTGTTGGATCACGGCCGCCGTTGCTAGAGAAGCGCAGGCCAGCGTTGCCGCGGCAATGCCGAGCCAGGCAGCTCTTCTGCGCATCGCCTAGCCAGCCCTGCGCTTTTGCTTCTTGGCCTTGCCCTTCTTGGCCCTGGCGCACTTCGCCGTCACCTCGGGGCGGGTGTTGGAGACCTTGCCGTTTTGGGCGGTGAAGTCGGCGATCGCCTTGTGCTTGCCCTTGCAGAGGTTTGTGCTGTTGACGATCAGACCCTTCTTGCCGCCCTGCATGGTCAAGACAAACTTGGTCACCGGAGCGTCGGGAGCTGCCTCAAAGGTGTTTCTGATCCGCCCGTTCAGCGAGTCGATACGGCCGACCAGGTCGACGGTGATCTTGTCACTATGTAGTGATGCGACCAGGTCTGGGAGTTGGTGTTCGGATGACCTGAGGTAGACCGGGCCTTCAACCGGGGTGTCGAGCACCGGGGTGTAGGCGCGGGCGAAGCCGTAGACGGAACCGGCGGGGCACTGGTCTGATCTGAACTGCACCCTGGTGCAGATCGTCTTGATGTGGGCCTGTTCGAGGAATGCCGATCTGGGCAGGGTGACCTGGGCCCTGGCGATGTTGGCTTCGCCCTTTTCGGGGCCGCCGTTCATCTTCAAGGTCGCCTTGAAGGCCGGGTGGGCGCCGCGCTTGGTGCCGCCCTTCAACTGCAGGGACAATTTGGGCTCAAACTTCAGGGCGGCGCAGTCGGCTGCCTGGAAGGGGGTCGAGACGGTGACCGGGCGGTCATCGGCGAGCGAGCCGAAGTCAAGGCCCGAGCCCAGGAGGGTCGATGCCGTTGAGGTACGCTCGCAGCTGGTTGGGTTGAAGACGAACTTCGATCTGTCGACGTAGGCGCGGATGTCGCGGGCGTGCACCGGGATGCCTTTGATGATGTGGGGGATCGGATCCGATTCGGTGGCGTCGATGAAGACTTCGGCGGTCTCGCGGTCGACCTTGAAGCCCTGGCGGACCACGACTGTGCCGACGTCGAAGGGACCGACCACGCCGGCGGTGATCGCCACCAGGCTGAAAGCGGTGCCTTTGTAGGGGCCGGCGAGGTAGATCTTGCCGGGGGCGTATGCCAAGGCGGAGCCGACACCTGCTCCGACCAGGGTGTGGCCGATCTCCGATGCGGCTGGACAGCTTGGGTCGGCCAGCTCTTCGTGGCCGCCGAGAGGGCCGGTCCTTGCCTGGGCGCGGGCGATCGCCGCATCTGAGCAGTACGGGATGCCGGCGAGGATGCCGACGATGCCCGGCGGCAGCTTGATCGAGAAGCGGGTGAACTCCTGTTCGCTATCGGTCCTGAACAAGCGCACGTTGAAGGGGCTAAAGCGCCCCGCCGCATTGTTGAGGGTTCCGGCGACGAGGCCCGGGCGGAAGGGCGGCAAGCCGCCCGAGGGGCAGGGTCCGGCGTTGGGGCCGGTGATGATCTGGAAAGCCGAGGTGGTGGTCACCGGCGGCCCTCCCGACCAAGGGGTGAGCTCCGCCTTTGCCTCGTAGGTTCCGCAGCCGGGCGGTGAGGCGAGCGGCGAGCGCGTACCCTCGCGAAAGTGCAGCGTGAAGTGAGAGAAGGGCAATTGCGGGAGGTTTTCAGCGACCGTGGTCAGCCTTCCCGTGACCGGGTCGGGAATCACGTTCAAGGGCTGCTTGACGACGATCCCCAAGGTCGGATTCTTGATCACTATGTAGAGAGCCAAGAGGCTGTTGAAGGGATTCTCGTAGGGCTTGGCTATGAATAGCGAGCCATCGACGTTTTCGTCCAAGATCGGCGTTTCGACTTCCACCGTGCCAATCTTCGAAGCGTTGGGGCAACCTGCGCCCGGGGCTGATTTGGCCGTCTCGCGAGCCAGGTCCGCTTCGCTGCAGACCTCGAGGCCTTCGGCCAAAGAGGGGTTGGTCGAGAAGCCCTCGGGCAGAGTTACGACGGTCTTGCGAATGTCGGAGTTGGCGATGCCCGTCGGGTTGGTCAATCCCTCGTCTGCCACGCTGAGGCCGAAGTCAAGGCCAGTCGGGCTCTCCGCTGCTTTGGTGGTCGGCTGCGCGGCGATCGAGGGAGCGAAGCCGAGTTTGCCGCAGCCTCCAAAGCCCTGAGAGTTCGGCGGAGTGGCGGCGTCGTGCGTTGTCGAACTCGCATGCGCCCAAACTCCTGGGTGTTGCCAGGAGTCCGCTTCATAGCTCGTAGTAAGCGGCCCGTTGCAGGCACGGGGCACGGTGACAAAGGGCTTTCGGGGGATGTCTGCGGGGCAGCTTCCACCCACCAGCAGACAAGAGCCGCGCTGGGTGTCGTGGGAGGGATCGGCAGGATCTCCCCACAGGGTGAAGTCCGAGCCCGACAAGAGCACCACCTGGGAGATGTTTCGCAAGCTGGCAACCACGTTGTAGGGGGGCTGGAGTTGACGCCAAGCTCGAGGGTGATTGGCACCCCGATCACCCAAAAACCGACTTTCATCGCCACGCCGGGCGGCGCTTCGAGGTTGAAGACCGGGAATTCAAACTCGCCGAAAACACCATCTTGAGAAAGCCTGATCACAGTCATTCCCACTGCCGAGGAGTCGCTGCATTCGGGCCCGGGATAGCCGCCGAGACCTTCGAGGGCAACGTTGCGGGTCAGGAAATCTCGGGTCGCGCAACGCGGCGTCACTGCCGGTTCGCCGACGAGGCCGGGGATCTGGAAACCGATTAGGTCCTTGGTGGCATCATCGATGGTTTCCCCTACTTTGGGATCGATCTTCCTGTTCAGATCAAGAGAAGTGGTCACCGCATATGGGTGCGATCCGGCCTGTGTCACAGGCGTGCCGTCTTGATTGGTGAAGGTGACGTCGAGATCTTTGAAGCCGAATTCCGCCATCGCCGGGGTGGCAGCGATGGCGCCTGTGGCCAACATCAAGGTCGCGACGGCGCAAAGGCGCGCGAATGGCTTTCTCATCGTCCTGCCCTCCGCTTGTGATTTGCTCGCTTGTGCTTCTCGTGACCCTTTGCCTTCTTGCTGGTCTTCTTTTTCTTCTTTGCCTTCTTCTTTGCCGCTGGAGGATTGCCGGGACCCTCGTAGGCCGAACTCGCCGGGGTCGGATCGCTGGGCGGCACCAGTGGCCCCTGACAGGCTTCACCTTCACAGGCTGCCGGCGGGTTTGGCTGAGGCGGATAGCCGCCGCCCTCACGCGCGTCGTAGATGTCGACCAGGCCGTAATCTTGCGGTAGGAGGGAGCTCAGGGTGGCGATGAAGACATCTGAGCCATCGGGGCTGGCATCGACGAAGCTCGAATCTCGCGGGCTCTGCCCTGAAGAGATCAGGTCGACACAGCCTCCGTTCTGCGTGCTGAAGACCGGGGATTGCACGGTGCAGTCTCCGGAGTCAGCCTCCTGCCATTGATAGACGTCCATGACTCCGTTTGTGTCGGCAGGGATCAGCGCATCGGAGCTTTCGAAGTAAAGACGCGACCCATCGTCGGAGAGGGCGCGCGTGGCATAAAGCTCGTTCTGCCAGACGCTGAGCGAACCCGCCGCCCAGAAGGGAAGATTCTCTCTGCCCAGGTTGACCCCAACCGGCCGCGCCCCACTCGGGTTGCAGGAAGCACAGACGAGCTTCTGCGTATCGGCATCAAAGAGATAGACCTCGGCGTCCGTTTTGCCGACCCTTGCGTCAACGCTGTCGTAGCCGGTCAGCGAGGCACTCGACATGAAGGCGACGTGGCGACCGTCGGGACTCACCCGGGATCGACGCAGAGAGGGATTCTTGCTCACAGCCGCGAAGCTGGAGCTCTCATCGGCGCTGGCCAGAGCGCCGATGAAGACGATGCCACCAGCTTCGCCAGCTTCGTACAGATAGAGATTTGGGTCGCCTTCAACTGCCCCTTCGCCGAGGACCTCGGTGGAGGTGAAGTAGACGCGCGAGGCATTCTCACTCGTGCCAAGCACACCCTTGACGCCTTTGGCGATCAAGGTCGAGGTACCGTCGGCCTCGGCATCGAATTCGTACAGGTCGCTGACATCGCCTTTCTCGCTGATCGTGAAGATCGCCTTCGAGCCATCCAGCGCCGCGCTCCAAAAGCGCGCGGGTTCGGGCGACACTGTTTCAGAGACTGCGAGGGTGCACGCTTTTTCAGCTTCGGTGCAGTCACCCGCGGAAACTTTGCTCTGCGCCTGCCCGGCGTTGAGGCGCAGGTAGATCTGCCCGGGGCCCTTGCCCGCCGTCCAATAGACCCGCGAGCCATCGGCGGAGATTGCGCCCTGCACGTTTGAATAGCGGCTCTTGCCGCCACCGAAGAACGGCAGAATGCCGCCAAAGCCGCCGGCCGTGCAGTCCACGAGACTCGCTTTGCCATTCGGGAGGAAGCAGACGAAGCGCGTCTGGCCGTCCTCCCCGCGCCGATAGAGCTGCAGCCTTCCAACGGAGTTGTTGGGTGCGTCAGGCGTCAGGTTGTCGTTAGCGACGTAGATCGATACCGAGCCATCGCCGGAGAGGCCTTGTAGTTCCAGCGACCGGTATTGGGCGGATGTGGGGTACGGAGCGACGTGCGGCGGCTCCGCCGTGCTCAACGCCTCATATCCTCTTTCTCCACAGAGGCTGTCGCGATAGAGATTTGGGTAGCCTTCCAGCGCTCCGGCCGCAAGTGGCAGGTCGGTCTGGCTGCGCAACCAGGCGTCACAGAGATCAGGCGAGAACATTTTGAATTCGGTGTCGTTCAGGTCGACCGTCTGCAGGTCCGGAGTCGTGCGCGGCGGTGAGATCGCTTCGCTGTTCCATCCCTGCGGCCCACGAGCGGAGAGGTACTGCGAGGTCCACGGCGCCGATTGGACATCGCCGAAGGCACGAACCGCACCAAAGGTGAGGCGCTCTCCAGAAGTGGAGCTCTGATAGATCGTCGCCGGCAAGCCGGTGGTGAACTCCCCCAGGACGACGATGTCGCCGTTGTTTTTGTCCAACGGGGAGACCATCTCGTAAGCCCGGCAATCCGGCAGGGCGGCCGAGAAGGAGGTGCGAAAGGCCTGGTTGGCACAATCGGTACTGGGCTGGCCGGGCACGCCCGTGGTGAAGACGCGCTCTGGGCCTTTCACCTCGACAAGGGCATTCTTGGCGATCAGACGGTAGTGATACGTCGTTGCGGCTTTGAGCGGGTAAAGCGAAGCGCTGCGGGCGAGCGCCGTGCCACCCGCTCCGAAATCGAGCGCTCCTGCTCCGCCGGCGACGTCGGGAACCTGACGCGCCCCGGCAAAGCCGCTCTCCTGGTAGGTAGCCTCGTCGACCACCTCGAAGTAACCGCTGGCCGGGACTTCCTGGGGATTGACTTCAGCATGCAAGGTGGCGCTGTCGGTACCCACGTCCGTTGACCAAACATCTCCGATCTGGATCGATTCTGGGGTTTCAAACGGCTCCCCCTCGAGCGTCTGGACGCCATCTTCGTTGGTGGCTACGGCACGAAAGTGGTAGCGGGTTTCGGGAACCACGGTGACATCCTGGCTCGCGCCATGCAGCGTGAAGTCCGAGCCCAGCGGAACGTCGGGGGTATGGATGACTTTGGGACCCGAGAAGCCGCTTTCTTCAAAGCCTTCCTGATCGACGTACTCAAAGTGGTAGGTCGTTGCCTTGCCCTCGGGGTTTGCAACAAGGTTGAACGTGGCTTTGACGCTTCCCACCGCAGAGAGAGCAACTCTGCCGGGAACGATCAGCGGACCCGGCGCGGGAAGAGTGAAGTAATGAATTGCGTTGGAGGCGGCGGCGCCTTCGGCCGCAAAGACATCCCCCGCTGCGCTATGGAAAGGTGCCAAGCCCCTTCCGGCCCCTTCCATCATCCCGTAACCGAAACGGCGCAGACGATCGCAGCTGGAATCGTATTTGGTGATCATCCTCAGCAAGTTCCCAGCTTCTGGTTCTCTCTGGCTGGCGTAGAGATTGTCGGAGGAATCGACTGCTAGGGCCGATGTTTGGATCCAATAGGCGCCTTGGGCGTCTTGGACAGGAGGCGTGTAGTCGATCGTGCAGAGCTCTTTACCGTCCGGGTCGTACTTGTGGATGGAGGATGTGCCTAGCCCGTTTGCGAGATAGAAGTCACCGGTGGAATCAACGGCAAGCGCTTCAGTCCTCCCGCAAGGCACCCCGGTCAATTCCATCTCTTCAAGAGGCGCGCCCAATTCGTTGAAAACCTGTAGACGTCGGTCGTACTTGAGATCGCCAAAAGGAATTTCGCTATTGCAGTCGCCCACAACCTTGGCGTCCGTGACGTAGATGGCTCCGGAGGTTGTAACGTCAAGTCCTCTGACCGAATTGAACTCCCCCAATCCGTCACCTTCACCACCGGCGCCACATACGCTCGCGGGAGGGCCAGCGCTGGTGCATAGGTTTGGTTGCCCTGAAGTGCCGCTGTTCACGCCCTTGCCGAAGGCCAGGAGGAAGTTGCCTTCGTCATCGAACTTCTGCACACGACGATTGGCTTCTTCCCCGACATAGACATCGTGGTGCGAAGGGCTCGTGGAAGAGTTGTCGACCGAGATCGCAAGGCGGCCCGAGAACTGTCCCGCCCCCGAGCCAGAAAGACCCGCGCGGCAGCCGCTTGCAGTCGTGCAGCTCTGCAGTTTGGGGCTCCCGTCTATTACTCCCCAGCCAAATGCCACCAGGAAGGTCCCGTCGGCCGCGAAGACGCTAACCCGGTTGTTTTCCTGATCAGCGAGATAGAGGTGGCCAGTTTCCCAATCCCCCGCCATTCCGGAGGCGTTTTTGCACTGACCTGCGGCCGAGCCAAACGGACAAAAGGAGAGGTCAGCTGAGGCACCAGGCGCCGTAACGAGCAGGGCAAGGATGCAACTCGCGAGGGCGGAAAGGATGGTGCTCTTGAATGGCGGGATTCTGCTCGGCATTGATGCTCCGTTTCGACCTTTGCTCGGTGTGAGATGTGAGATGTGAGAATTTGAAACTGCCGGTGCTATCGCGTTAAGGGCTTACCCACCCCAGCAGCCGGCGGCTACTGGGGTGGGTCGGATCGCTCTCTCGAAATTCGAGAGTGACTCCTATTCCTCAGCTGTCACCGCCCAGGCACCCCAACCCATCTGTTCTTCGCCGAGCAAGACTGCCTCTAGCCGGGTTCCCGATGTATCGGCCCCTGGGACTCCGTTAAAGGCTGCATCTATGCTGGCTGGGTAGATGAAACTCGTTGCCATTTTCACTGCTGGCGACTTAAATTTGGTGTAGATGCAGAGATTTCCCGGCTCAGCGGATGGTGTGGCGGGGCTCCCCAGGCACTCTGTCGACACCACTTCTTCTTCTTCTTGGAAGGTGCCGAGGTTGAGTTTCTTTACCTCTTTACCAACTTTGTTGATGAGGTGGACGTTTCCGCTACCAAGAGCTTCTGCCAGTGGGATCGGGAAAGAGATGTCGGCGACCTGAGCGATCCCTTCGCCCACGGGACCGAAAGACCAAACGCCCGTCTCGGTCTTCCCCGGGGGAAGTGTTTCGGTGTAGCCGGTTTCGCCATCGGCGCCGGCGGGACCCACTGGTCCGGTTGCACCAGTAGCGCCAGCGGAACCCGTGGGTCCTACTGCGCCCGCAGGACCGGCATCCCCCTTCGCGCCCGCGGGCCCTGCCGGCCCCTGAGCGCCCGCTGGCCCAGCCGGCCCGGTCGCGCCCTTGGGGCCGCGGGGCCCCTTCTTGGCCTTGGCCGAGGCGGTGGCCTTGCCACCGCCTGACGAGTTGTTGGCGGCGTAGGCGCCGCCAAGCATTGCGAAGACCAACGCGATCACCGAGATGACTCCCGGGACGCCGAAGCGTGTCCGTAGTGACGAGAACATTGAATTCTCTCTCCTTGTCCCGTGAGCCCCTCTGCCCGCCGCTTCCCTTAGCGGCTTCCTCGAGGCTCGGTTTTTGTCCCTGTGGTGCTTCCTTGGCCGCTGGTCAAACGAGCAAGTTCCCTGAACTGACACTCGGGTTCCCAAACGACGGGACCAAGATAAACATACGAGTTTGGCTTTGTCAAGGAACGAGAGTGGTATATAGGTGCAGCACTTCATAGCCGCGGTGCTACACTCGCGTTCATGCCGACCAGTAAGCCCCGCTATACGCTCACTGACACTGGGGAGCTCAGTGAGCTGCTCGATGCCGCGCAGCGACGCTGGCCTGAGGAGGCAGATCGCAAGGCTCTGCTGCTGCGACTCGCAGAGGCAGGAGGAGTAACGATCGAGCGAGCGGATGCCGAGCGGCGGGCCGCGGTGGAAGAGACCGCGGGCACGCTCAGCGGTGTCTACGAGCCCGGCGAACTGGAGCGGCTGCGCGAGGACTGGCCGCAGTGATCGTCCTCGACGCGAGCGTGCTGATTGGGCATCTCGACGGAAATGACGACCATCATCAAAAGGCGCGCACCCTGCTCGAAGCCAGTGGCGCTTCTCCCCTCGGCGCCAACCCGATCAGCCTCGCCGAGACGCTCGTCGCCCCAGCGCGGGTGGGCGGCCTCGATATCGCGCGCGCTGCGCTGGACCGACTCGGCGTCGCCGAGCTGGCACTGGGTAACAACGCCTCCACACGGCTGGCACAGCTTCGCGCCGACACAGGCCGCAAGCTGCCCGACTGCTGCGTACTACTGGCCGCGGAGGAGCACGACGGGGCGATCGCGAGCTTCGACACCGACCTCGTCGCGGCAGCCCGCAAGCTCGGCCTCGCCACCATCTAGCGAGGGACATCGAGGTAAAGCGGAGGGGGTGGGATTCGAACCCACGAGCGCCTTGCGACGCCAACAGTTTTCGAGACTGCCCCGTTCAACCGCTCCGGCACCCCTCCGGGGAACTCAGTCCAGGGTCTGATTTTAGGGCCGCTCTGCGCCGGCGTGCGCTGGCGTCGGGCTGCGAAGTTCAAGAACGGGCCTGTGTACGCCGATGCAGCAGCGTGGAAAGCAGCGAGCAGACCCGACTTGGGCGGTTCTTCGACCGCCATCCGCTGCTGCTGCGCTCGCTGGCGATCGGGGCGCTGCTCTGGGGCGTCGGCTACCTGACCTGGCGGATCGGCTGGAGCGGCGAAGGGGCCAGCCCGGTCGCCTTCGGGATGCTGCTCGTCACCGAGATCTACGGGCTCTGGGCGCTGGGCACGCTGGCCTGGTTCTCCTGGTCAAGGCCGGCGGCGGTGCGACCTCGGGCGACGCCGGGACGCTCGGTCGACGTCTACGTCTGCACCTACGACGAGCCGACCGAGGTCGTCTCGGCGACGCTGGCCGGCTGCCGCGCCCTCACCTACCCGCACACGACCTACCTGCTCGACGACGGGCGGCGACCGGAGATGGAGGAACTGGCCGAGCTGGCCGGCGCCCGCTACATGACCCGACCCGACAACTCGCACGCCAAGGCGGGCAACATCAACGCCGCTCTGGGCCGCACCGAGGGCGAGCTGGTGCTGATGCTCGACGCCGACCACGTGCCGATGCCGGATGCGCTCGACGCGATGGTCGGCTACTTCGACGACGAGCGCATGGCGCTGGTGCAGAGCCCGCATGACTTCTTCAACCACGACTCGGTCCAGCACTACGTCGTCGGCCGCCACGAGCAGTCGCTCTTCTACCGCGTCGTCTGCCCCGGCAAGGACCGCCACGGCGCCGCCTACTGGTGCGGCTCGGCGGCGCTGATCCGACGCGCGGCGCTGCTCGAGATCGGCGGCGTCGCCACCGAGACGATCGCCGAGGACTTCCACACGACGATCCGCATGCAGCGCCACGGCTGGAAGAGCCGCTACCACGACGAGGTGCTGGTCCAGGGCCTCGCCCCCCATGACCTCGACAGCTACCTGCTGCAGCGCGACCGCTGGGCGCGCGGCAACCTCGCCGTCTTCACCCTGCCCGAGTCCCCCCTGCGCGCCAGCGAGCTGCGCCCGCTGCAGCGCCTCTCCTACTTCGCCAGCCTCTTCGCCTACCTGGCGCCGCCGATGCGCCTGCTGCTGATGCTGACCCTGGGCCTGGTGCTCTGGACCGGCGAGCTGCCGATGAAGATCAGCGTCGTCGCCCTGGCGACGCTCTGGCTGCCTTCGGTGACGCTCAACCTCAGCGCCGGTGCCGCCCTCGCCCGCGGCTACATGAAGATCGGCGAGACCGCCCACTACGAGCTGCTGACGATGGAGATCTACACACGGGCGCTGCGCTGCGCGATCCGCCCCGGCCACACCGCCTTCAAGGTGACGCCGAAGCAGGGCACCGGGGGCGGCGGGCTGGACTCGGTGCGCAAGCTGCACCTGGTGCTCGCCTGTGCGGTCCTGGTCGGCGCGGGGACCGTGCTGCGCCTGCTCGACCTTGCCGGCGCCGGCCCGCTGCCCGACCTGCCCGGCGTCGCCGCCGTGATCGTGCCGCTGCTCGGCCTGATCGAGCTGCGCCGCATCGGCCGCACGCTGCTCGCCGTCGGACGACGCCAGCAGCGCCGGCTCGTCTACCGCTTCGAGGGCGACGCCCCCGCCCAGTGCTTCTCCGAGGACGGCCACGTGCCCGGCCGCCTGGTCGATGCCAGCGCCGCCGGCGTCGGCCTGGTGCTGGAGGCGCCGCTCGAGGTCGGCGCAAAACCCGCCGTCCTGCTTCAGCTTCAAGACGCCGCCGGTGACGCTCATGAGGTCGCGGCCCAGGTCGAGGTGCGCTCCTGCCGTGAGGTGGAGGGTCGCCACCTGGTCGGTGCAACGATCACCGAGATCGACCCGGCATCGCGAATGCGCCTGATGGAGTGGTGCTACGTCGTCTGCAACCACGAGCGCCTGCGCGGCCACCGCCCGGCGGCGTCGAGGCGCGAGTCCGACGCGATCGTGGTGCCGCTGCCGGCGCCGGCGGCAACGCCGCAGGCACAGACCGCGGCTGCATAGCCGCGAAGCAATACGCTTTGAGAACCCACGGAGAGGTGTCCGAGCGGCTTAAGGAGCGCGACTGGAAATCGCGTGGGCGGGGTTAACCCGCCTCGTGGGTTCGAATCCCACCCTCTCCGCTCCGTGTCGTACGCCTGCGCCTGGCAGCGTCCTCGGTCGCTCGCGTGCAGAGCACGCCACACTCCCTGCGTCCTCGCCATGCTTGACCTACGACACGGAGGGCCGTCGAGTCGAAAAGAAGTCGCGAAGCAGCGCGGCGCACTCACCCTCGAGCACTCCGCCGATCACCGCCGGGCGGTGGTTGAGCGCCGGCTCGGCGAGCACGTCGAGGACGCTGCCGGCGGCGCCGGCCTTGGGGTCGGGAGCGCCGAAGACGACCTCAGGGATGCGGGCGAGGACGATCGCGCCGGCGCACATCGCGCAGGGCTCCAGGGTGACGTAGAGCGTTGTGCCCGGCAGACGCCAACCACCCAATGCCTCGGCGGCGGCGCGGATGGCGAGGATCTCGGCGTGCGCGGTGGGGTCGCGGCGCAGCTCCCGCTCGTTGCCGGCGGCGGCAAGCGGCTCGCCCTCGCGGGCGACGACAGCGCCGATCGGGACGTCGCCGTGGCGCTCGGCCTGACGGGCCTGCTCGACCGCCAGCGCCATCAGTCGCTCATGCTCGGCGTTTGACGCGTCACTCCACATACATACGGGAGTATGTGGCACTACAACTTCGTCGGCGGGCCGGTGTTAGGAGAGGGCTCGCACGATTGCAGGGAATACGCGAGCGCAGAGCCAGATGAACCGACGCCTTCCGATCGCTGCCACCGTTGCCCTGCTCGCGGGTCTCTCCTTGACGAACACGACCGCGGAGGCAGCGACCGGGGTTGCGCCAGCCCACGGCTTCGCCCCGCACCAGCTGGTCGTCAAGCGCGCCGGCGACAGGGCACCGCGCACGGTGCGACTACCGCAACGGATCGGCGTGCGCGAGGCCGCAGCGGCCTTGCGGCAAAACGCCGCGGTCGAGTACGCGGCGCCGAACTACATCGCGACCGCCTCGGCCACCGAGGACCCTCCCCCGCGCATGATCCCGAACGACCCGGGCCCGATCACCGGGCCGCCCGGGCCGCCGGGAGGCTGGGTGCTGAAACAGTGGAACCTGCTGCCGTGGGAGGGCCTGGCCCTACCACTGCTCCCCGTCTCCCCCGGCGGCATCGACGCGGTCAGCGCTTGGGAAAACCTCGCCTCGGTCGGTCGCCCCGGGGCGGAAGGCACGACGATCGCCGTCCTCGACACCGGCGTCGCCTACCGGGCCAAGGGAACGCGCTTTCGGCGCAGTCCTGACTTCACGTCCGGCCAGTTCGTCGACGGCTACGACTTCGTCGACGACGACCCCCTGCCGCTTGACGAAAACGGGCACGGGACCCACGTCGCCGGCACGATCGGCGAGAAGACCAACAACGGCATCGGCCTGGTCGGGCTCGCCTTCCGGGCGAAGCTGATGCCGGTGCGGGTGCTCGACAAGCAGGGGCGTGGACGCGCCGACGACATCGCAAAGGGCATCCGCTTCGCCGTCGCCCACGGCGCCGACGTGATCAACATGAGCTTCAACTTCGGCTGCGAAAGGCTGGTGCCGGGGGTCGACGAAGCGCTGCGCCAGGCCTACCGTCAGGGCGTCGTCACCGTCGCATCGGTCGGCAACCTCGGCTCCGAGGCCTGCGTCGCCCCGCCCGCCACCGGCCCGCACGCGATCGGCGTCGGCGGCAGCACCGAGGGCGGCTGCCTCGGCAACTACTCGCTGGCCGGCGAGGGCGTCGACGTGATCGCGCCCGGCGGCGGCAACCCGATCGCCGGCTGCCTCTCGATCTCGGCAGGGCCGATCTACCAGGTGACGTTCAAGGACGGCAGCCCGCGCCACTTCAGCGAGCCGAGCTCCTACATCGGCACCTCGATGGCCGCCGCCCACGTAGCCGGCCTCGCCGCGATGGTCCTCACCAGCGGTGCGATCGACCCCAAGGCGAAGTCGAAAGGCAAGGTCGCCGCCGTGACTCAGCGGCTGCGCCGCACCGCCCGCGACCTCGGCCTACCGGCCACGCGCCAAGGCGCCGGCCTGATCGACGCAGCCCGGGCGACTGATCCAGCTTCCTGACGGGCTCTGACCAAGCAGATCAAGGACGCAGGGAGCGTGGCGTGCTCCGCACGCGAGCGACCGAGGACGCCGATATGCGCCGGTCAGCGGCCGTCAGGTCGTCCGGACGATGATCACGCTGCATGGCGCGTGATGAGAGACGTTGTTGGGGACGCTGCCGAGCAGGAAGCGACGCGCCCCGGTCATGCCCTTGTTGCCGACCACGATCAGGTCGGCATCGGTCTCTTCGGCGACGCTGAGGATGGCCTCGGCGGGTTCGGCCTCGACCGGGTGGGTCTGCACCTCGATCCCCTCCTTGCGCGCCGCCGCCGCGGCGGCGGCGAGGACGAGGTTGACGTCCTCGCGCGGGCCGATCTCGTACTGGACGTCCGCGGGGGCGCCTTCCTTCTCCGCCTCGATCCGGCGCTTGGAGAGCGGCTCGTAGGCGCTGACGATGCTGAGCTGGGCACCGGCAATCTTGGCAAGGTCGACGGCCTGGCGGACTGCCTCGGCCGCGGTCTCAGACCCGTCGGTTCCAACCACGATACGAGTGAACACGCCGCCCTCCTTGCTTCGGTCGCCGAACGCCGCGGATACTAACGCTGCGGCTGGGCGCGAACCGGCAGGCCGCGGAAGCCGTCGCCGAGGATCTCAGTCGGCGTCGTGGCAAGGCGGACGATCGCGATCGCCATCGAGGCCAACAGGCAGACGATCAGGATCGCCATCCCGGCTTTCCAGATGCTTGGCATTAGGCTGATCTCATCATGGAGAAGGTCGCCGACGGGGTCTGGCTGCTGCGGGGCGATGCCCGCAAGTCGATGAACATCTACTTCCTCGAGGATGAGGGAGGGGTGGTGCAGTTCGACGCCGGCACCAAGGCGATGGTGAAGTCAGCCCGCGCGGCAGCGCAGGAGCACGGCGGGCTGAAGCGGATCGTGCTCGGCCATGCCCACGCCGATCACCGCGGCACGGCGCCCTCGCTGGATGCCCCCGTCCACTGCCACCCGGACGAGGTCGTCCATGCCGAAGCCGAGGGCGCCCAATGGTCTTACCTGGACCTCTCGCAGCTGCCGGCTCCGGCGCGCTGGATCTATCCCCTGCTGCTGCGCCGCTGGGACGGCGGCCCGGTCAAGATCGACGGGACCGTTTCCGAGGGCGACGAGCTGGCCGGCTTTCGTGTCATCCATTTCCCCGGCCACGCGCCGGGATTGATCGGCCTCTGGCGCGAGAGCGACCGGGTGGCGATCGTCAGCGACGTCGTCTACCTGATCGACTCGACTCGCCTGGGGCAGCACCTTCCCGAGGGGGAGGCCAGCGTCCCGCATCCCGCCTGGGGATGGGACCATGCCAAGGCGAAGGAGTCGGTGCGCAAGCTGGCCGCGCTCGAACCGGCGGTCCTCTGCACCGGGCATAGCGAGCCGGTGCGCGGCGAGAACCTGCGCGGAATGCTGGAACGCGCCGCCGAGAAGTATTGAGCCGAGGCGGCGCTCGGGGCCGCCACTGCCATAGTTTCCGCCCCTGATGATCGGGACCTATGCCTCGGCGGCGCTGATTTGCGCCGCCTCGCTGCTGGTGGGACGCGCCATCCTCGCCCTTGCGGGCGGTGGCGACTCCCGCGCCTGGCTGGCGCCGGCGGTCGGCTTCGGCGCTCTGCTCAGCGTCGCCGGGTTCCTGGCTCGGGCGCCCGGGCACGCGACCGCCGCTGCGCTGGGAGTCATCGCGCTCATCGCGGTGGCGGGATTCCTGCTCTGGCGTCAGCGCGATCGGGGGGCCGGATCGCTGCGAGAGGGAGTGGCGATCGCCGTCCTCGTCGCCCTCGTCCTCTCGATCCCCTTCCTGGTCAGCAGCCGCTGGGGACTGCTCGGGGTCGGCTTCAACAACGACCTCGGCCTTCACCTGGCCTGGGCGGAGTGGCTGCGCAGCGGGCTCGGACCGGCGCCTGAAGCCGGCTACCCGCTGGGACCGCACGCGCTTGCCGACACCGTCGCGATCCTGCCGGGGATCGGCCTCGGCCAGGCTTTCGTCGGCGAGGTCTTCGCGATCGCGATCCTCACCGCGCTGACGGCTCTCGCCGCGCTCGGCGACCTCGGCCGGGTGCGCCGGGCGCTGGCCGCGGGCCTGGTGGCGATCTCCTACCTCGGCGCCTCCTACTTCGCCCAGGGCGCCTTCAAGGAGATGGCCGAGGCGCTCTTCGTCCTCGCCTTCGCCGTCTACCTGCACGACCTCGATCGGAGGCGCAGGGAAGGCGCCACCGGGTGGGACGCGAGCGGACTGGCCGGGGCGCTGACAGCGCTCGTTCCACTCGCCCTGGTCGGCGGGATCTTCTTCTCCTACAGCTTCGCCGGGCTGGCATGGCCGGTCGCGATCGTCGTGCTCTGGGGCTTGACGGTGCCAGAGGTGCGAGGGGCCCTGCGACCGCGGGCGCTGGCACGCGCCCTGCGCCAGCCGGCGGTGGCGCTGACGATCGTCGTCGTCGGGGCATTTGCCGTGCTGACCGTTGTCGGCCCCTACGCCTTCGTCCACGGCTTCAACCGGGTGGCCGGGACGAACACCTACGGGCCGGTCTCGCCGGTGGAGGCGCTCGGCGTCTGGCCGGCGTCCAACTATCGCCTCAACTCGGCCGGTGGCGCCCAGCTGACCGGACTGGCAACGGCGATCGGCGTCCTTGCCGTGATCCTTGGCGCGATCTGGTGGCTGCGGCGGCGCGACTTCGCGGTCCCGATCGCCCTCGGCGCCTGCACGATCCTCTACCTCGCCTCGCTTGCCAGCAGCGGCGAGTACTCCCAGGCCAAGGCGCTGATGATCGCCGCGCCGCTGGCGATGCTGGTCGCGATTCGTCCCCTGCTCTTCGAGCTCGGCAACGACCGCGTTCGCTCTTTGTCGGACCAGGGCCTACAAAAAGCGAACGCAACCGCTCGGCTAGGCTGGGTGACGCTCGCGGTGGTGTTCGTCGCGGGGGCGATCTACTCGAGCTGGCTGGTGCTCCGCGATGCGCCGGTGGGGCCGCCGGGGCACGGCGCCGAGCTGCGGACCTTCATGCCGATCCTGCGTGGCGAACCGGTGCTCTACGCGGGGCAGGACCGCTATGCGGCCCACGAGCTGATGGGGGCCGACACGCATGTGCCGCTGGTCGAGTTTCCCGATGCCGACGTCTCGCCGAACCCGGAGAAGCCGTTCGACACCGGCGACGCCTACAGCCCGATCGACTTCGACTCCTTCTCACGAGGGACCCTCGACCGCTTCCCCTATGTGGTCACCGGGCACGCCGCCTGGAACAGCGAAGCTCCGGCTGGCTTCAAACGGGTTGCCGCGACCCCCTCCTACATCCTCTGGAAGCAGACGGGGTCGCCACCGAAGAGCCGTCACGTGCTGCTCGAGGGAACCGACCCCGCGGCGCACGCCGATTGCGCCGCTCCCGAGATCCGCATCCTCACCGCCGACCCCGGCCGCGCCTCGCTCTTCCCGGCCGTCGCGATCGGCAAGAAGAGCCGTTGGAGCCCTGAGCCGATCTTGGAGACCGGCGGGCGCGCCTCGCAGACGCTGCGTTTGCCGGCCGGGCGCTGGCGCCTCTCGCTGCAGTACTTCTCCCCCTTCGGCCTGACCCTCTCGGCGCCCGGCTTCGAGCAGCCGCTGCAGGCAGCGCTCGACGGCGCGCGGCCGACCACGATCAGCCTCGCCAGCGACGGCCAGTTCTGGCCCGCCGGCGAGATCCGCAGCGCCGGGCGTCCGATCGAGTTCACGATCTCAGCAGACGAGCCGAGCACCCTGCAGCGCCTGACCAGCTACTCGGGTAGGGCGAACCTCGGTGCGCTCGTGGCGGTCAGGGACGAACCGCACCGCATCGTCCCGCTCAGCGCCGCGTGCGGCAACTGGGTCGACTGGTACGAGTCGCCCGAAACGCCCTAAGCCGCGGTCTTGGCGGCCATTCGTTCGGGAGTAACCCGAACGACGTCCCAGGCGAGACCGACGCGCTCGAGGCTGTCGATGACGATCGCCGAGATGTCGAGCTGCCAGCGACCGAGGCCATGGGTGGCGGAGGTCGGGAAGGCGTGGTGGTTGTTGTGCCAGGCCTCGCCGAAGGTCGGGATCGCGATCAGGGCGAGGTTGCGCGACTCATCGGTGGTCTCGTAGTCACGCTTGCCAAAGACGTGGCAGAGCGAGTTGATGCTGTAGGTGAAGTGGTGCAGGACGAAGACGCGGACCAGGCCGCCCCAGAGCAGGCCGGTGAAGGCGGCGAAGAGGGTGCCGCCGATCACCCAGCCGAGCGCGAACGGCAGCAGCAGGCCGCCGATCGCCCAGTAGAGAAAGGTGCGATCGACCCAATTGATCACCGGGTCCTTGATCAGGTCGGGCGCAAAGCGTTCCTTGTTGCCGCGCTGGGTGTGGATGAAGAGCCAGCCCATGTGGGCGTGGAAGAGGCCGCGCATCGCGCCGCTCCAGCCGTGGCCGTGGTCGACGTGCGGGCTGTGCGGATCCCCCTCTTCGTCGGAGAAGGCGTGGTGCTTGCGGTGGTCGGCGACCCAGGAGATCACCGGGCCCTCGATCGCCGCCGAGCCGAGGATTCCGAGCAGGCCGTGCAGCCACTTGGTCGTTTTGAAGCTGCGGTGAGTGAGGTGGCGGTGGAAGCCGACCGTGATCCCCAGCCCGGTGAAGAGGTACATGCCGAGGAAGAGGAAAACGTCGCTCCAGTGCAGCGCCTCGCCCCAGACCTGCCAGCCGGCCAGGCCGATCGCGACGAAGGGGACCAGGGTCACCAGGCCGGTGATGATGCGGTCGCGCGTCTCGTTGGCGACCGGCTGGATGTCTGATGGGAGAAGACCTGCCACGCCCAACGATCATACGGTGGAACAGACCGGAAGCCCGCGCGGCGCGCCTGTAGGGTTTTGGAATGCCCTTCGCCAGCACCGCGAAGCTCCGGCAAGAGATCGAGGGTCGCATCCCCAAGCGGCCTTTCGCGGTCGAGTTCTGGGACGGCACGCGGCTGCCGCCCACCGTCGGCGACGGACCGACCTTCTACGTGCGCTCGCCCCGCGCCGCTGCCCACGCGCTGCGCGCCCCCGGCCAGCTCGGCCTCGGCCGCGCCTACGTCAGCGGCGAGATCGAGGTCGACGACATCGACGCGGTGATCGAGCTGCTCGACGGATGGCAGCCGCCGACGCTGTCGGCAGGCGACAAGCGGGCCCTGCTGCTCGGCGCGGTACGCGCTGCCGGCCTGTCCCGGCCGCCTCGGCGGCCGGCCGCCGAGCTGCGTCCCAGCAATCGCCGCCACAGCAAGGAGCGCGACGCCGAGGCGGTGCGCCACCACTACGACGTCTCCAACGAGTTCTTCTCGCTCTTCCTCGACGACTCGATGACCTACAGCTGCGCGATCTTCTCGCGCGGCGCCGAGACCCTCGAGGCCGCCCAGGAGGAGAAGCTGGAGACGGTCGCCCGCAAGCTGGCCCTCGAGGAGGGGGATCGGGTGCTCGACGTGGGCTGCGGCTGGGGGAGCTTCCCGCTCTGGGCGGCGACACGGCACGGCGCCAGCGTCCTCGGCATCACGCTCTCACCACCCCAGGCCGAACGCGCCAGGCAAAGGGCCGAGGCAGCGGGCGTCGGCGACCGGGTCGAGATCCGGGTGATGGACTACCGCGACCTCGTCGGCGAGCGCTTCGACGCGATCGCCAGCATCGGCATGGTCGAGCACGTCGGCGAGAGTCAGATCGACGTCTACGCCCATACCCTGGCCGGCCTGCTGGCACCCGGCGGTCGCCTGCTCAACCACGGCATCGCCCGCCTCCGCCACAGCGATCCCGACGCCGGCCCCTTCTCGGAGCGCTATGTCTTCCCCGACGCCGAACCGCTGCACCTCTCGCGAGTGCTGCTCGCCCTCGAACGCGCCGGCTTCGTGACCCGCCACGTCGAGGACTTCGGCGACGACTACGCCGAGACCCTGCGCCACTGGGCGCGGCGACTGGACGAAAACCTCGACGATGCCGTCCGCCTTGCCGGCCCCGAACGGGTCCGCGTCTGGCGCCTCTATCTGCGCATGGCCCGCAACGGCTTCGAGACCGGCTTCCTCTCGATCTACCAAGCGCGCTGCACGCTCGCCTGAGCAGGGCCCGTAGTGACGCGTAGTGATGGCCCTTAACTGAAGCTACTTCCGGGTCGGCCGTAAACGGGCTAGTTTTTTTTGAGGGCGATCACGAGCGGGGAGGGTTCGAGCGGAGTGAGCGCAGCGGCAACAGCGTCATCGAGGAGGCGCCAGCAGGCGCACTGGCTGGACGTCATCGCCGAACCGGTGCGCCTGCAGATCCTTCGCGCTCTCAGTCAGGTCGACGATGCCACCGCTTCGGAGCTGGCGTCCCACAGCCCCGCCAGCTACCAGACCCTTCGCCGCCATCTCGACGCGTTGCAGACCTTTGGGGTGATCGAGGCTCGACCGGGCGTCAGCGACGGCGAGACCTCCGGGCGGCCGGCGGCGCGGTTCAGCCTCACCCCCACCGTGCGCGAGAGCATCCGCACGGCGTTCGGCGCCCCTTCCCAGAGGTAGAGGTCAAACCGCTTCCTGTCTGCCGGTGGGCACGACCGGTGAGCCCCCCGGCAGCAGCCGGTCCAGCCAGCTCGGCATCCACCAGCACCACTTCCCCAGCCAGCCCATCATCGCCGGCACGACGATGAGGCGGACGATGAAGGCGTCGATGAAGACGGCGACCGCCTGTGCCACGCCGAAGTTGCGGATCGACATGAAATCCGAGACCGAGAAGGCGAGGAAGACCGAGATCATGATCAGCGCCGCGCCGGTGACGACATGGGCGGTGCGATCGAGCCCGTTGCGGATCGCGAGGCTGGTCGAGCCGGTTCGCAGGTACTCCTCGCGGATGCGGGCGAAGACGAACACCTCGTAGTCGATCGCGAGGCCGAACATCACGATCATCGTCGCCGTGATCACCGTGGTGTCGACATAGCCGGGACCGCCGAGCAGCGAGTCGTCGAAGAGCAGCGCCAGCACCCCGAGGCTGGCGCTGACCGTGACCAGGCTGATCAAGGCCGCGAGCAACGGGATCGTCAGCGAGCGCAGCACCGGGACGAGGATCAGGAAGCTGACCAGGGAGAGCACGAGGCGAATCAGGGGCGCCTTCTCGCGGATCGCGTCGTTGACGTCGACCTCGCCGGGCACGACTCCCCCCACCACGACCTCGGTACCGGTCTCGCGAGCGAGCTCTTCGGCGTCTTCCCCGAGGCGCTCGTTGGTCTCGTGGGCGGCAGCGCTGGCCGGATCGTCATGCGGGATGACCAGCATGCGGACGTTCATGCCGCCGCGGTCGAGGTTGATCAGTGTGCCGAGGCTCCTGCGCTGCCCCGGCGCGCTGCCGTCGAGGCCGGCGAGGACGAAGTAGGCAGAGCGGAAGAGGCCCGGAGACTGCTGCCGCAGCTGGGCCAAGCCGGACTCTTCCGCACCCTGTCCCCGCAACCCGGCCTTGACCCGATCGAGCGCCCCGGTGAGCAACACCGATTTCTCGGCGCCGGCGCCAAGGCCATCGGCGAGGCGCCCGGCGCCGTCGGCGAGCAGGCCAAGGCCGCCGACGAGGCGTTCGCTGCCGTCGCTGAGCTGCCGCAATGCCGGAGAGAGTCGCTCGCTGCCGTCGGCGAGCGTCCCGACTCCCCGCGAAAGCTGCCGGCTGCCGGTGGCAAGTCGCTGCAGGCCGCTGTCGAGCTTTGCCGAGGCATCGGCGAGCTTGCCGACGCCCTCGCTCGCTTCGCGGCCGCTCTTGTCCATCTTCTCGGCCAGGTACGTGCCGACGCCGAACTGGCCTTCCGCCCGCCTGACTCCCGATTCGACGCCCGCATAGGCCGGATCGGCCTGTTCCCCGCTGCGTGGTTCGGTGCCCGTGAGTTGCTGGGTCGCCACTTCGACGGCGCGTACGGCGGCCGCGTATTCGGGGTCGCCGCGCCCCACCGACATTCTCTGCAGCGCCTGCCAGGCCGCGACCAGGCCTTCTTCGCTGGCCCGGAGAGGGCCGTACAGTTCGCCGAGCCGTTCTTCTCCCGAGCGCATCGCGTTCTCGAGCAATCGCGCGCTGGCCACCGTTTCGCCGCTCTTTTCCTGCGCCTTGCCCAACGCATCGGCAAGCTTGCCGGCGCCGCTGCTGGCCTTCGTCGCGCCTTCGGCCAGCTCGGAGCTTCCTTCGTCGGCGCGTCCCAGGCCTTCGCTCAAGCGAGTCGAGCCGGTGCTCGTCTGCTGCAGGGCGTCGGAGATGGCGCCGGCACCGGCATTCGCAGCTCCAAGCCCTGAATCGAGGCCGCGCGAGCCCTCCGCGGCCTTGCGAAGGCCACTTGTATTGAGCGCCGCGCCATTGCGAATCCTCGCGATGCCCGAGCCGAGCCGTTCCAGGCCCTCTTCCTGCTCGGCGAGCTCGCCTTCGATGCCGGCCATCTTCCTGGCCCCTCTGTCGACTATCGCGAGCCCTGCCATCGTCTCGACGCCGGGATCGTCTTCGACGTGGCGCTGGAACTCCGTCATCGCGCGCAACCGCTCGAGTGAGGTGACGGGTTGGCCGCGACCGTTGACGATGACTTCCATCGGCGCGATCCAGCCGGCGCCGAGGGCGTCCTGGACTTCTTCCTGCTGGAGGCGACCCGGATCCCCCGGTGGGAGAAGGTCGACGCTGGCCACGCCGGAGTCCAGCGTGAACGCCCAGCCGGAGAGGAAGAGCAGGCCGACCACGATCGCGACGACGGCGCGCGGGCGCGAGGCGACGCGACGCGACCAGCGCAACGGGGCCACCTGAGACGCCTGTCGCCTGGGCAGCGACCAGCGATCCAGCTGGCTTCCGAACCGCGTCAGCATCGCTGGCACGACGCAGATCGCCGAAGCCATGCTCAGCACCGTCGCGACCATCACGGCGATCGCGACGGAGCGTGCGATCGAGTCGAGCAGGAGCGCCGCGGCGAGCATCGCCAGCAGCAGGCCGCTGCCCGCCGGTATGACCGAGCGGGCGGTAACCCTCACCGTCCTCCGCACCGCCGCGGCGACGTCGTCGTCATCGAGCTCTTCCCTGAACCGCGAGACGACGAGCAGCGAGTAGTCGATGCCGAGGGCGAGTCCCATCATGCCCACGACGCCGATCGCGAAGAGGTCGATTTCGGTCAAGTTGAGGAGCAGGCTCAGCACCCCGCGGGTCGCGGCGACCACGGCACCGCCTACGATCACCGGCAGGAGGGCGGCGAAGACCGAGCGGAAGACGAGCAGCAGGACGAGCAACAGGACCGGCACCGCGATCAGCTCGCCGACCTTGGTCGCTTCTTCGCCGGCGCTGCGCAACGACTCGACCACGGCCGGGAACCCGGCGATGCTGGCGTGGACCCGGCCGGTGACGCTGGCGTCGATCTGGCGGCGAACCGGTGGCAGCAGCTCGGCCACCCCCGCCTTGTCGTCGCCTTCGACCCGCACGACGAGGGCGGCCACGCCGGGCCTCGGGTTGAGGCCGTCGACCGTGGCGCCGCCGGCCCACGGGGAGAGCACGAGCATGCGCGGCACCGACTCGAGCCGAGCTACGAGCTCCCGGCCCTGCCGCTCGACCTGCGGCGCCGGGCCGCGCAGCATCACGACCATGGCGTAGTCGCTGCCGAACTCGCGCACGGCGATTTCATGCGCCCGCTTGCTGCCGGTGCCGTCGATGTAGAGCGGGTGGATGGTGAGCTTGCGGTCGAGGTCGCGCCCCTCGAAGGCAAGCAGGGCGACGGCGACGATCCAGATGCCGATGACGAGGCGCGACCGCCTGGTCACGAAACCGGCGATCCCCTCCAGCAGCCGGGAGCTCAACGGGCCCCCGGCACGACTAGGGCCGCGCCTCATCGCACATCGGCTTCATCTCGATCGGCAGCCGCGACCTGCGCCGGACGCCGTCCTGCCCTTCGGCGAGCAGAGACGACGCGAACTGGCGCGGTCGTCCATTCCGACAGGGGCTTGCCGCCAGCGCGAAGACTCCGTCTCCCCCGCCGCCGATCCGCATCGCGAAGTTCGACAGCGGCACGTCCGGGAGCCCGGCCAGCTTGGTGACCAGGTGGCCCCGCCGCTCCAACGTCCGGCCGCTCACGTTCAGTCGCACGCCCATCGCGGTAAGGCCGACCGAGAGGTCCGGCAGCCCGGTGCCGTTGGGCTGCACGACGTAGACCCCTCCCTTCAGCGGTTGACTCAGCAACGAGGTACGCGCAGAGGCGGTACCGACCCGGGCGCCGGGGGGGCAGGCGCCGAGCTGCGCATCCTGGCGCGAGCAGATCTCCTCCAGCCCGTCGATGTCGAACTTCAGCGCCCGGGGCAGGGACATCTTCATCCCCCTCAGGGTGCGGTCGCCACGGCGCATATTGGCGGAGATCGCGAGGGACGGATTGCCATGCCGGCGCAGGCCCCCGCGGCCCTCGAGAGAGATTCGGAAACGCGGCCGGAAGCCGAGCCGGTCGCAGCCGCGCACCGTGAACGGGCTCGCCGCGCCCACCGAGGCGCCGTTGCTCGCTTCGATCGTGGCATCGACGCTGCCGGGGTGGCACGAGGTCGGGTTGCGCAGGAATCCCGGCCGGTCGATGCTCAGCTCGACGGCTTGGAAGCGAACCGGTATGCCTTCGATCGACTCCGGCAACGGGTCGGTCGAGACGCTGACCCGCCCCGTGCGGCCGTCCACGGTCGCCGCCCCGCGGAAGGACATCGTGCCGAAGTCGAAGGGGCCAATCGCAGCACGAAGCTGCATCAGCATGCCGAACGGCGCGCGGCGATACGGACCGGTGACATAGGCGTCACCGCGCAGCGCAATCGGGCTCGGGCCTGGGCCGACCTTTGCCACGACTCCGCCGACCCGGCTCCCGGCGGGACAGGTGGCGGCCGCGACGTCGGCGTCAGAGCAGGCCTGGACGTTTCCGAGGGCCGCGCTCAAGCCGGCCGGGAGCTTCAAGGCGAAGCGCCGCGGCAGCGCTTCGCCGTCCTGACGAAGCAGGCTGGCCGAGAACACGCTCGGCCGGCCGGCCCTGGGCGGGGAGCTGTGCGAGGCCAGGATTGGCGCAAACGGCAGCGCGCCAGGACACAGCGACCCGGACAGCCTCGCCGCGATCGCAACCGTGGACGGCGATTCGACCGGCGTCCCACCGCCGTAGGGAACGAAGCCGCCGGCGGCGCTCGCGGGGCCGCACGCCAAGGGCGAGCCAAGGAACGCCCCCGGTCCACCGGCGAAGCTGAGGCTGAGCTGGCCGATCGCGACCTGAGGCAGATCGGTCAGCGTCGCGGTGAGGCGGCCCGTTGCGGGATCGACGCGCATGCCTCCTGCGAACTTGATCTCGGCCCCCTGCACGGGTGCCACGACGAACAGCCGCAAGCGCTCACCCGGGTGACCCTCGCCGACGTAGACCGTGCCGGACGATGCGCCGCTCAGCAGCGGCGAGCGAAGCTCCACCGTCCCGACCTGTGAAGACGACGGGCAGGCCGCCGGGGCGGTGCTGTCCAGGCCGAGCTGGGCATCGCTACAGGCCGTCAGTCCCTGGGCGCCGCCAGCGGCAACGGTGAGCCCGGCGGGAAGCTCGATGGTCACGTCCTTGATCTGCGCTTCGGCACGTTCGTCCGCGTCGTCGTTCCCGGGTGCGCTGAGATCGATCCGCAGGCCGGTGGGAGAGTCGGCGACCGGGTTGTCGAGCTGCAGGTCGAGGCGCGGCGCGAAGCCAAGCTCCGCACAGCCTTCGAGTGGCGCTCCGGTGTTCGCTGTGGCGCTATGCCAGGGCGCGCCCTCCTGCCAGGAACGCGTGCGAAAGGTGAAGTCCATCGCCCCACAACGCGTCGGCGCCGTCAGCAAAGGCCGGCGGGGGATCCCGGTCCCTTCCTGGTGATCGGCCGGCACCCCCCAGAGCTCCACATGGCCCTCGCTGAGTGGCTGCTCAGGGAGATCGCTGGCCCTCAGGGTGATTCCGAAGTCGCTGGGGCGCAGCTCCGTGGCGAACGGGACCTCGAAGCTGGATTTCGAGCCGAAGGCCAGTGCTTCGCCGGGCGCTGGCTCCAGCTGGAAGATCGGGGCCTCGGCTTCCTGACCCCCCACGAAGACGAGGCCGAAGAACCCGACCTGGCTTTCCGGCGCGCAACCTTGGCTCGTTTCGAATAGCTCGCGGGAGCACTCGGGCACCGCTTCGGGGCTCCCGCCAAGGCCCGGCGGGAGTTCGAAGACGAGATCCCGCGCGGTCGTCCCAGTGCCCTCCACTTCGAGGGCGAAGTCGACCTGGAGGCGGTCAGGGTGAGAGCCGGCGCGGTTCTCCGGGTTGCCCTCCGCATCGAGCATCCTGACCGCAAAGCCGTCCGGGACGATGCCGAACTCGGCACTGCGGGCAGTGGAGACCGGGCCTACGACGGCGAAGAACCCAAACGATGCCAGCAGTACTACGAGTGCCCTGCGTACGTGTAGAGCCACGCTTCCCCCTGCGCATGGTCCCGGGAAATCGATTTGCGGCCAGCCCGGAGCGGTCGCTCAGGCTACGAAGCCAGGGCACGGCCAACAAGAGTTATTGCCAAAGATGTGAATAACCACCTGTGGCGTGGATCGCGTGCGCCGCCCTACGACTAGACCGGGAAGCCGTCCTCGACGGTCGCGAGGGCCCAGTCGGCGCCGGACTCACCGAGTTCCTCGACGCTGTAGCTGCCGGTGGCGACGCCGGCGACCGCGATCCCGGCGCCGTGGCCGGCCTTGACGTCGCGGGGGGTGTCGCCGACGGCAATGCAGGCGCCGTCGGCGAGGGTGCCGCCGGAGACGAGGGTGCCGCGGCCGATCGCCGCCTTGGTCACCTCGGTGCGGTCGGCGGAGTCGGAGCCGTAGCCGCCGAAGCCGAAGAAGCGGTTGAGGTTGGCGCGGGCGAGCTTGATGTGAGCGGCGGCCTCGATGTTGCCGGTGACGAGGCCGAGCAGGAGGCCGTCGTCGATGAGGCGGTCGAGCAGCGCCTCGATGCCCGGCATCACGCGGTAGCCCGCGGAGCTGGCGACGGCGTCGGGGAGGTGCTTGAGGTAGCAGCCGATCGCCTTGGCTCGCTCTTCCTGACTGCCCTCGCGACCGATCACCTCGCGGAAGACGATCGCGGCGATTTCGGGATCGGTCATCCCGGCATCGGTGTGCTCGGCGATGTTGGCCTCGACGCCGTGAAGCTCCTCGAAGGCGCGTTGCCAGGCGACACCGCCGGCGCCGCCGGTGACAAGAATCGTCCCGTCGATGTCGAAGAGGACAGCGCGGATGGCACTGCGCATATCTGCGTCCTCGGTCGCTCGCGTGCGGAGCACGCCACGCTCCCTGCGTCCTTGATCTGCTTGGCCATCCACGCTGTCAATCCCCCAGAAGCTCTCGTTGCGAGAGCCAGTAGAGCAGGCCGAGGGAGGGCAGGACGACGACTGCGGCTATCGCGAAGACGACCATCACGGCGTCGAGGGTCGGGCCGGGGGCCGCCGACTGCGAGATCTTCAGCGAGGTCGGCAGCAGGTAGGGGAACTGGGCGACGCCCCAGCCCCAGATCACCGCGACGACCGCTCCTATGGCGAGGGGGCGTAGGCCGCGGCGGGCGCCACGCAGGAGCATGACCAGCACGGCGAGGCCACAGAGAGCGGAGACGACGACCAGAGGCAGCGCCTCGTCGGTGAGGCGGTCGTAGACGTAGCGGGTGTCGGCGTGAAGGATGAAGAGGCCGGCAACGGCGAAGGCTCCCGCCACCAGCGCCGCGGCGAGGGCACGGCGGGCGAAGTAGCTCTCGAGGTCAGTCGCCCCGGAACGATGCGAGTCGGCGACCAGGAAGACAGCGGCGAGGTAGGCGCCGCTGGCGACGAATAGCGCTCCCGTAAACAGCGGCAGGGGCTGGAGCCAGCTGGAGAAGGCATCGCCGTTGCCTCCTACGGGGACGTTGCCATCGGCGATCGCACCCACCACCGTGCCCATGAAGAAGGGAGTCAGAACCGAGGAGAGCGCGAAAGCCGCTCCCATCGCGCGCTGGTACTCCAGCGAGCGGATCGACTTGCGGAAGGCGAAGCCGGCGCCGCGCAGGACGATGCCGACGGCGGCCAGGGCGATCGGCACGTAGAGCGTCGTCATCACCGCGCCGAAGGCCTCCGGGAAGGCGGTCCAGAGGACGACGAGGATGAAGATCAACCAGACGTGGTTGGCCTCCCAGACCGGGGTCAGCGAGCGCTGGATCTGCGCC